>MDTE01055989.1_pt1 | contig 50263 bp, 53 predicted proteins | sample 811231 | NCBI WGS metagenome assembly MDTE01 (sample SAMN05326651, study PRJNA326480) | marine metagenome | isolation source: seawater | place: Indian Ocean: Red Sea | collected 2010 | reverse complement strand
CCTGAAGCTGCTTAGTGTAATCGTCCAATATCAGACAAGCAACCAGTCCGAAATAGGAACTCACAGATTCTTTGCTTTTTTTTTATATAAAGATGAAGAATTATTCAAATAATCGCCAGAAGTTATAGGAGTTGATGCCAAAAGCTCTCATTTTGTACAACCTACTTGATCTGGAAGCTGTAAAAAAAAGTAAATTCTAGTTTAATTGGATTAAATAATTTATTAAGAATTAGTAAAAAATGTAACTATTTTTAGTCTTAACCTAATGTTTTGATTTTTTTGCTAATTCTTGAAAGCTTTCTTGCCACAGTATTTTTGTGAAAAACACCCTTGCTTGCTCCTTTATGAAGCTCAGGTTGCATTTCTCTGAAAGCTTTAAGAGCCGCATCTTGATCTCCTGCGGATAAAGCCTCTTCAACCTTTCTTGTATAGGTTTTTATCCTGCTAACTCGCGTACGGTTAACTTCGGTACGACTTGCATCTTGGCGAATGCGTTTTTTTGCCTGACGGGTATGCGCCATTATTATTTATTCCTACCTAAAAAAATAAAGGATGGGGGGTTATATAACCGCTAACGGCAGCCGTCAACCAATCATAATAAGATTAATATATTATATTCTCTACCTGTTACGAAATTTTGGTTCACGCTTTTCTGCAAATGCACGCATGCCCTCCGTTTGATCTTCAGTTGCAAACAAAGAATAGAATGAAGTTTTTTCGAATAATATACCCTCGGCAAGTGTCGTTTCAAAAGACCTATTAACTGAAGATTTTGCAGCAATTACAGCTGCTCTTGGCATTTTAGAGATTTTGTTAGCTACATCCATAGCTTCATCAATTAATGCAGATTTTTTAACCACCCTAGTTACCAACCCAGCAGTTTCTGCATCATGCGCGTTCATCATTCTTCCTGTAAGAATCATTTCCATAGACTTATATTTACCAATTGCTCTGGTTAATCTCTGAGTTCCACCTGCCCCTGGAATAACACCAATGTTAATTTCTGGTTGACCAAATTTTGCATCTTCTGTTGCAATAATTATGTCGCATTGCATGGCTAACTCACACCCTCCACCTAATGCATAACCCGATACTGCTGCAATAGTTGGCTTCTTACACTTTGTAATCGCACCCCAATTGCCTAAAAAATCTCCAGTAGAGGCTTCAAAATAATCCTTTTCTAGCATCTCCTTAATATCTGCACCTGCGGCAAATGCTTTTTCACCGCCTAAAATGACAATTACTCCAATTTCTTGGTCAGACTCAAAATTTGTAAGTGCCTCACCTAATTCCCCTATTAGAGCTGAACTAAGAGCATTTAGTACATCGGGTCTATTTAATGTAATGACACCAACCATATCCTTTTTTTCCGCTTTAATATTTTTATAATTCATCTCCAATGCTCCTAATTTATTAATTTATATGCCTAATTTTAAACTCAACTTTTCCAATTCTAATCCCTAGAAAAAGAAAATGTCCTGAAAAATAAATCAAGGCTTAATTTATTTGACAAGCAATCTAGCGCTGTTGAAAAGGACAATAAAATGTTGAACGCCCACTTTGGATGATTTTCTTGATTATTTTACCACATTCAAAACATTCATAACCCTCCCTACCATAAACTGAGAAATTATGTTGAAAATACCCAAGTTGCCCAGAAGGATTAACATAATCTCTGAGAGATGAACCTCCAGATTCAATCGCTTTTTCCAAAACTAATTTTAATGCTATAGTCAACCGCTTAGCTCGTTCACCCTGAACATTTTCTGCCCGTCTTTTTGGACTTATACGAGCATGAAATAGAGCCTCACAAGCGTAAATATTACCTATCCCAGCAACTATCTTCTGATCCATCAGTGCAGATTTAATATTAGTTTTTCTATTTTTAAGTCTTGAAGCTAATAAACTCGAATCAAAAGCCTTAGATAGTGGTTCAGGACCCATAAATCTTAGCAAGCGATGAGAATCTAAGGATTTTCTTGGAAAAACATCAATTAGTCCGAACCGCCTTGCATCATTATAAACTAGCGTAACATTATCTTCAAAATTCACAACAAGATGATCATGCTTATAAAGGGCTATTGGAGCACCTGTTTTTACTGTTATTCGTCCGCTCATACCAAGATGAAAGAGTAAAACATAATCACTATCCAGATACAATAAAAGATATTTTCCTCTTCTAGAAAAACTAGTAATCTTACAATCTAAAATAATATTAGACAGATTTCTTGGTATTGGTAATCTTAGGTCGTATCTAAGGACATTTACCCCAACAATACGCCTACTACCAACCCGATTCTCTATACCTATCCTAACTGTTTCTACTTCTGGTAACTCTGGCATGATTGATAAGGTAGCGCCTACGTTGGTGCTAGGCTATTCTAGAAATATGAATAAAAAAATAAATAATAATAAAGAAACTATAGAAGTCGACTTTGGATATCAAAATGTATCTGCTGAAGCTAAACCAGCCTTAGTAAAAGATATATTTGATAAAGTATCCAACAAATACGATTTAATGAATGACATAATGAGCATAGGTGTTCACCGTATCTGGAAAAATCGAATGATAGACCAACTTAGACCTTACCAAGGGATGCGGTTGCTTGATCTAGCAGGTGGAACAGGGGATATTGCTTTATTATTCTTCGAGCGCATAGGTGGTAGCCAAAACGGTCAAGCAATAATTTGTGATCTGAGTGAACAAATGATTAAAGCAGGGCAAAATAAATCTATAGATAAAGGCATTTTACATGGTATCAGTCATATTGTGGGAGATGCTGAGCACATACCTCTTTCAAATAATAGTGTGGATGCTTGCACAATAGCTTTTGGAATAAGAAACATAACTGATAAAAATCAAGCACTAGCTGAGGCTGCACGAGTGCTTAAACCCGGTGGTCGCTTTGTATGCCTTGAATTCTCTCCATCACCCTCACCTTTGATTTAAAAACTATATGAGTTTTACTCGTTTGCTCTAATCCCAATAATAGGCGAAGCAATTGCTCGAGATAGAGAATCTTATCAATATTTAGTAGAAAGTATTCGCCGATTTCCTCAACCAGAATCTTTTGCAGAGATGATTAGCAAAGCTGGTTTTGGAGGCGTTAAATGGAAACCAATGAGTGGAGGTATTGCTGCCTTACATTCTGGTTGGCGAACATAAACTGTATATAAATCATGTTTTCTTCCCTATATCATATACAAAGAATATTTCGAATTGCTTGGGTATTAGCACGTTTTGATGCCTTATTTTTGCTCAAAGAAGCACATCTAGTTCCTATTATTGTAATTATTGCAAGTATTGGGAAAAAACCCTTAAGTGAAAAAAGACGTGGACAAAGACTTGCCCAAGCACTTCAGACTCTTGGACCAAGTTTTATAAAATTTGGGCAAGCCATTGCAACACGACCGGACCTAATTGGAAAAGATGTCGCTAATGATCTTTCTACACTACAAGATCGCCTACCCCCTTTTTCATCTGACGAAGCTCGTAAAACTATTGAGGCTGAACTAGGCAAACCAATAGAACAGCTTTTCTCTAGTTTTGAGAACAAACCAATTGCCGCAGCATCTATAGCCCAAGTTCATTGTGCTGTTACTTTGAATGGGGAAAAGGTAGCAGTAAAAGTTCTAAGACCAAATATTGAAGCGGCTTTCGAGAGAGATTTATCATTATTTTTATGGCTTGCAAAGCTTGCTGAACGTACCATTCCAAGCACACGTCGCCTTAAGCCAGTTGAAATTGTGCAAACCCTGGCAAACTCTGTCCGAGGAGAAATGGATCTTAGGCTAGAAGCTGCGGCAGCGTCTGAACTTGCAGAAAATATGAAACTTTCAGATGGCTTCCTCGTACCCAATGTTTATTGGTCTCATACTAATAAAAGAGTATTAACAACGGAGAGGATAAATGGAATACGTATTGATGATATAGAAGCTATTAAACTTTCAGGACAAAATACATCCCAAATAATTGAATACGCTGCTAACGCTTTTTTTCGCCAAGTGTTTTTTGATGGTTTTTTTCATGCGGATCTACATCCGGGTAATTTACTTGTAAGCTCTGATGGAAAAGTTATAGCTCTTGATTTTGGCATTATGGGACGTCTTGATAGAAATACTAGACGTTATCTCGCTCAAATGTTGCTTGGATTCCTCTCAGGTGATTACGAAAAGGTTGCAGAAATCCATTTTGAAGCAGGTTATGTTCCAAGAAATCAGTCAATAACGCACTTTACACAATCTATTCGTGCCATTGGCGAACCAGTAATGAGACAACCACTAAAAGAAATTTCTATAGCACGCCTTTTAGGACAATTATTTGAAGTAACTCAGAATTTTCAAATGGAAACTCAACCACAATTATTACTCCTGCAAAAAAGCCTCTTGATGGCAGAAGGAATATGTAGACAACTAAATCCAGATGAAAATATGTGGGAGTTAGCTCATCCACTGATAGAAGAATGGGTAAATAAAAATATGGGTTTGGCACCACAGGCTATAGACACCTCTTTAGCCTTGATTTCGGCTGCCAAGAAATTTCCACAAATGGTTAACAAAGCTGAATCTGTTTTACAAAACTTGGAGCAAAGATTTTATCCTGAATCCCACACAAGAAGGACATTTTTCTCCTTCTTATCTAAAGTTTCTACCTTGAATTTTCTACTTATAATAGTTGTTTTGCTTCTTTTAACATTAATTTTTCTGGAACTGTTTTTAATATAAATAAACTTTAAATGTATAATTATAAAATGTAAATTCTATCAATAATAATCTCTTTATAAATAGAGACTTGCATCATCAAAATTATAGACATAGTTTATCTACATATAATTAATGGAAAATATGTAAAATATATTAATACTTATGAAAAAAAAAATTCTTTTAATTGTCTCGGGTGGAATTGCTGCATATAAGAGTGCAGAGCTTATAAGGGAATTGAGCCTTAATGGAGCCCAAGTACGTTGTATTTTGACACGTGCAGGAGCCCAATTTATTACTCCTCTAACACTTTCATCACTATCTGGGGAGAAAGTATATTCTGAGCTGTTTTCTCATACAGATAAAAACTATATGGATCATATCAGGCTAAGCCGTGAAGCAGACTTAATTGTTGTTGCACCTGCTAGTGCAGATATTCTAGCTCGTATGGCTTCAGGAATAGCAGATGACCTAGCTACTACAACTCTTCTAGCTTCAAATAAACCCATACTAGTTGTCCCAGCTATGAACACACTGATGTGGAACAACCCTGCAACTCAAAGAAATGTAAATCTTCTTAAAAATGACAGCATACATTTTGTAGATCCTGAAGAGGGTAATCTGGCATGTGGAGAAATCGGGAGTGGAAGAATGGCAAACATCCAAGAGATAGTTTTGAAAATTAACTCTGTTTTATACAAAGAAAAGCCCCTTAATGGATTTAAAGGCCTAATTACCAGTGGGCCAACACAAGAGCCCCTAGATCCCGTTCGTTTTATTTCTAACCATTCCTCAGGTAAGCAAGGGCATGCTTTAGCACTTGCAGCAGCCGCATTAGGTGCAGACGTTACACTGGTTTCGGGTCCAACATCACTTATTAACCCACAAGGCATTGAAACGATCAATATCAAAACAGCCGAAGAAATGTTAAATGCATGTATACACAGCCTACCCGTTGACTTTGCTATTTGTTGTGCAGCTGTATCTGATTGGCGCCCAATAAAGATTCAAGACCAGAAGATTAAAAAGCAATCCTCTAAAATTCTTGATAAATCAAAAACTACTATTGAGATCACTGAGAATCCGGATATTCTTAAATCTCTAGCCCAATTATCACCCGACAAAAGACCTAAGCTATTAGTAGGTTTTGCAGCAGAAACTGAAAATATTCTCGAACACGCAGGACAAAAACTTATTGATAAAGGATGTGATTGGATAATAGCTAATAATGTATCTCTAGATTCAGATACATTCGGTAATGATAATAATCAGGTTACCTTCATAGAACTCAATAGTTCTGGTGAATTAGAGCATGAGGAATGGCCCAAGTCTTCGAAAAACGTAGTGGCACAACTTCTACTTAAAAAGATTTCACAAACACTAGTTATATGAATGAAAAATGGCGAGTAAAATCCAAATACTCACTGAATCTATTCCTGGAAATGAAGATATTCCACTCCCATTCTATGGATCATCTGCTTCAGCTGGGGCTGATTTGCATGCTGCAATTAAAGATGTGCTGATAATCCAGCCTAGAGAAAGACGAATTATACCAACAGGTATTAAATTAATGATCCCAGACGGTTATGAAGGTCAAATTAGACCTCGCTCAGGGATAGCTCTTAAACATGGGGTAACGGTTCTAAATAGCCCAGGAACTATTGACTCAGACTATCGTGGCGAGATTGGAGTATTGTTAATTAATCATGGTAGTAAGCCCTATAAAATATCACGTGGAGAACGTATTGCTCAACTTATAATCGCACCTTATATCCAACTTGATTTCACCTCTACAAAAATACAAACATATACGGAAAGAGGAGAAATGGGTTTCGGTTCTACTGGAGTAAGTTCTAAAATTATTAAGGATAAATAAAGAAAATGATAAAGGTTTCAAAAAAACTAGTATATGCACTCGAGGCTGTTGTTGATATCGGATATAACGGAGGATCTGTTCCTGTCCCAAGCAAAGATATAACAAAACGTCAAGGTGTTCCTCACAGATACCTTGAACAAGTTATGCAGAGGCTTGTTCACGAGGGCATACTTAAGGGTGTAAGGGGGCCTAAAGGTGGTTATTTGTTAGCAAAAGAAAGACGTAGAATTTCTGTAGGAGAAATAGCACGGATAGTACGTTCACTGGAATCATCTGAGGAGGATGAAAAAGATGAGAATAAATCATTGATTGCTGTAGCGGTTCTTAACCCACTTTGGGAAAGTTTAGAATTAAAGTTTGAGGATAAGTTACACTCCATAACTATAGAGGAGATCTGTCAGTCAGCATATAAAAATGGAATCAAAAAATCTTCTCATAGCAACACAGATTTTAGCATTTAAGTAAATTAAGTTTCATTCAAGAGAGTTTAAATGCACGGAGTTAGTTAAATGGCTGGAAAGAAAAATATAAAAATTAATAATCCAAAAAATTCACCTAAAATATACGACTCAATTATTGATACAATAGGCAATACACCAATAGTTAGATTACATAAATTGCCACGGATGGCCAAGTGTAAGGCTCAAATTTTGTGTAAACTTGAGTTCTTTAACCCTCTAGCTTCTGTTAAAGATCGAATTGGACAGTCAATGATTGAGGCAGCAGAAAAAAATGGAAAGTTAAAACCTGGAAAGTCTATTTTAGTTGAACCCACATCGGGTAATACTGGGATAGCCTTAGCCTTTGTTGCTGCAGCAAAAGGCTACAGATTAATTCTGACTATGCCAGAAAGCATGTCTGAAGAGCGTAAAAAATTATTAATTCTTCTAGGTGCAGAACTTGAATTAACTCCTGCTAAAAAAGGTATGAAGGGAGCAATTGAAAAAGCCGAGAAACTGATAAAGACATTGCCAAACTCAGTAATGTTACAGCAGTTTCAAAACCCAGCGAACCCAGAAGTACATGCTTTGACTACAGCAGAAGAAATATGGGAAGATACTGGAGGAGAAATTGATATGCTTGTTGCTGGGGTCGGGACTGGAGGTACAATCACTGGTTGTTCACAAATTCTTAAGCCTCGTATCAATAGGCTGAAAGTCATAGCCGTTGAACCGGAAGATAGTTCTGTATTATCTGGGGGTTTACCGGGCCCTCACAAAATACAGGGCATTGGACCTGGTTTTTTGCCAGAAATTCTTGATACAGATCTTATTGACGAGAATATTTCAATTGCAAATGAAAACGCTTTCGAAACTGCAAGAAAAGTAGCCAAATATGAGGGAATACCAGTGGGTATTTCCTCAGGTGCAGCAATAGCTGCTGCATTAGAAATAGGCAGTCGAATTAATATGGAAAACAAAAGAATTTTAGTAATAGTCCCCTCTTTTGCCGAACGCTATCTATCTACAGATCTATTCAAAAGTTTTTAGTTTCTATAAACATGCAAAAAAAGATTTACTTATGACCTTCGACGAAAATCAAATTGAACGCTACGCACGTCACCTTATTCTAGATGAGATTGGCGGGAAAGGGCAGAATAAACTTCTGAATTCAAAGGTTTTAGTTGTGGGAGCAGGTGGCTTGGGGTCACCTATATTATTATATTTAGCTGCCGCTGGAGTTGGAACTTTAGGAATAATAGATGACGATCGAGTAGCACTCTCAAACCTTCAAAGGCAAATTATCCACGATGAGAACTCCATTAGTGATTACAAAACTAAAAGTGCCGTAGGCAGAATAGAAAAATTAAACCCAGATGTAAAATTAATACCATATACAATTCGACTAACAGCAAAAAATATTGAAGAGATATTCAACGATTATGATATTATTGCAGATGGTAGCGACAATTTTGATACTCGTTTTTTGATAAACGATGCATGCTATCTTATGAAAAAAATTCTTGTTTCTGGTGCAATATTGCGTTTTGACGGTCAGCTATCAACCTTCAAAGCATTTCAAGGCACTTCCAATCCTTGTTACAGATGCATTCACCCAGAACCACCCCCTCCGAATATTATTCCTTCTTGTGCTGAAGGTGGAGTTCTTGGTGCTATAGCAGGTACAATAGGGTCTCTCCAAGCAGTGGAAATCATTAAAGAACTATTAGAAATTGGGAACGGATTGTCTGGTAGGCTCTTAATCTATGATGCACTAAGTACAATGTTTAGAGCAGTAAAGGTAAAGCCAGACCCATCATGTAAGCTTTGCAGCAAAAATTCAGTAATTAAAAACCTTTCCCTCCATATTTAGGAATATGATCACAAGAGATAAAAAGCCTTTCAATGAGGCAGAACACGATCTGGTGGACTATGGCCATCAACAAATGTTTGAATGTTAATAAGCACTTTTTCACCCATATCAATACGACCTTCCAAAGTTGCAGAACCTATATGTGGAAGTAAAACGGTATTCTCAAATGATAAAAGTTTTGGGTTTATAAAAGGTTCATGTTCATAAACATCTAGGCCAGCTCCTGCAAGATCTCCATTTTCAAGTAAACGTGTCATTTCTGCTTCATCAATTACATGGCCTCGAGATGTATTAATGACATAAGCACCTTTTTGGATAAGTCTTAAACGGCGGGCTGATAATAAATGATAAGTTGCAGGTGTACTTGGGCAATGGATAGAAATAAAATCCATTCTAGCTAGCATTTGATCCAAGCTTTCCCAATATGTGGCTCCTAGCTCGCTTTCAAAGCCTTCGGGAAGACGATACCTATTATGATAATGTATTGTTAAGCCAAAACCGCGAGCACGACGAGCGACTGCTTGACCAATCCTACCCATTCCAACTATTCCTAGCCTTTTACCCCATATTCTCTGTCCAAGGAGAGCATTTGGTGCCCATCCCTCCCAATTTCCTGCTCGTATCTTTCTTTCACCCTCCGTTAGTCGTCTAGACACAGCCAAGATAAGGGCCATTGTCATATCTGCAGTATCCTCTGTCAAAACACCAGGTGTGTTTGTTACAAGAATTTTTTGTGATTCAGCGGAAGTAATGTCTATATGATCTGTTCCTGTACCAAAACTGGCTATCAGTTTTAAATTTTTTCCTGCACTCTGAATAAGATCACTGTCGATTCTATCTGTAACTGTTGGCACTAACACTTCAGCTTCCGCCATTGCATCTTGTAGTTCAGCTCGACTAAATACGTGGTCATCCTCATTCAATCGTGTATCAAAAAGCTCCATCATACGTGCTTCAATGGCCTCTGGTAGCCGTCGAGTAACAATTACTAGTGTTTTTTTTCCAATCTGGGGCATTTATCCTCCTGTTAGCCCAAACAAAGCTCTTGATACAAGTTGAATACCTCTTGGTAAGATTTATTTATTTCTATTTTTACAAACGCTTAAGAATACAGATAATCTGGGCTGAAGTCAGCTAATTGGTATATAATATAAAGCTTAATTGCCAGAAATAGAAAAATACATTTTATATTAAAACTAGGGGCTCAATGATTTTAACCAAAAAAAAATATTTTACTATGAATTTGCTGTTATTGATAAGCATAATCAGCATGTTAAGTTCTGTATCTTACGCAAGTGAGAGCAATTTATTACCACGTTTTGCCTCACTAAAGGCGGATGAAGTAAATCTCCGTGTGGGACCTCACAAACAAAACTTTCCTATTTCTTGGGTATATAAGAGACGTGGTTTACCAATAGAAATTACTGGTATATCTGATAAATGGAGAAGAATTAGAGACTATGAAGGGACAACAGGATGGGTCTGGCATTCATTGATTTCAAATAAAAGAACAATCATTGTCATAAATAAAAATCGGACCCTGCACCTTAGACCAGATGATAACAGTGGGACTTCTGCAATTCTGGAACCTGGAGTTTTAGGCAACTTGTTAGAATGTAATAATAAATGGTGTCAAATAGAAGTGAAGGGAATTAAAGGGTGGCTAAAACGTCCACATTTTTGGGGTGTAGGAGCTAACGAAACATTTACTAAATAAAGTCATTTAAACTTAAAGTTTTTTAAATATAGACAACTTATTCAAAATCTTTCATTAGGGCTATGCGTGTTTTTTCAGGCATTACAGCCATATGCCCGTAAGCTGGATGTGTAACAGAGAGTAATGCTCTTGCCTCCTTCTGGCTAAACAATTCTATTTGTAATTGATCAAAACTAAACTTTAAAAAATGTACTGAAGATGTTTTACCGTCTGGAGTAGTTCGGTTTTGCTCAGGCTCAACTGGAACAGCATCAATGACAGTTTCTCCGATTGTAATATTTATTGTATTTTCTACACCTCCCAATTTCAATAATTCTCGACTTCTACGGACTGGATCGCCAATTTCAAGCATCATTGTTGCAACTAACTCTAAACCATTTGGAATTAGTGGATTATACGCATCTAATTCCCCCTGAATTTGATCTTTACCACCATTTTCAACAAATAACATTTCATGGACCTGCATCCACATTGTGTCATAATTCTCAAAATAAAAAGTTGTGAATGGTCCAACCTCAATGCGACGTAATTTTTTTATCGCTGCAATTCTTTTCCTATGTTCAGAACGCTCCCTACCATAGATTTCCATTTCCATTATATCAGAGCTTAATATTTCATTTTTCATAGTATGATACCGCACTTATACTTTTATTTTTTATATGTTAGCCTTATCAAGGCCATAGGCTATAGCTAAAAGTTCTATAGGATGATAGGCATAAGGTTTTATATCTCCTGCGTATTTATCAATTTTTTCCTTTTCGGCCAAAATAGACATACCTTCTAATATATGTGCTGATGCCAACGGGCATTCCGAACTTATATATTTATTATTTTTTTGTGTACTTTGACGCGCAACAGGACGCCCAACTTTTATAGCAATATCATGAAAGTCCTTAGTAGCACCTATTGACCCACCGTGGCCTGAACACCTTTCAATAATGTCTATGTTAGTTTCTGGAACAAGTTTTAGCATATCAGCAGCTTTTCTACCCATATTTTGTGCTCTGGCATGACAAGCCATATGTAAAGTAATTCCTCCTTCTAATGGGTCTAGGCCATCAATAAGTCCCTCCTTACGGGAAATATCAACAATATATTCAGTAATATCATAACTATTTTCTGCAAGCCTCAGAATATTAGGGTCATTCGGGATTATTAATGGCCACTCCAATTTAATCATTAGAGCACAGCTTGGAACCACTGCTATTACATCATAGCCTTTGTCTACCCACTCCACTAATTCCTTTGCAGTTTTAGCAGCATTATCAGCAACTCTTTTGATATCACCTTGCTCAAGCTGTGGCATACCACAACAACGAGGATAAACTACTTCTACATCCACACCATTATATTTTAGAACCTTTAACGCAGACTCACCAATTGATGAATTATGAAAATTAGAAAAACATGTTGCATACAATACTGCCTTCCTACCATTTGCAGGGGCTTCAACATTAACTTCTGTAACCGATTTTTTTGATTTAGATACAAGTGTTTTCTTTTGAAACTTTGGTAAAGTAGCTTTTCTGTCAATCCCAGCAAACTTTTCTAGAATAGATCTACTAAAAGAATTTTGATTATCAATTGCCCAATTCATAATTGGACCCAAAAATCGAGCAAGACGTCCGTTAGAGTCTATTTCTGAAATTCTAGGACTTGCAGAAGTTAAAGTTTTCCCTTCGTTTTTTTCAACTGCCCTATAACGTAACATTAAATGTGGAAAATCTATATTCCATTCATGTGGAGGCGTATATGGACACATTGTCATAAAACAAAGATCACATAAAGTACACGCATCTGATACCTTCTTAAAATCTTTGGAATCAACTCCTTCTAATTCCATATCTTCTGCTTCGTCAACTAAATCAAATAGACGCGGAAAACTATCACAAAGGTTAAAACAACGTCTGCAGCCATGACAAATATCAAAAACACGCCTCAATTCAGAGTCTAGTTTATCTTTGTCATAAAAATCTGGTTCGTGCCAAGGAATGGGGTGGCGAGTGGGCGCACCAATGTCATCGCTCATTTTATCAATCCAGTATCTGCAACGCTAAGTGTTAATAAAACCAGCCCACCACAAACTTATAAAAATAGTGATGGGCTAATTTATTAATAAATTGCTTAGTCGAGCCCGTCTAATGCCTTTTGGAATCTCCCAGCATGAGATTTTTCTGCTTTGGCTAATGTTTCAAACCAATCCGCAATCTCTTCAAAACCTTCATCTCTAGCTGTTCTAGCCATTCCTGGATACATATCTGTATATTCATGTGTCTCACCAGCAACAGCTGCAGCTAGATTTTCTTTAGTTTCACCTATAGGCAAACCAGTTGCTGGGTCTCCAGATTCTTGAAGAAAATCTAGATGCCCATGTGCATGGCCAGTTTCCCCTTCTGCGGTGGAACGAAATACAGCAGATACATCATTGTGACCCTCTACATCAGCCTTGCGGGCAAAATATAAGTATCGACGATTTGCTTGGGACTCTCCAGCAAAAGCATCTTTTAGGTTTTGTTCTGTTTGTGAACCTTGTAATGATGGCATATTTTTTCCCCTCTTACAAACTAATATAATCATCAATAAACAAATGAGGCTCTTCACATGAGCTAGTACGATAATTTCGCCTATGACAACATTTTTTAACCCCAGTATCTATATATGCAGGCTAACCAAATGCGTCAATACATTTAGAATGATTCTAAACAATTTATATCAGGATTAAAATTTAATGATAAATTAATTATTTTTTATTGGAGCTATCCACTTTTGAAAGTTTAATAAAAACTTCCACACTATCCACTTGAGTGCCTTTGGGTGGAGAAGGTAAAAATTCAATATTTAGATTGTTAATTGGAACATCTACCAATTTCCCTAGTTCCTCATAGAAAAAATGATGATGAGGCTCAGTATTTGTATCAAAATATGATTGATTTGAATCAACAAAAAATTCTCTCAACAAACCTGCATTAGTAAATCTGTTTAAAGTGTTATAAACTGTTGCTAAAGAAATTCTAACATCTGCATATTTCAACTCTGAGTGTAGCTCTTCTGCAGTTATGTGCCTATCCGGTCCTGAAAAAAGCCTTTTAGCAAGCGCCAAACGTTGGGGTGTAAGACGCATTCCTGCTGATTGTATTTGAGAAATTGCGAGCTTTTCTCTATTTTTTCGATTTTTATTATACTTCATACTCAGATACTAGGGGATTATCTTTAAATTCCAAGTAAGATTACTCAATATAGAAACTAAATAAAATCTCATTTATTTACCCAGTAAAAGACGATCTACCAATTCTTTTACTGTTGGTATAAATCCATTTGCGTAAAAAGGATCATCGGAGAATCTAAAAGCACCATGACCAGAAAACATTAATTGTCCTTCAACATCATCGCCATGGATAATTTCTTGTAGGGTTTTTTGGATACAGTAACTTCTTGGGTCTGCCTTCTTACCAGTAGTTGCCCTCTCGTTTGTAGCCCAATTACTGAATCTACATTGAGACAAACACCCCATACAATTTGCCTGATCTAATCTGATTTCTTTTGCTTTTTCCTTATTTACAAAAATCAAAGTACTATCAGGAGTCTTGAGAGCAGTATCAAAACCCTCTAATACCCATTGTTCGACACGAACCTTATCTCCCCGAGTTAAATAATATGTTCTTCCTCGCATTCCATAATTACACTTTTCACTATGATCACCAATTGGTTCGCTTGTAAAAGCTACCTGTCTTTGTTCACGTTCCTGAAGTTCTTCTATAAACCGATTTCGAACGGCTGAAGAATAAAAACCTGTAGGACTAAATTTATTTAACCTTATGTCACCCTCTTTCAAAGTTCTTAGCTTTTGTTTCCATACTTCAGGTATAGGACTTTCTTTTGTAATCAGTGGCCTAGTACCAAACTGGAATGCTAATGGCCCAATCTCAGAATTATTAATCCAATCTGACCAATCATCTAAACACCATACTCCACCTGCCATAATTATAGGGGTGCTATTTAATCCATATTTGTTCATTAAACGCCGAAGTTCTATTACTCGCGGATAGGGATCCTCTGGTATGCTAGGGTCCTCACTATTTGATAACCCATTATGCCCCCCTGCACGCCATGGATCCTCATAAACCACACCACCAAGCCATTCCGTTACCCTATGGTATGCTCTTCTCCATAAAGCATTAAATGCTCTTCCAGATGAAACAATCGGGTAATAATGAATGTTGTAACGTGAAGCAATCTCAGCAATCTTATAGGGCATCCCAGCACCACAAGTTACTCCATGAACTAGTCCACGGGTTCGCTCTAAAATACCATGCAAGACTCTCTCCGAACCACCCATCTCCCAGAGCACGTTCATATGAAGACGACCATTTCCACTAGCTATCTCGTGGGCTATTCGGGCTTGCGTTACACCTCCTTCTATGGCGTAACGTACGAGTTCTTCATGGCGATCTCTTCGAGTCCTAGCATGATAAATTTGAGGAATGGGATTACCATTTTTATCATAAGAATCTGCGTTCACAGCAGAAAATGTTCCAACACCTCCAGCAGCTGCCCAAGCACCAGCACTCTTGCCATTACTAACACCAATGCCTTTACCCCCTTCTATAAGAGGCCATACTTCTGCACCAGATACAGAGAGAGGATTTACGATATTCACATCCTAATCCAATCTATTGTGGAAATTATATTATAAACTTACAACTTAAACATGGTTAGTAAAGTAGCAAAAGGCAAGAGAACAGTGACGAAAGACACAAACCTATAGAGTATTATGCATCAGAGCTAATTTCTTGTCCTGTCTCTTGATCCACCATTTTCATACTTAGTTTAACTTTTCCACGATCGTCAATACCCAAAACTTTTACTTTGACTTCTTGTCCTTCATTAAGCACTGAAGATACGGATTTTATTCGTTCTTGCGATATTTCACTAATGTGCACAAGGCCATCCCTTTTACCAAGAAAATTTACAAAGGCACCAAAATCCATTATTTTTACTACCTTGCCATTGTAAATTTCCCCAACCTCAGGCTCAGCTACAATATCTTGAATCATCTTTAATGCTGCTTCAGATGCTTCGCCTTCAACTGCTGCAACCTTAATAGTGCCATCATCTTCAATATCAATCTTTGTCCCTGTGGTTTCACAAATCTCTCTTATTACTTTTCCACCAGGACCTATTATATCTCTTATACGATCTTTTGAAATTTGTATTATTGTTATTCTAGGTGCCTTATCGCTTACACTATCTCGAGCAACAGATAATGCTTTTTCCATTTCACTTAGAATATGCATCCGACCATCTTTAGCTTGAGATAATGCAGTCTCCATTATTTCGGTTGTAATACTTGTGATTTTAATATCCATTTGCAGTGCGGTAATGCCTTGGCTAGTGCCCGCAACTTTGAAATCCATATCTCCTAGATGATCTTCATCTCCAAGAATATCAGATAACACCGCAAACTTCTCACCTTCTTTTATTAAACCCATAGCTATCCCTGCTACCGGCTTATTGAGTGGAACACCAGCATCCATCATCGAGAGTGAAGACCCACAAACCGTTGCCATAGAAGAGGAGCCATTAGATTCTGTAATTTCTGAAACTATACGAATAGTATATGGAAATTCTTCTTCATCTGGCAAAAGAGGATGAATAGCTCTCCAAGCAAGTTTTCCGTGACCAATTTCTCGTCGACCAGGGCCCTTCAAGAAGCGAGCTTCACCAACCGAGTAGGGTGGAAAATTGTAGTGCAGCATAAAATTTTCTCGATATTCACCTTCCAATGTATCCATTATCTGAGAATCTTGACCTGTCCCAAGAGTAGTTATTACAAGAGCTTGTGTCTCTCCACGTGTGAAAAGTGCAGAACCATGGCTTCGTGGCAAAACCCCAACAGAACATTCAATCGGCCTGATATCAACTGTAGAACGACCATCGATTCGCCCTCCTGTATCCAAAATTTGCCCTCTCACAATTTCTTTTTCAAGATTCTTTAATTCAGCAATGACGTCATCACCACTTGGTCCCTGTTCACCATCTGACAAATTCTCAATTGCTTTTAATTTAAACCCAGCAATAGCCTCCTGCCTCTCTGATTTAGACTTAATAGAGTATGCTTCTCTTAAGCCTTTCTCTGTTGATGACTTCACCTTAGCAATAAATTTACTATCTTCAATTTGATCTGGTAAATCCCAAGGTTCTTTTGCACAGGTTTCTGCAAAACTAATTATCATTTCTATCGCTAGCTGCATTTGCTGATGACCATAATTCACGGCACCAAGCATAACTTCTTCTGAAAGCTCTGTAGCTTCTGACTCAACCATCAATACCCCTTCTTGAGTACCTGCCACGACTAAGTCTAAATCACTACTATCTCTATCAACAATCTTTGGATTAATAAGATATTCCCCATCTTTGTAACCTACACGGCATGCCCCAATTGGTCCTAGAAAAGGGATACCTGAAATGGTTAATGCTGCTGATGCACCTATTAGGGCAACAATATCAGGGTCATTTTCCATATCATGACTTAAAACAGTACATATCACCTGTGTTTCATTATAAAAACCCTTAGCAAAAAGGGGTCTTATAGGACGATCTATTAGCCGTGAAACTAAAGTTTCTTTCTCTGTTGGCCTACCCTCTCGCTTGAAAAAACCTCCAGGTATTTTTCCTGCGGCGTAGGCTTTCTCCTCATAATTTACTGTTAAAGGAAAAAAATCGACACCTTCTTTAACTTCCTTTTGAGCTACCGCTGTACACAGAACAGTAGTTTCTCCAAGGGTTGCTATTACAGCTCCATCTGCCTGACGTGCTATACGACCAGTTTCCAATATTAACTTACTTCCAGCCCATTCAATTTCTTTTTTTGTAATATTAAACATTAGCTATTCCTTCGTCCTCAACCCAAACGCCGTATGCAACTGGGTCACAAAATCATTATTTTTAAATACGTTTTACTTAACTAATTCCTTACTTTCATGGTTATTGGCAAATATTTATGGCCAGCCAAGAGTATTACATTATAGCTCCCTCCAAAAAATTAAGAGATTAAAACTATAAAAGCCTGTAACCTAATCTAACAAGCTACTTTCTAAGTCCCAACTTTTTGATCACTTCTGTATAACGATCTACATCTTTACGCTTCAAATAATCGAGTAATCTACGACGTCGTGAAACCATTGTTAAAAGGCCACGTCGAGAATGAAGGTCTTTTTTATGGCCTCGAAAATGTTCTGTAAGATTGTTTATACGCTCTGTTAAAATTGCGATTTGAACCTCAGGGGAACCTGTGTCTGATTCACCTTTAGCAAATTCTGTAATTAGTTCTGATTTTCGTTCCGTAGTTATCGACATCGTATACTCCAATGTTAATGGTTAAAAACGCGCGTAGGACGCAACCAGATTCCATCTGTTTCAGCCATTGCTACCAACTGAGACCCACACTTTGCTCTAACAATGCCTGCCCCTAAGAAAGACCCAACCACCTGTTGACCATTTCGTAATTTGGCGGCTTGGACTTTTGTTAATTCTAACGCCGGGATGTCGGCCAGCACAAAATCAACGGGCAAAACAATATCTAGGCGGGCGGCACTATGCCCGAGTGTTTCAAGATTTTCCAGAGAAATCGCAAGTTCTTCTTCAAAATAACCTACTTTTGTTCTTCTTAAAACAGAAACATAGCCTAAACTACCTAAAAATGAAGCTAAATCTCTTACTAAAGAGCGTACATACATACCTTTTCCGCATATAATAGAAAAATTTGAAAAGTCTGAGCCATGGTTAATTAAAGATATACTATCAACTCGCACTAATCGTGGCTCAAGAGTAAAATTTATATTTTTTCTTGCAAGTTTGTATGCTCGTTGTCCTTTAATTTTTATAGCAGAAAAACTGGGAGGAATTTGTTTAATTTCACCTATGAATTTAGGTAATGCCTTAATAATTTCCTGCTCTGAAGGTACATAGTCTGTTTTGTCAATTAATTTTCCAGATGAATCTTCAGTATCTCTAGACTCACCCCATTTCACTCTAACATCATATTCTTTTGTCTTATCTGTTACAAACCTTACAACTTTTGTAGCTTCGCCTAGAGCAACTGGAAGTACCCCAGTTGCCAAAGGATCTAAAGTACCTGCATGACCTACCTTAAATTTTCGGGATAACATAAAAGACTTTTTTACTCTTGCCACTACATCTGCAGATGTTAAACCTGATGGTTTATCTATTGCTAACCAGCCGTGAGCAGAATGGCTATGTCTGCTGGTCGGTTTTTCTTTCACTGATCAATACATCCTCTAGCAAGTTATCAATTCTCTTGGCATATTCAAAAGTATGATCTAATTCAAATCTAAGTTCTGGCGAAAATTTTAGCCTAATAAGCTTTGTTACCTCACTTCTTAAGTAGAGTGAAGCACGAGTAAGTGCTTCTATAACATCTTCTTCTTGTCCACCACCTAATGGGAGAACAAAAACACGTGCCACCCTTAAGTCTGGGGTTGGACGCACCTCACAAACAGTAATACTTACTTCCTCAAAAATTGGGTCATACAGGCTATTTTTAGACAATACATCCACAAGTGCACCCCTGATCAACTCTCCTACACGTAGTTGCCGTTTAGTCATCCCAGCTTTTTTTGATTTTTTTTTTGAAACCATCACTAGATCTTGAATTATTTGAAATGTATTGACTAATATATATTTACTCTTTGATATGAGTTATTTTTCTAGTTTACGAGCAACTTCTTCTAATTCATAAAATTCAAGAGTATCACTCTCCCTCAAATCATCATAATTTTCAAAGGCCATACCACATTCATATCCTTCCTTAACTTCTTTAACCTCTTCTTTAAACCTACGCAGTGTTTTAAGTGCCCCGTTATGTATGACTATATCATCTCTAAGAAGCCTGACCTTTGCACCTCGCTTCACTAGACCGTCAGTGACCCGGCAACCTGCTACGCGTCCGGTCTTACCAACATTAAAAACTTGCAGAACCAAAGCATTTCCAAGAAATTTTTCTCTTAAATCTGGTGTTAACATGCCCTCTAATTTTGCCCTCATGTCGTCTACAGCGTCATAGATAATAGCATAATAACGAATATCGATACCTTCTCGATGTGCCAAATCTTTAGCCTGGGAGTTTGCACGAACGTTAAAGCCTATAATTCCAGCATTAGATGCCTTCGCCAAAGTCACATCAGACTCTGTTATTCCACCCACACCTGAGTGGACTACCTGGACCCCTACTTCCTCGGTAGACAAACCACCCAAAGCACCTACAATTGCCTCTGATGATCCATGAACATCTGCTTTAACAACTACAGGCATCTCTTGTAACTTGGTTTCTCCTGCATCAGCAAACATTTGCTCTATAGATAAGGGAGCTGCCCCCGAACGTGCAATTCTGTCTTGAGATGTTCGAAATTCTGTAACTTCCCTAGCACGGCGCTCATTTTCAACTACAACAAACTCATCACCAGCTTCAGGAACTCCAGTCAAACCCAAAATCTCGACTGGAGTTGCTGGTGTTACTTGAGTTGCATTACTTCCACGATCATCAATCATTGCTCTAATTCTGCCCCATTGTGAACCTGCTACTACAATATCTCCCACATGAAGTGTTCCCCTCTGCACTAAGAGACTTGCTACAATACCCCTACCTCTATCGATTTTTGCTTCTAAGACAATGCCCTCCGCAGATCTGTCAGGGTTGGCTTTAAGCTCCAATATCTCAGACTGAAGAAGAAGAGTTTCTGCAAGTTTATCTAAATTTGTTTTTTCCTTAGCAGAAACCTCTACAGCTAAAATATCTCCTCCTAATTCTTCAGTCACTAACTCATGTTGTAACATATCATTTCTAACTTTATCTGCGTTAGCATTAGGACTATCAATTTTATTTATTGCTACAACTATAGGCACATTTGCAGCTCGAGCGTGGTTAATTGCCTCTACTGTCTGAGGCATAATACCATCGTCAGCTGCGACAACCAAAATAACAATATCTGTTACTTTTGCCCCCCTTGCTCTCATTTGAGTAAACGCTGCATGTCCAGGTGTATCAATAAAGGTTATTTTATCTCCTGACTCAAGGGTGACCTGATATGCTCCTATATGTTGGGTGATACCTCCAGCCTCTCCACCAACAATATCTGTAGACCTAAGTGCGTCAAGAAGTGATGTTTTTCCATGATCAACATGTCCCATTACTGTTACAACTGGAGGTCTTACAAGGAGTTTGGTTGGATCATCATCATTACCCTTGAGACCTATCTCAACATCTGCAGCACTTACACGTTTAATCTTGTGCCCAAATTCAGTTACTATCAATTCTGCTGTATCTGCATCTACAGATTGATTAACCGTCGCAGGCATTCCCATATTAAATAATGTTTTTACTACCTCAGCACCTCTTACGGCCATGCGACTTGAAAGTTCTTGAACAGTTATACTTTCTGGAACTGTTACCTCTCTAATTATAGGTTTTGAAGGCTCTGAGGTAGTTTCTGTCTCTCGTCTCTCTCGTTCCCTTTGTCTTTTTAAAGCTGCTAGACTACGTCCACGCTCGGTTCTGTCACCATCCTCTAATGCTTCCGTAACAGTAAGCCTTCCACTTCGTCTTCTAGACTGCCCACGGTTCTTCTTGCCCGATGAAATTCTTTTAGGTTCCTGCTGTTTTCCCTTCTTTGATCCACGCCCATCATCGCGTTTTGAAGTATTTTCATCATAATCGTCTATATCTTCAGCAATTGATTTTGTTTTTGCCTTTACCCGAGCAGGGGCTTCTTCTTTGAGTCTAACTTCAGCGGCTTCTTCAGCTTTTTTACGTTCTTCTTCTTCTATTTTTTTTCTGTCAATTTCCTCTTTAGATCGTCTTTCTGCAAGCAATTGCTCCTTCTCTCTGACCTCAGCTGCTTCAGCTTCTTCTTCTGCAATCTTTTCTGCATTAACACGTGCTTTTTTCTCTGCTTTAACAGCATCTTCAACAGCACGAGCACGAGCGGCTTTTTCATCATCAGTCAATGTCCTTAGAACAAAACGCGATTTCTTATCTCCTGTAGTCTGGTTTTTATTATCTTTGTCTGATTTATCTAATCTATGCTTTACAATAGTTTCTTGTAAATTTTCTTCGGAGGGAGAATTTGCTTTATCTAAGGTTTCTGAAGTTCTCTTGGATCCCCTTTTTCTTTTGACTTCGACAGCGACCTGACGGGTCCTACCATGCGAGAAACTTTGTCGTACTTGCCCTGTATCAACTGACTGTTTCAACTCAAGTTTACCGGAACGCTTTAGCGTTAATGGCTTTTTTGCAGGAGTATTATTTTCGCTTTTTTTCTCAGTCATCTGCTTGTGCCCCAAACATTTCTTTTAAATCACTAAATTTAGTTTAAGAATTCTTAATACTTCGAAAACCCGCTAACCTTGCAACGTCAGCCATAAATGGAATGACAAATTTACTCTTTAACAATGCCCCATGTATAACATTTGAGTGCCCCATAACGTTTGATATCTCTTGGGAAGAGAATATTTTAACACAGGCAATATTTTTGGCTGAAGTTCTCATTTTTTTTAACTCCTCCTCGCTTCCATCAAAAGCCTGGATTAAAATAGCTAAAACTCCTAAATCAATCTTTGATCTTACTTTTTCTTGCCCAATAATGAAAAAACCTGCACGCCTTGCTAGGCCAAGCCAATTTATTGAACGCTCCATTAATTTTTTCTCAACTTTTCCAACTAAATCATTAGGAATTGAAGTTACTTTACTCGCAGTAGTTGTAAAAATATTTTGATCAACAGCAGATGTTACTGACTCTCGATTAGCTTCCACCCATAACCCTCTACCAGGCAACTTAGATCCAATGTCTGGAACCACAACGCCTTTTGGATCAATAACAAACCTCACCATCTCATTTTTATTCATAGTACGACGAGATACTAAGCAACGACGTAAAGAAGATTTATCCTTCTTAGGATCTTGTTTAATTGCTAGATCTAAGCCTAGATTTCTTATTAAGGTATCCATAAATCAAGCCTTATCTCTAGCTGATTCATCTATATTACCTTCTGGATTACTATCTTCAGTTATATTCTCATCAGAATTATTTGAAGACTCAGAATCATCAAACCAGTGAGCTCGTGCTGACATTATGACCTTGTTAGCAACATCAGATTTGGGTGCCAAGTCTCCCAAAATTTCAATAAGTTCATCTGCTGCAAGGTCCCCAAGGTCATCAATAGTTTTGATTCCAGCCTCACCAAGTTTTACTAACCACGCTGGCCTCATTCCTTCAATATCAACCACCTCATCATTTACACCAAGTTGAATACGTTGATCTTGGAACTTACTATCAATAGCTTTTAAATATTCTTTTGCCCTGTTTTGGATTTCACCAGCTAGTTCTTTATCAAAACCCTCTATTACTGCAAGTTCATCGATTGCTGCCAGTGCAATATCGTCTACGTCGGTAAAACCTTCAGTTACAAGCAAATGAGCAATTACTTCATCAACATCAAGAGAATCAATAAAGAGATCTGACCTAGCTTTAAACTCATCCTGACGTCGGTCTGACTCTTCGGCCTCGGTCATTATATCAATATCCCATCCTGTGAGCTGAGAAGCTAATCGGACATTTTGCCCACGTCTTCCAATAGCAAGGCTGAGTTGGTCATCAGGAACTACTACTTCTATTCTTTTTGACTCTTCATCAAGTACTACTTTTGCTACTTCTGCAGGAGCAAGTGCATTCACAAGAAAGGTCGCTGGATCCTCAGACCATTGGATGATATCAATTTTTTCTCCTTGAAGTTCACTAACAACTGCCTGAACCCTACTTCCACGCATCCCTACACAAGCACCGACTGGATCTATACTAACATCATTTGAGATAACTGCTATTTTAGCACGACTTCCAGGATCTCGAGCCACTGATTGAATTTTTATAATACCATCATATATCTCAGGCACTTCCTGAGTAAAAAGCTTCACCATAAACTGTGGGTGTGTTCTTGAAACAAAAATTTGTGGACCTCGTTGTTCTCGTCTAACATCATAAATATACCCACGAACTCGATCACCGCTTCTAAAGGACTCTCTGGGTAACAAATCATCCCTTCTAACAACAGCCTCAGCTTTACCTAAGTCTAAATTTATGCCCCCAAAATCTGAGCGTTTGACCAGTCCATTAACTATCTCTCCAACACGATCCTTATATTCTTCATATTGTCGTGATCTTTCAGCCTCACGTACTTTTTGGACAATAACTTGCTTTGCTGTTTGTGCAGCTATTCTACCAAAGTCTACAGGTGGTAGAGGATCTGCAATATAATCCCCTACTTCCGCCGCAGGATTTTTTTCCTTTGCCTCTGGGATACTAATTTGTGTGGACTCATTCTCTATTGGGTCAGCAACTTCAAGATATCGCATTACACGGATTTCCCCCGTCTTTCTATCTATTTCTGCCCTTATATCGTGTTCTTGCCCATACTTTCGCCTTGCAGCATGAGTTATAGCTTGCTCCATAGCCTCAAGAACCAATTCGGGCTCTATTGCTTTTTCCCTAGCCACAGCATCCGCTACCTGCAGCATTTCAAATCTTGCTAAACCTGCCATTTCGGTTGCCATTGCTTCTATACCTGCCTTTCTTCATTAGATGCCATAATAAGTTCATCCGTTAAAATCAATTTGGCCGAATGGATAAAGTCAAAAGGTAATATTGTCTCTCTACCATCCACTGCCATCATTATGTTTGTACCATCTAAACCTAGTAATGGTCCTTTAAATTTTTTACGCCCATCAATACTTTTTTTCAGCTCTATTCTCACCTTAAATCCTGCATACCTAGCAAAATCTTTCATCCGTGTAAGAGGTCTGTCTATTCCAGGTGAGCTAACCTCCAAAGTATAATTTTTGGAAATAGGGTCTTCCACGTCAAGCAAAGCCGATATAGATCGGCTTACATCGGCACAGTCATCAACTGTAACCCCTTTTCCATCAACTCGCTCTATCATTATTTGCAAAGTTTGTCGCTGTTCGCCATTAAACTGGACACGTACGACTTCGTAACCAAGTGCTTCAAGCGATGGTGTGAGTAGCTCTTCGATGCAGCGAATAACTTCCATATATTCCCCACATTTTCAAAAGATTGGCTCAAAAAACAAAAAAGTGGGCAATCCGCCCACCTTCACAATCACAGCAAAGGGTTCCTTTCAACATACCTACAGACAAAAACATGTATAGCATATCTTGGTTAATGCCTTGGCTTCAAGGGTCTTATGCATGTTTTATTACTAAAAACGTAAAAATTTAATTTTTAAATGTTTTTTATACTTTATAGGGCTATTATCTAGAAGATTTTATTACCGGTAGCAAAATAAGTCAAAAACACGGGTTCTCTGCCCTCTGACAACGCTTTTATTTCATAGCGAGTTTCTGGCCAATCAGCTCCTTTTTCTTGCCAGTCCCGCTGGCTAGACACAGACCAATTAAATACTTTCGACTCAGCCATACATCGCAGAATCCAATGTATGTAGGACGTTTCATCTGAAGCTATACGCAACTCACCTCCCGGTACAATTATACGCTGCATTAACAAAATAGTTTCAGGGTTTATTATCCGCCTCTTATGATGTCTTTTTTTGGGCCAAGGATCTGGGAAGAGAATAAATAATCTCTGTATAGATTTGGGCCTCAATACCTTTAGTATGTTTTTTGCGTCTCCCGTATAAATTTTTACATTATTTAAACCTTCAACATCCAATTTTTTACAAAGACTGGCAACACCGTTCATAAAAGGATCACACCCAATAAACCCTATGTCTGGATTTTTTAATGCTTGTGCAACAATGTGTTCACCTGCGCCAAAACCTATTTCAAGCCAAACTGCACGAATATTATTTTTAAAAAGACCAGAAGGTTCCAATACTTCATCTTGAATAATCGAATCATCGATACTAAAATTTGACATTATCCTATCAAGGACTGCCCTTTTGCCAGCACTCAAACCTCTACGGTTTTGTCTTCCGTAAACAAAAGTTTCTTTTTGCATTGAAATTTATAGTTTATCCGAGTCTGCTTTTAGAGCATCAACCAAATCTAGTTTTTCCCAAGAAAATCCCCCATCTGGTTCTGGATTTCGACCAAAATGTCCGTAGGCTGCTGTCCGCTCATAAATTGGACGGCTAAGATTTAGTTTTTCTCGAATACCACGTGGTGACAAATCCATAACTTTTTGTATTAACTGAGATAGTTTAGTTTCAGAAATTTTACCAGTATCATGTAAGTTTACATAAACTGATAATGGTTTTGAAACTCCTATCGCGTAGGATAATTGGATTGTACATGAGGTTGCAAATCCAGCTGCAACTACATTTTTTGCAAGATAACGAGCAGCATAAGCAGCAGACCGATCTACTTTAGTAGGGTCTTTACCCGAAAATGCACCCCCCCCATGAGGTGAGGCTCCTCCATATGTATCAACAATGATTTTTCTTCCTGTAAGTCCACAATCTCCATCCGGACCCCCAATCACAAACCTCCCAGTTGGATTAACATAAAATTCACTCTCTGGACACATCCATCCATCTGGTAATACATCAACCACATGGGGCCTTACTATTTCTCGAACCTCTTCCTGAGAAAGAAAATCCTCATGTTGAGTTGATACTACTATTGAAGCAGCACCAACGGGAACACCATTCTCATACCTGAGCGTAACTTGACTTTTAGAATCTGGTAATAGTCCCTTAGCAGACCCAGTATGACGAGCTTCTGCCATTTTTCGCAAAATCTCGTGTGAGAAATGTATAGGTGCTGGCATTAATGCATTAGTTTCACTACATGCATGTCCAAACATTATCCCCTGATCTCCTGCCCCTTCATCTTTATTACCTGATGCATCTACTCCCATGGCAATATCAATGGATTGTGCATGCAAGTGAACATCCACTTGTGCATTATCCCAATGGAAACCTTCTTGTTCGTATCCAATCTTTTTTACTGCCTGACGTGCAATATCTTCTATATCTTGATTGCTAATACTATCAGGCCCCCTAACCTCACCTGCCAAAACTATTCGATTGGTAGTAACTAAAGTTTCACACGCAACACGACTTTCTGGATCTAGAGACAAATATGCATCTACAATCGCATCAGAAATACGATCACAAACTTTATCTGGGTGGCCCTCTGATACGGACTCACTTGTAAACATATAAGAAGATTGCGGCACCACTTACTCCTGTTAGTTTGATATAAAACTCGTTAAAGAATCTAACTTACTAAAATTAAAAAATAATCAAAAGAGTTGCAAATGTCATTAGGGTTTATGCCTACCTCTGGTCAAGTATTGGTTTTTGATTTTGCATCAAATAAGATAGAAATAATCTCAATAAAAAAGAAAATTCATAGCTTATTTGAATACACATTGATAACAAAATACTAGGTTATTTATAAAAATTTAATTCTAAATCTACGAAAATCAAAAGTAGCGAAACAGAAGATTATTACTCCAACTATCAGCAAAATCCAGTTCCCGATAGAAGCAAATGGAGGGGGTTTTTGTAGTGGTGCCGGTAAATATCCATCCATTATACCCTCAGACCCTAGACTAGTACTTTTTTTTATTTGTCCCAATGGATCTATAATTGCTGATATCCCTGTGTTTGCTGCCCTGATTAATGGAAGTCCCTCTTCTAATGCCCTAAGCCTTGCAGTATGAAAATGTTGGTAAGGCCCAGTTGTATTTCCAAACCAACCATCATTTGTTATATTAAGTAACCATGCAGGCCTTATGCCTTCTCCAATAACATTACCCGGAAAAATACCCTCATAGCAAATAAGTGGGCTAAATGATGGTATTGGTTTTATATTGATAGTAGTAGGACCAAATCCTGACGAAAAATCAACTGCACTATTAACCAGATTAGAAAATCCAAATACACCCCTTAGGGGTATATATTCTCCAAATGGAACTAAATGATGTTTGTCGTAAACAGCTTTTACTGAAAAATCGGATCCAAGTAAAAACATACTATTCCAAACCTTTGATAATCCATTTACTTTTTCTGTTCTAGGTGCCCCAGTAATAAGAAAACCATCATCAGGAATAGCTTTACTAATTAAATGTATTAATTGTCCATCATTGGATATATAAAATGGAACTGCTGTTTCTGGCCAAATTACCAGTTCAGGATCCCAGTTATTATTATATAAACTCCAGTTGATGTGCTTGCTTAATGCCAAATTCTTAGCTTTAAAGTCCCACTTGCTCTGTTGGGATATATTAGCTTGGACAACCCGGATTTTCAAATTTGAATCATTATAACCTATTTCTGATTCTGATATTCTAATTTCCCCCCCTACCCAAACTATTACAAGTATACCAAAACTTATACCAGTTGCCATAATTATTGACTTTTGAGTCCTTCTTTTCTGAATACAATAATGTGATAAAGGTAATGCTGAGGCTAAAACAGTGACAAAACTCAAACCAAAAACACCTACTATAGATACAGATTGAATCATTGCATCAGAAATTGTCCAAGAAATACCAATAGGACTCATTGGAAAGCCTGAAAATATAATACCACGTAGCCATTCACTTAAAGCCCAGGCAAAAGCAAAAATTAATACTTTAAGCCAATTACCAGATGGGGAAAACCAGACTGCTAATGAAACTAGCACTGGAAAAAGTGCCAGGCCTGCAGATATCAGTAAAACCGCAGGAACTGCTAACCAACCAAATCGGTCTGCATCAACTAATAGTGCAGCTCCAATCCAGTGAAATGTTACAATAAAGTATCCAAAACCAAACCACCAACCTCTTAATGCGGCACTTAAGGCATTTCGACTTTTTAAAATTATGATCAAAAATCCACCGAATGATATAGGTAAAACTGGGAGTGCATATATTGGCGGCAAAGAAAACGATAGGATAACTCCCAAAAGAAAAGCGATTGCACACCAGAAATACCCCCTTTGAACAACCGGTGGAATGTTTAATGTTTTTTTTCTGATGGTCATCGCCACTTTTGATATATTAAGTGTCGATATCTGTATTTTTGATTGTAATTCGTACCTTTTTTACTTTTCTTGGATCAGCATCTAAAACTAAGATATCTACATTTTCTGAATATAGTATCAACTCACCCTTTTCTGGTACTTTGCCTGCTAGTGAAATTACTAACCCACCTATTGTATCAATATCTTCTATCTCTTCAGAAATATCAAAGGTTATGCCTATAGTCTCTTCTACTATTATTAACTCTGCTCGTGCCTCTATATCAAATATATTTGTCCCCCTTTCAACTATCGGAGGGGAATCTTCATCATGCTCATCTTCGAGTTCTCCAACAATCTCCTCAACTATATCTTCAATAGTAACAAGCCCATCTGTACCACCATACTCGTCAACAACTATCGCCATATGTAGACGCGTCTGACGCATCTTTACTAATAGATTTACGATTGGCATTGAAGCTGGAACAAACAATATTTCTCTCATTATGTCAGGAAGTTTAAAAATTGAATCTTCACCCCAATATGCAAGCACGTCACGAATATGAATCATGCCAGCTACGTCATCCAAGTTGGATCTATAAACTGGCATCCTAGAATGTCCTTTTTGCTTAATCAAAGCCATCGTGTCCTCTAATGATGAATTTTGATTGAGGGCAATTATATCACTTCTTGGAACCATAGCCTGATCAACTGTGAGTTGGCCAAAACGTAATAAATTTAGTAACAAAGATCGTTCCTCATCACTAATACGCTCTGCAACATCCTCCTTGGCTTCTATAAATTCTTCAACAGTTTCTTGCCATGTTGGCTCTTCTACTTTGGTCAGACCTTTACGTAACCATTCTGCTATTGATGCTAAAATAGAAGTTTCATCTTGACTATTTTGGGAAACCTTATTTTGTAAACTATCGTCATGTTCACTCATAAGCTTCAATCCTCGTCACATCAATTTCATTTAAGTAAGGATTTGGACAACCAATCAACTCTAGGGCATCAATTTCTGTTTGTTGCATTATCTTTGTATCTTTTTCGTTCTGATGATCATGTCCGAGCAGATGTAAAACGCCATGTATAATAAGGTGTGAAACATGCTGTTTTACAGGAATACTTGATTCTTTAGACTCTCTAATTACAGTCTCGTAAGCAATTATCACATCTCCAAGTTCAATTGGCTCTGACTTTGGAGAGATTAAAGATCGATTTCTTGATAACCTTATCTGTCTAAATGCAAGCACATTTGTGGGTTTGTCCCTACTTCGGAATCTTTTATTATGATCTTGTACAAATTTATCATCTGCCAAAACAACGGCTAGAGCTAATTTTTCATTGATATAGCTGCCATTACAATCTAATGCAGCAGAAATAGCCTTTTGGATTAAATGGCGATCAACACCAATACCTCGCCAACTAGAACAAAAAAACTTTATTGAGCAATCTAATACTCTATTTTTTTTCATTATTTCCCTTAGCTTCATAAGCTTCGTAGGCTCTGACAATTCTTGTAACCAAAGGGTTTCTCACTACATCCGAATCTTTAAATCTAATAATTTTAGTGTGATCAACACCATCTAATACTTTAACAGCCTCAGTCAGTCCTGAATTTATTCCATTAGGCAAATCAACCTGCGACAAATCTCCTGTTATCGCCATACGAGAGTATTCTCCAAGCCTAGTAACAAACATTTTCATCTGCATAGGAGTTGTATTCTGGGCTTCATCTAAAATAACGAATGCATTAGATAGCGTTCTACCACGCATAAATGCCAATGGAGCAATTTCTATTTCTCCCGTTTCAATTCTTCTTGATACTTGCTCCGGCGGAAGCATATCATACAAAGCGTCATAAAGAGGCCTAAAATAAGGATCAACTTTATCTTTTATATCTCCGGGTAAAAAACCAAGACGTTCACCTGCCTCAACCGCTGGCCTTGAAAGAATTATTCGGTCTACCTCCCCACCAACAAAGAGTGAAACTGCAACTGCTACAGCAAGATAAGTCTTACCAGTTCCAGCAGGCCCAAGAGCAAAAGTTAGGTCTGTTTGCCTAAGAGCGTGCATATAATTGATTTGGTTTGGGGATCGGGGTCTAATAGTCCTTTTATGAGCTCTTATATTTTCTTTATCTGAAATTTTGTTTACTAGACTTATTTTTTGACCATGCATTTTAATACTTGCATCAACATCTGCTAAGTCTATTGTCCTTCCTTTTTCCAATTGTTCATATAAATCCTCAAGTACATTTCGTGCATGAAAGATTGCATTACTAGAGCCCGATATTGATACTTCATTACCACGGCTACTAATTATTACATCTAAACTTTGTTCAATTTTTGTAAGGTGACTATCATGATTTCCAAACAACAAAAGTAAAAGTGAGTTTTTTTCAAATTTCATTTGAATTTGTTCTGAAGTTGTTTTTGGAAGAGAAAAATCATTTACTGTCATAAGGTGACTCTTTGAGATCTGGATTCTTCCTTATTGGTAGTAGGTTTATTTTTGTTCTTTATAATTTTTCCACCTAAACTTTTTGCATAGCCTTCGGTTATAACTACATTATAAATATCACCAATATTCTCGAAATTTTTAGGGATATTTACCCATTGCATATAAGGTGTCCTACCAGAAATCTGAGAACCTTCATTACTTTCTCTCTCAAACAAAATGGGAAGCTCTAAATTAACACAATTTAAATTAAAGTTACGCTGTTGCTTATCTATTAAATCTTGTAACTCAGTTAGTCTTTCCTTTTTTAATTCTTCTGGGATTTGATTTGGCAAGTCAGCTGCCGGTGTCCCTGGCCTTACGCTATATTTAAAAGAAAAAGCCTGGCCAAACTTTACCGAATCAATCAACTTAAGTGTGGATCTAAAATCAGCATCTGTTTCACCAGGATAACCAACTATGAAATCACTCGAAAAGACAATGTCTTCACGAACCTTTCTGAGCTTTTCTATAATTTTCATATAATCTTTAACTGTATGCTGGCGATTCATAAGTCTTAATATTTCATCAGACCCTGACTGAACTGGTAAATGTAGAAAAGGCATGAGTTGTGGGATTTTTCCATGGGCATTAATAAGGTTTTCACTCATATCCTTGGGATGGCTGGTTGTATATCTAATCCTTATTAAGTCTCCAAGTTTTGACAAATTATTAATCAGTATCTCTAATCCTACTTCTGTTCCATCAATATCAACACCATGATAAGCGTTTACATTTTGACCTAACAAAATAAGCTCTCTAGCACCATTATCAATTAGGTTTTTTGCCTCTTTAAGAATATCTACCATTGGTCGAGAGTATTCAGCACCCCTCGTGTAAGGAACCACACAGAAATTACAGAAGCGATCGCAGCCTTCTTGAACTGTTATGTATGCAGACACGCTTTGATCCTTGTTATCTGAGCCAAGTTTTGATCTCATTAGATCAAATTTAGATATTGTTGGAAATTCAATATCTAAAACTAGATTTTTAGCAGTAGATGCTTCAGCAACCATATAAGGCAAACGGTGATATGTTTGTGGACCAACAACAATATCAACACATGGGGCTCTCCTACGCACCTCTTCACCTTCTGCTTGTGCAACACATCCTGCCAAAGCCACAACAAAATCTTTTCCCTCTAATTTTTTGTGCTCTTTCAAATTAGCTAAACGACCAAGCTCCGAGTAGACTTTTTCAGAAGCCTTTTCACGTATATGACATGTGTTCAGTACAACCATATCAGCTAACTCCAGCTGTTCAGTTCTTACGTATCCTGAGGGAGCCATAACATCAGCTATACGATCAGAATCATATACGTTCATCTGGCAGCCATATGTCTTAATAAAAATTTTCTTTAGGTCTGTTTTCTCAACCATAGTCTTTTAAACCTATTAAATATTTTTGCTTCTTAGCCTAATCAAAGTTAAATTTTAAAAACTCAAATTCATTTTTTTGTTGAGTTACATTCTGCACCAAACTATCTTCTGTTAAGCTGGTCTAGATAGGTTAGTTATAGTTTTTTTATCATAAAATAATCTCTTAGTAGGCCACCATCGACGCTTTCTTTTTAATTTTAAGCGACCACTAATTGCATCTGATACGCCAGTAGAAACAACTTGCCAGCAGTGATTAGCTAATGCCTTTCGACTTCCAAAATCAGCAAAAATCACTGGTTCATGAAATTGTACTGTAATAGTAGTTTTACCTATTCCTGCAACAGACCATAGGTGACTTGCAAGGTCCATATCACCATACCAAGCAAAATAAGGTCTATAACGTCTACCCATAGGTAAACCATCTAGATGAGTATATGATACTGACACTGGTTGTACACAAATTGGTTTACCATCTATTTCTTTATCTGCAATTGCAAAAAAAGCACTTTTAAATGGTAAAACACGATTCCCATCGTTACTTGTTCCCTCTGGAAATAAAATCAAATTGTCACCATTTTCCATTCGTGTAGTCATTTCATCTCGGTGGTGTCCAGTTCGTGTTACTCGCCTCTCAACAAAAACAGTTCGCTGCAACTTTGATAAGAAACCGAACAGTGGCCAATTTTTCACCTCTGCCTTTGCCACAAAACAACCCGGTAATACAGCACCCAAAACAGGTATATCTAAATAACTTGTGTGATTGCAGACAAAAAGTATTGGAGTTTGTCTGGATAAAGTTCCGTGTAATTCAAGCCTAAACCTAAAAACCCTGCAAATGGTTCTATGCCAGATCATTGGAAGGCGCCTAGATAAAGGAATACGAAAAAGCATTAAAAAAACTTGGAGCGGTGCTAGGCAAGCAGTTATAGCAAGAAATCTCATTAAGGTGATAATTGATATCATGTAAGTTTTTCTCTGTATTTCTGTGTAACAAGATCCGTCTTTACTACAATAGACACATCTACACTATCCCACTGTGTATCAATAACTCCACCATCTCCGATAAAACCACCCAAACGAAGGTATCCCTTTATTAGTGGTGGTACTTCTCTGATGGCTGCACGTTGATCAATGTTATTTTTAGGTAACGTATTCATATTAATATAACGTTCTGTTAATGCCACTGGTCGAATATATTTTGGTGCAAGCTGATAATGATAGAGATAAGCTAAAGGAAGTGCGTGCTGCTTTGGATCTGAACCAGGGAAACTTGCACAACCAAACATAATCGGAATTTTATGATGGATTACATAAGCAGCATTACCTCTCCAGAGAAGCGTCATTGTAGCTCGATTGCGATAGTTGCTATGAACACAAGAACGGCCTAATTCTAATATTTCTCCAGGTTGATTTATTATGGCGGAGATATCAAATTCATTTGCTGAATAGAAACCTCCATTTTGATCAGCTACAGATCTCCTGTATAATCTATAAGTTCCAACAACCTGATCAGGACCATCAGGTAATGCATTATCTAAAACTAAAAGGTGATCACAGAACTCATCAAATCGATCAAAATCTCTCTTGAGAGTTTTCATTTCAGAACTAGGAATAGCTCCCATTTCTTCATAAAATACACGATATCTAAGAGCCTGAGCTGCCTTGATTTCATCTTCTGACTTAGCTAGTCGCACTTCTAAACTGCCAGCAGAAATGCCCTCAAATAAGGATGTTTTTGAACGGTTATCAGCCGTCACCTTTGGATTCCTTATCACCATCTAACTTTATGCCAAAGAGTTCTAGCTTATGGCCCATTAGCTTATAACCATATTGTTTAGCTATTTTAGTCTGTAATTCTTCTATTTCATCATTAGTAAACTCAACAACTTTACCAGTTTCAAGGTCAATTAAGTGATCGTGATGTTCTCTTGATGATATTTCATACCTTGATCGGCCATCACCAAAGTCATGCTTTTCAATAAGATTAATATCTTCAAACAAACGAACAGTTCTATAAACTGTCGCCAATGATATATTTTTATCTAATTTCATTGAACGCTGATAGACCACTTCAACATCTGGATGATCCTTAGAATCTGACAACACTCTGGCGATAATCCTACGTTGACCAGTCATTTTAAGGCCAAGATTTTCGCACATTTTTTCTAATCTGGTCTCTTTCACTTTTCCCTCGCCCCATTACCATAAACAAATTTACACTTCAAATATAGTCTGGGAAATATGTGGAGTGTATCTTAAGTCTCATAAAACTTAATGTTTTTAATACTAAATGTTAAAAATGGCTACAATAATAGAGAGTCCAGCCTTAATTTAAGCGTAAGTGCATCTACATTTAGACCAGACTTTCTCCGGTAATAAGCTTTTCGAAGTCCAATTTGAGTAAAACCAAAACGTTTATATAAATCTCTGGCAGGTTTATTATCCTCCGCAACCTCTAAAAATATTTCTTCTATGGATTTATTCCTTGCCCTTAAAAAGGTTGCACGAAGAAGGCCAATCGCAAAACCCTCACGACGCCATAAAGGATCTACTGCTAGTGAGAGAATCTCCCCCTCTAAGACTATTCCACGAAACAATATGAAAGCGACTAATTTTCTATTTAGTTTCAACCCAAGTCCAAACACCTCCGGAGGCGATAATACGTTTTTCATAACGTTAGCTTGCCAAGATTCTTCAAAACACAATGCATGCAATGTTGCTAGGTCAGCAATATCTGAATCACATATTTTTTCAATGGACACCTTAGGCATTTTTTAAAAATATACCACTGGGAGGACTAGCCCCTGAATCTCTCAGATATAAGGGCGAAACAACCGTTTTAGGCCAACCTTCTCTTTGAACAATCTCACAAGTAACCCTTGCTAAAACACTTGCACGCGGCAAGTGGTCACCTAATGGAACCTCAGCAATAACTCCATATTTTTCTAACTCAATAGATAATTGGTTTGACCCAGAGCCCGCGACAATAATATTGGTATCTTTTCTTGTAGAAGCAATAATTTTAGCTGTTTTACCGAAGTCCATTGCAAATGGTTCTAAGATTGTATTTAGATTTGATTTGTAAATCGCCACGTAACATTGCCCTTTTCTTGCATCCATCACTGGCACAATAATTTTATTTTCCACTTGATCTTTTTTTAAGCCAGCTGCAATTACTTTTAATGAAACAACACCTAGTAATGGTTTATTTGAAGCCAATGCGACAGCCCGTGCTGTTGCAAGGCCAATTCGGACCCCAGCAAAGGATCCTGGCCCACGAGTAACTCCAATTCCGCTAATTTCCTTAAATGTTAAATTAGCATTTTCAATAACCTCAATAATCATTGGAATCAGTTTTTCTGCATGACCAATTCTGATTTTTATTGACTTCTCCGCCAATATTTTACCTTCAGACAAGACCGCGGCTGAACAAGCATTTGTAGTTGTATCAAAAGCGAGAATATTCATGACTTTTTAAATATTAACCAACTGCAAAGTTCTCGAAAATATCAAGTAAAAGAAATTAAAAATGTTAACAATATTCATCTTATGTCAAACTTAATTCAAAATAATCAATTTTTTAGGTAAAACAAATTGGAGAAAAACTTGCTTACTTTGATAGAACCACCAGAGTATGATATCGAAATTGAAATGATGTATGCAACCCCAAACAATTTTACCGGAAAAGTTATATATTCAGATAAAAGATGTTTTCTGCACCCTACAGCAGCCCGCTTGTTAAAGAAAGCAATTAGCCTTGCAGCAAAACAAGGCCTTAGAATACGTGTTTATGATGCTTATCGACCCACAACAGCACAAAAGATACTCTGGGAACATAATCCAGATCCTAATTTTATTACTAACCCAATTAAGGGGTCACCACATTCTAGGGGTGTTGCGATTGACATGACACTTATAAACTCTTCTACTGGTAAATTGTTAGATATGGGAGGGTCATTTGATGATCTATCATCCAAAGGCTTTCATGGAACTACAGATATCTCTCAAGTTGCCCAAAAAAATAGAATGCTTTTGCTTGGTTTAATGGCTAGTGCAGGTTTTGATCACTATCTTAATGAATGGTGGCATTATCAGTTATATAATGCACACAAATATCCTTTAATATCTAATAGTGCAGTTTGCTATAAAATTCATGACTTTTAGGTGAATATTTTGATAATTTATGTAAACAAAATAACAATTACGGTTTGCACACTATTTATTTTTATATTAAGCAACGCTGTTTCACTCTATGCAGCAGATTCAGCGGTAATATTACAGTACCATAGATTTGGTGAAGCTGATTACCCATCAACTAATATTAAGATTAATCAATTTGAAGATCATATTGATTATCTTAAAGAAGGTGGGTTTAACGTGTTACCTGTTCCACATATTATCGCTGCATTGCGAGCAAACCAATCTCTTCCAGATAAAACTATTGGTATTACAATAGATGATGCACTCATATCAGTATATAAGAATGCTTGGCCTAGGTTAACAGCAGCTGGTTTTCCATTTACACTTTTCGTTTCCACTGATTCAGTAGACCACAATAACAAGCTAACTTTATCTTGGAATCAAATTCGTGAATTGGCTGATGCTGGTGTGACGATTGGGAATCATAGTGCTGCTCATAAACAAATGTGGAAAATGTCTACAGTTGAAAAAAAAATTGATCTTGACAGAGCACAAAATAGATTTTTAAAGGAACTAAAATTCACTCCAAAACTTTTTGCGTATCCTTTTGGTGAATTTGATATAAATCTCCGTGATGAAATAAAAAATCGCGGTTTCAATGCTGCTTTTGGTCAGCAATCAGGTGTATCATACAATGATTTTGATTTTATGGCTCTTCCTCGTTTTTCACTGAATGAGGCATATAGTGATATTGAGCGTTTTAAACTTATTGTTAATACTCTTCCACTAAAAATAACTGATCTTACACCACAAAATCCTGTATTAAGTCAGAACCCGCCAATTGTCGGCTTTACTGTTTCAAGTAAACATGAAAATTTAGACGAACTAGCTTGTTTTGCCTCTGCACAAGGAAAAGTGAAAACACAAATCCTAGGTGATGAAAGGGTTGAGATTAGACTCCAAAAACCCATGTCAAAGGGAAGGAATAGAATAAATTGTACCCTTCCTGGTTCTAATGGAAGATGGCATTGGCTTGGATTACAGTTTATTTGGCCATAAAATATTACTAAACCATTTGATTATAATAATTTGTTAAGTAATTTTTAAGGAGCTTGGTTAAATTATTTTATTTTAAAAACAAGGTTTTTTGATCTAACTTTTCCAATGCATTAGATGAAATAATCTTCTGAATAGTCTTAACGTATTCTTTTCCTCTAACAGAGTAACGAGAGAGTTCATGGGTGAGTTTAATACTATCTAAGGCATCATATTTATTACGTTGTATCAACCGTTTCTCACGAAAAGAAGCATAAGCATTATGGTAATTAAGGTTATGTATGTATGAGCGAACTGCTGCTAACAAACTGTCATAGGTTTTAACTAAATACTGCTGACCATCATCTTGTCTAAGAGGCCTCATACCAGCACTTTTTTTGAAAGTGTAAAGCCCAAAGAGTGCATTTCCCTCCCTTGCAAACCTTGAAGTTCCCCACCCAGACTCTTCAGCAGCCTGGGCTATAGCTAATGATGGTGGAATTACATCCATCCGAGTTAATAGTTCAATATAATCAAACTCTTTTAACTCATAGCGCTCGATTAATTTTTTTAACCATTCTCTATCCTTGAAGTTAAGCTGTTCATAACTTTTTTTGTCTTCTAACAACTTTAAAACTCTAATACGATCACTCAAAATTTCTTCATTTACCAGTAAAACAAGAGGAATTACTGTAGCTATAAACAAATTTTTTCTTTTTTTGATAGAAACAACATTTGTAATATCAACTGGTAAAAACTCTGTAAAGATTCTCGGAATTTTTTCATCTACTGATTGAATTAATTCCCAAGAATAATTTTCAATTTCGAATTTTTTTATGAGCTCATTAACAGTAATATTTTTATTTTTTCTATATATATTTTCTAATTTAGAGCTCTGTGAATTTAATCTAGAGTCAATCTTATCTTCAATTATAGACCCACCATGATCTACATCAACTTTCATTTCTACAGAATATTGTTTTTTTAATGTAGAAGAAAATGGATTCAATCCAGCCCCTATTACTAGGCCATAAACAGAAACAATAGATAAAATACATATAAAAAATACGAAACCTGTATATAGAGGTATTCCTCTGATTTTTAAATCAAAGCTTCTAAAACTGGACTTGTTCACCTCCAGTTCTCCAGAAAGTCACAATTAATATTTTTCATAAAAATTAATCTTTATTTGATATAAAAATTTAGTTTACTGCTCTTACCTCTAACACTTCCGGTATATAATGTTTCAACATATTTTCAACACCCATCTTGAGTGTCATTGTAGAACTTGGACATCCTTGACATGAACCATGAAGAGCAAGCGAAACTATCCCTTTTTCAAAGCCTTTAAACTCTATATCTCCTCCGTCCTGTGCAACTGCAGGTCTGACACGAGTATCTAATAATTCTTTAATTTGAATGACTATTTCTGAATCTTCATTCTGTATCGTTTCATCTGTTGGCAAATCTGCCTTAGTTTTATCATTTAATATTGGCAAACCTGAAACAAAATGCTCCATCATTAACCCTAAAATAACTGGTTTTAGTAATTCCCAATCAGCTTCATTAGACTTTGTGACGCTAACAAAATCACTACCGAAAAAAACTCCTGTAATATCATCCATTTTAAATAATTTTGAAGCTAATGGAGACTTTGAAGCTTCTTCTTCACTTCTAAAGTCTACTGTACCAGATGCCATCACTTCTACGCCAGGCAAGAACTTAACTGTTGAAGGGTTTGGTGTAACTTCAGTTTGAATAAACATTATCTTTCCATTTATATATTTTGGTTAATTTTTAATTTTAGTACATATGTGCGTATGTCTAACTTTTGTGGCTCTTAATTCTACCATTCCATAACTAATTTATTTATTTGGAGACTTACTTTAAACTTATATTTCAAGAGGGCAACAAATTGAGTTTATTATATAGATTATTTTTTTTAATTAATTAACTTTTTGTATGTATATTGACTTCATGTCAATTCTTTAAGTTGTTCATCTGTCAAGTCGCCAGGAACAATTACAAGTGGAATTTTTAAATTCCCGGCCAACTGACTAGCTAGCCATGAAATTAATTTTCCCTTTCCTTGGGCGGGTGGTGCAGCACCAACTACAAGTAAATTAATCGATTTATCCTCCTCAATCTGAGCAATAACTTCTTCACCTATCGGCCCCTCTCGAACAAATAAAGATGGTTTAACCTTTGTAAGAGAAATAACTTCCTTTGATATATCTTCAAGTAATAGATTTGCCTTCTCAAATGTTTCTTCTCGCATAAGATCAAACACAGCAGCCCAATGTTGAAATTCTGGCGGCTCTACAACATGTAGAAGTGCAACACGACCGCCACTTCTAGAAGCCCTTAAAGCAGCAAAACGTGATGCAGTTCTAGAGTGATCATCATTTGAAACTCCCACTAAAAAAGTAACTTCCCCAGCAATATGAGAATTTGTTTCTTTTAATGGTTTATTATTCATTTAACCCCTCTAAAGTTTCCTGAAGGCCAAACTTCCTAACCATCCAACTATTAGTGATAAAAATAATGCAATAAAAGCATAAATCTCACTATTGAAATTAGCAAAATTCCATATTTGGTCTGAAAAACCAGATTTTTTAACTTCTAGAGGGGTAATTTTTTTACTTATTAACTCACCATTAGATATAAGAAGAGTATCTATTAGATAATTGCCTGTTGGTATATTATTTGGGATATCTATAGTTACACGAAACAAATTGTCATCTATAAAATTCACTTGACCTAGGTTTGAAGAAAATAAGTCCTGAGCAGTCTGAACGCGTAATAATGCAGTTTTAAATTCTTTAAAATTCTTATCTTTTATTTCTCTGGCAGGATCAAATGCAAGATTGTTTAACCCGACCTCATATTTTAACAACTCTTTATTTTCAAGCAATAATTCTGGCTTTTTTGAAGCTGCAAGAGCGTAAAATTGTGGTACATTTTTGAAATTTATAGCCTCATGATTCACCCATATTCCAAATTTTCTCTCTTTACGCCTCATAATCATTTCTTTATTTGGTCCACGAAAAATTACTATTATATCTCCAGGTCTATCCTTTGCTCCAAAAAGTAAGATTGATGTTCCTGAAAAAGTTGAATCAATTTCGATTTGTTTGCTAGATATATCTATATGTAAAGGCTCATTTAGGGCAAAAACAAATTTAGAATCGACTGACATTAAGCAAACACAAAACATGCCAACTAAACCTGTTAGCCAAAATCTTTTGAGCCATCGTAGGTTTATTATAATCATCACGGCAAACATTAAATGCTACTTTCAAGAACTGTTATTGAAAATAGTTCACTAGGTCTGTTTAAAAGGCCAAAAATGAGACGGCCAGCTACTGTTAGGACCATAAGTGCTAATAATCCCCTCAATTGCACTGCTTTCAAACGAAGTCCAAATCTCGTACCGTATTGAGCGCCGATTACAGCTCCAACCGCAAGAATTAAAGTTAAAATTATATCAACATTTTGATTACTTATTGCATGAGCAACAGAACTCATAGCACTTATTACTAATATGCTTAATAAAGAAGTTCCTATAACAACAGCTGTTGGCATCCCGATTAAATATATTAACACTGGGACCATTATAAACCCCCCACCAACTCCCATGAATGAAGCCAGAAGACCCATAGTAAAACCAATTACAACAGGAGGGATCGCACTAACATATAACTTAGATTGGCGGAACCGAAGCTTAATTGGTAGTCCGTGTATCCAAGTATGATAATTTGCTTTTCTTTGTATTTGCCTACTTTGGTAAAATAATGCACGGGTACTCTCTAAGCCCATTAAAATACCTACTACAAGCAAAAAAATAACATAGAACAAAGATATTACTAATTCTATCTGGCCAGCCTCACGTAATTCCTTAAATAATTCTACACCCAACCATGAACCTACTATTCCACCGCAAAAGAGAAGCGAACCCATACGAAAATCAACGTTCCCTCTCCGCCAATGTGCGATCATTCCTGATATAGATGATGCAACTATTAGATTTGTACCTGTACCTACTGCAACAACTGCAGGAATTCCAATAAAAATCAAAAGAGGGGTCATCAAAAATCCCCCTCCAACACCAAACATTCCCGATAAAAAACCTACTGCTAAGCCTAAACCTAGCAATACGAACAAATTAGTCGATAATTCTGCTATTGGGAGGTAAATATCCATTTTAGTAACCTGTTTGGTCCTTCTTATAAGGACCAAAATTTTATTCTTGTGGTGCTAAAAAGCCAAAAAGCTCCTGTGCTCCTGATAAAACTTCTTCTGCTATTGCAGTCGCCTTATTAGCACCATCATCCAGCACCGAATCAATATAACTCGAGTCAGCTGATAGTCTTTTTATTTCCATACTTATTGGAGAAATTTTATCAACAATTAGGTCTGCTAATTCATCTTTAAACTCAGAAAACTGAATATGTGAATACCTTTCTGCAACAGAGTTTTTTGACTCGTTAGATAGTGCAGAATAAATTTCTAGTAAATTAGTTGATTCGGGTCTATTAACTAGATCAAATGACATGCCAGATACAGAGTCCGTTCGGGCTTTCCTTATTTTTTTCCTAATTGTATCAGCGTCATCAGTAAGATTTATACGCGACATTTCAGAACTATCTGATTTACTCATTTTATTCTTACCGTCACGGAGGCTCATAACACGAGCAGCTTCTTCTAGAATAATAGGTTCAGGTAAAGGAAAATATTCCATACCGAAGTTGTTGTTAAAAGCACCAGCAATATCTCTAGCTAATTCAAGGTGCTGCTTTTGATCTTCGCCAACAGGGACATGTGTAGCCTTGTATAATAAAATATCTGCAGCCATTAGCACTGGATATGCGTAGAGACCGAGGAAAGCATTATCCTTTTTCTTACCGGCCTTTTCTTTGAATTGAGTCATTCTATTCAACCAGCCAAGGGGAGTAATGCAATTGAAAAGCCAAGCTAGGTTTGCATGTTCTCTTACTCTACTTTGATTAAATATAATACAATTTTTAGGCTCAACACCTGCGGCTAAAAGGCCTGCTGTGACCTCCCTTGTATTTGACCTGAGCTCTTTAGGATCTTGGGCGACTGTTACAGCATGAAGATCTACTATACAATAAATACAATCATAATCATTTTGGATCGCCACCCAATTCTTAATTGCACCAAGGTAATTTCCCAAGTGTAAGTTACCAGTGGGCTGAACACCCGAAAAAACCCTTTTCATTATAATTTACTCTTATTTAAAGGCTAATTATATGGAGCGTTCGCTTTATGACCCCCTGTTAGCAAATGGTCAAGTCATGGAACTAAATACATTAGTATTTTATTAGATTTATGCAATCTCAACCTTTTGTTTTTGTATTTTTAAAAATTGAAACTGCCTCGGATATCGTAAAAGCTTTTAAGAAATATGCTGCTAAAAAATATATTAGAACCCCTACTGAAATTAATATTAATAGCCCAGTAACTCTCAACCCCAAATCTGAAGATAGAGGCTCTATTAAATTTTTATGAATTAGCCATATGCATATACCCATAAGTCCACTTGCAAAAAATATTGAGATTAAACGCAAAATCAAGCGAAATTCAATAATAAGGTTTCCCCTTTTTATAAGGAAAAAACATAAAAATATAGCATTTAACCACCCAGATATACTGGTAGCTAATGCAATACCAAGATGTCCCAAAGCCTTCATAAGTAATATATTAAGTATAACATTTGCAAGCACACACAATGCTGCAATTATAACTGGTGTTTTTGTATCTTCCCTTGCAAAAAACGCTGGTACAAATACTTTGATCAATACAAATGCTGGGAGACCTATAGCATAAATTAATAGAGCATTAGCAGTTGCAACTGAGTCGCTTGAGGTAAATTCGCCTCTCTCAAATAGCGTGATAATTAGAGGTTCTGCTAAAACAATTAGAGCAACTGTAGCAGGAATAGTCAAAAGTAAAGCACCCCTTAGGGCTCTATTTTGACTTTTATGAACCTCATCAAAGTCACCCGACCTGAGTTGTCGAGATAAAAGTGGGAGTAAAGCTGTTCCTACTGCCACACCTACTACACCTAGTGGAAGTTGACTAACACGATCAGCGTAATACAAAAATGAAACAGAGCCTTCTGGAAGGAAAGAAGCAATTATAATATCAATTAATAAATTTATCTGAGCAACCCCAGCACCAATCGCTGCTGGGGCCGCAAGTAATATCAATTTTTTTACTCTTGTAGTTAATCTAGGAAAACGTAATTTCAATTTTATGCCAGCACGCTCACAAGCAACTAAAAGCCAAATGAGCTGTAGGATTCCTCCTAAAGATACTCCTATACCAAGAGCATGAGCAGGGGTTTCGGTCCAATGGCTAATTAACTCAAGCGAAAGAATAAGGCTGATATTTAGTATCATTGGGGTAGCAGCAACAGACGAAAAACGATAAAGAGAATTCAGTACTCCACCCAACATTGATACTAGTGATATAAATATAATGTACTGAAACGTTAATCTAGTTAAATGAACAGCTAGATCAAACTTTTCAGTATCTTCTGAAAAACCGGGAGCTATACAATATATCACCCATGGCATAAAGATTTGTGCAATAGCAACTAATAAAATAAGTGAAGGCAAAAGTACGGACAAAACCTCTTCTGCAAAGTCATAGGCTGTTTTTCGCCCACCACCTTCAAGTTCCTTTGCAAACATAGGTACAAAAGCAGCGTTAAATGCACCTTCGGCAAAAAGACGTCGAAAAAAATTTGGAAATTTAAAGGCCACAATAAATACGTCTGCATATGGACCTGCTCCCAAGCTTGCAGCGATAAGAATATCCCTTAAAAAGCCTAATAGACGAGATCCCATAGTATAACCACCTATGGTAGCAATCCACCTTCCCATAACGCCATTTTGATTTGTTTTTAATATCATTGAGTTCTTAAAAGAATAAACATTAGTGAGTAACTCCTTTATCTATGGATGAAGCGGCAACAAGTTTTTTTAATTTTTTCATACTAAAGAGAATTTAACGTAAGGGCCTATGATTTGCATCTATCCAATTATAATATTCGTTACTATATGACTTGCTCACTGAGCTTCAAAGTGTCACTCTAATACACATGATAAAGACCCGTGGTTATTTTGGTATAGGCGTTGAACGTGTAAGTAAACCCATGAACATAGGAAATCTTATGCGATCAGCCAACGCATTTGGGGCACATTTTTTCTTCACCATAAATTCTCCCTTGAATCTATTAACTAGTTACTCCGATACATCTGATTCAAAACAACATGTACCGCTTTGGCAATACAAGTCGGTTGATGAAATGCATTTGCCAGAGAAATGTATTTTAGTAGGGGTCGAATTCTGTGATAACGCTATATATCTTCCTACTTTTCCTCATCCTTTATCTGCTGCATATATACTTGGGCCAGAACGTGGCAGTCTATCCAGCGAAATTAGCAAAAAGTGCTCATATCTTGTCAAAATTCCAACAAAGTTTTGTATAAACGTTGGTGTTGCTGGTGCTATAGTAATGTATGATCGTATGCTTTATATGGGAAAATTTGGTGACAGAGCATTGTCTGTAAAGCCTAGTTTTTCACAACAACGATTATATGAACCTACTTCGCACCCAAAAATTCATGGGCCAACAAAATAGTCAAGACTGGCCGCCTAGAGAGTTAGAGGGTATGTTTTACAATAAATATCGATTCGTTTTAATATGGAATTTACTAGCAGCAAGAAAAATGAAAATTTTATATAAAATATTTATTGGAATTAACCTACTAGGGTTGATTCTGATACTCTCAAGTCCAATTTCAAATGCCCAGAAACCTCTAGCAGAGCATGGAAAGTGGACAGCTTATACAATAACAGAAAATGGTCGTAAGGTATGCTATATGTTTAGCCGACCCATTAGAGAAAATGGAAATTACAAGCGACGAGGTGATGCTTTTAGTATGGTTACAAGACGACAAGGCGATCGAACCTCAGAGGATATAAGCGTCACTTCTGGATATCCCTATAACAATAAGAAGCCTGTAGAAATAAATATTGATGGTAAAAAATATGTTTTTAATCTTTTACAGGGGGAATATGCTTGGTCTGAAGAGTTGGAACGTAATCCACAAATAATTAAAGCTATGGCTAAGGGTAACAGACTTAAAGTACGTGGAGTATCAAAAAAAGGCACATACTCTTTGGACACATACTCTCTTAAAGGGTTTACAGCAACATATAAATCAATCACTAAAGCCTGCCCTTAATTTGTATTGGATATATTATGTTTTCCATTACAATAGAATTACTAGATATGTTGACTAAAATAACGAGAATTAATCAAACTAAATAACACAAATAACTAAACAATTTTAGGTTATCAATAAAAAAGCATGTCATTTTTAAATTCTCGAGAAACAAAAGGGCATCAATTAATTAATCTGGTTGGATTAACCCAAGAAGAATTGAGTGAAGTAATAAACTCTCTTGGAATACCCCAAAACAAATCTAAAATGCGCACTAAGCAGCTTTGGCATTGGATTTATTTTCAGGGTGTCACTGACTTCACCAAAATGACAACTCTTGGAGAACCTCTTAAGAAAAAGCTTTCAGAAAATTGTATGATTTCCAGACCCAAGATATCTACAGAAAAGAAATCTATTGATGGAACACGAAAATGGCTAATGCAACTCTCTGATAAATCAGAAGTAGAGTGCGTATATATACCTGAATCGGATCGAGGGGCAGTTTGTCTATCAAGCCAAGTTGGTTGTACTTTAAACTGTAAATTTTGTTACACAGGGACCCAAAAGTTGGTTAGAAATTTAGACAGTGCAGAAATTGTAGGACAATTTATGGCAGCTAGAGACAGCTATGGTGAATGGCCATCACCAAAAAAAGAAAGGTTATTGTCAAATATTGTTATGATGGGTATGGGTGAACCACTTTACAACTATGAAAATGTTGCTCGTGCATTACAAATTATTACTGATAAAGAGGGTATTTCTCTATCTAAAAGGAGAATAACACTATCTACAGCGGGTGTTGTGCCATTAATTGAGCGATGTGGAATAGAATTAGGCGTTGGACTAGCTATTTCTCTTCATGCTGTAACTGATGAACTAAGAAATACACTTGTCCCGCTTAACAAAAAATACCCCATCTCCGAATTATTAAGTGCATGCAGAAAATATCCTAGTGCAAGCAATGCTCGAAGAATCACCTTTGAATACGTGATGCTTAAAGGCATAAATGATAGTCCAGGTGATGCTCGCGAGATTTTAAGATTACTCAAAGGAATACATGCAAAGATAAATCTTATTCCATTTAACCCTTGGCCTAATTCACCATTTGAATGTTCCGGTAAAGGCGTAATCAAGGAGTTTTCTCGAATATTAAACGAGGGTGGATACTCTGCTCCTATCCGATCGCCACGAGGGCGTGATATTTTAGCTGCCTGTGGTCAGCTTAAATCAGAAAGTTTAAGATTAAAAAGAAAAATATGAGACAAACATACTCAGATTAATTTTAAATAAATTGAGAACATTGTTATAAAACAAACTAAATATATAAAAATTTAGTTTTACTATCTAAGTATTTTTACCTCTTAACAGTGAATAACAGCAGATGTTGGAAGCTATGTTATAGCGACATATACTTTAAAAACTTATTATTCTATTTACTCTAAAAAGGCGTGACTTATGTCAATAGAAAAAACCTCAATCAATAAAGTTGTTTTAGCATACTCAGGTGGATTAGATACTTCGGTAATACTCTGTTGGCTAAAAGAGACATATGACTGTGAAGTTGTAACTTTTACAGCTGACTTGGGACAAGATGAAGACCTTGGATTAGCAGCAGAAAAGGCTGAGCTTTTTGGTGTTAAAGAAATTTATGTAGAAGACTTACGAGAAGAATTTGTAAGAGATTATGTTTTTCCGATGTTAAGGGCAAATTCAGTTTATGAAGGTTATTATTTATTAGGAACATCTATAGCAAGACCCTTAATAGCAAAAAGGCAAGTTGAAATCGCAAAAGCTACTGGTGCACAAGCTGTATCACATGGTGCTACTGGAAAAGGCAATGACCAAGTTCGTTTTGAGTTAGGTTATTACTCTATTAATCCAGAAATTCGGGTCATCGCACCTTGGAGGGAATGGGATTTAAACTCTCGAGAATCTCTTATTGCATATGCTGAAAATAACCAAATTCCAATTTCAAGAGACAAGCGTGGAGAAGCACCATACTCAACAGATTCTAATCTTTTACATACATCATATGAAGGTAAAATTCTGGAGAACCCGTGGCTTGCTCCAGACGAAGATATGTATACACTTTCAGTAGCACCTGAAATTGCCCCTGACGACCCTACATATGTTGAAGTAGAGTTTTTTGAGGGAGATCCTATAGCTGTGAATGGTAGATCCATGACCCCTGCCAAACTACTAGAAAATTTGAATAAATTAGCAGGAATAAATGGAATTGGCCGAGTAGATATTGTTGAAAATAGATTTGTTGGGATGAAGTCACGCGGTATTTATGAAACTCCTGGAGGTACTGTCCTCTTACATGCACGTAGGGCTGTTGAAAGCTTAACTCTTGATCGTGAGTCTTCCCATCTAAAAGATGAGTTAATGCCAAAATACGCTAAACTTATATATAATGGTTTTTGGTTTTCTCCAGAAAGAAAAATGATCCAAAGTGCTATTGATGAGAGCCAAAAATATGTCAATGGAACAGCTAGGCTTAAACTATTTAAAGGTAATGTAATTACAGTTGGAAGAAAATCTGAAAATAGCCTTTACAGCCCTGCCCATGCCACCTTTGAAGCCGATACTGTATATGATCAACTTGATGCCGAAGGCTTTATAAAACTTAATGCTTTACGATTGCGTGTTGGTAAAAATAGGGGCTGATTAATTCTAATATTGTTTTGCTTATTTGAAATGACTTATACAGCGGATCAGTCAAGATCCCCCTTTTTTATTCTGGTTCAGGTATCCTTAACTGCCTACAAGCAGCGGTGAGAGTGTTTTTTAGTAAACATGCGATTGTCATTGGGCCAACTCCTCCCGGAACAGGGGTTATAGCTCCTGCAACTTCTGACACACTATCAAATTCTACATCTCCTACTAAACGTGTTTTACCCTCTTTTTCCACGCGATTTATTCCTACATCAATTACAGCAGCTCCTGGCTTTATCCAATCGCCCTTGACCATCTCTGGCTTACCCACAGCAGCGATTAAAATATCTGCTTGTTGGCACTGAATAGCTAAATCAATTGTTCTTGAATGGACAGTTGTTACAGTACAGTTTTCTCTAAGTAGCAAGCTTCCCATTGGTTTACCAACTATGTTTGAACGGCCAAGTACAACAGCATGTTTACCCGATAAATCTCCAAAATAATCTTTGAGCATTAAAAGGCATCCAAGAGGTGTGCAAGGAGTAAGACATTCCTGTCCTGTATTGAGAAGGCCAACATTACTTATATGAAAACCATCAACATCTTTTTCTGGGTTTATTCTGGAAATAACAGCATCTGCATCGACTTGTTTGGGTAGGGGTAACTGAACGAGAATACCATTAACCCTTTTATCTTCGTTCAAGATATCAACACGGGCAAGAACATCTTCCTGGGTAGTCGTTGAATCCATTTTATATTCATAGGACTCCATTCCTGCCTCCAGAGTAGATTTTCCTTTATTCCTTACATAAACTTCACTCGCAGGATCATTACCAACAAGCACGACAGCTAAACCAGGAGTTATACCCTGACTTTCCTTAAGAATTGATACTTTTCGACCAACATCGGCCCTAACTTGGGAAGCAAACGCTTTACCATCAATGATTTTTGCTGAGCCCATTTTCAGCTCTCCTAAAGGTTTTATAATTAAGTTTTATTTAATAAAATCCTGTTGGCTGTTCAAACTGCAAACGAATCAAGCTCCACACAATAGTTATGGCCAATATTAATATTAAAGGGGAAAAGTCTATACCCCCTAAATTTGGAATTACTCTTCTGATCGGGCGTAAGGGGGGTTCAGTGACTCTCCAAATAAGCCTTAAAACTTGGTAAACAAGCCTATTATGTACGTTAATTATTTTAAAAGAAATCAGCCAACTCAAAACTGCAGATGCAATTAAAAGCCCAACGTAAATGTCAACTAATACATCTATGATCTGGATTATTGGATGCATAACTCTTCTTATAAAGATTTTAAAATATTTTCTGATTATATAGCTAAAAGTTACTATTTAAAACCAACAATAACTATCATTTCCTTGACATAAAGATAGATGCTCAAACATTATTTGACTCTGGGGCCGTAGCTCAGATGGGAGAGCGCAGCAATCGCACTGCTGAGGTCAGGGGTTCGAATCCCCTCGGCTCCACCAAATTATGATTCAAGCTGTTACGATCATGTAACAGCTTGAATGGTAGTGAAAAACTTGTGGTTCCAAATTTCTGGGGAGACGTCCACCAAAACATATTTATAACATGGTATAAAAATCAAAAAATATTGCATGTAAGTGACTCTGATTTTTTTTGACATTTTTAGTTTGATTCGATTCTTTTGTCGTTCGGCAAAAT
>MDTE01142989.1_pt1 | contig 50294 bp, 46 predicted proteins | sample 811231 | NCBI WGS metagenome assembly MDTE01 (sample SAMN05326651, study PRJNA326480) | marine metagenome | isolation source: seawater | place: Indian Ocean: Red Sea | collected 2010 | reverse complement strand
CGGTAACGCGTGTAGCTGACCAGTACTAATAGCTCAATTGGCTTGATTTGTGCACTGAAAAAAATTTTTTACAAGAATTTAGCTAAAAATCTAAATTTTTTAACGATTAAATCTCTAAAACATTAAAATACTCTTTGCATTTCAATACTTAGTTGTATTAATATTGTTCAAAAATTGAACGCGAAAATTATGTTTGAAAATAATTTAAAAAACAAAGTCTCAATAATTACAGGTGGGGCAGGGTTCCTGGGCATTCAACACGCCCATGCTTTGCTGGATATCGGATCTAAAGTAATATTAATAGACAAAGATAAAAAAAAATTGGAACAAAGCAGAAAGCACTTTAAAGAAGAAGAAAATCTATTTGTTTTTCAATCGGATATAACCAATGAAAAAAAACTTAAAAATACTCTTAGAAAAATTGTAAAAAAATTTAAAAGAATAAATATATTAATTAACAATGCAGCAATAGATTTTAAACCTAAGAAAAAATCTTTAAAAAAAAACAAATTTGAAAATTCCGAATTGAGTCAATGGAAAAAAGAAATTGAAGTGGGTTTAACCGGCTCATATATTTGTTGTAAGATAATTGGAGCAGAAATTGCAAAAAAAGGAGGTGTAATTTTAAATATTGCCTCTGATCTGTCAATAATAGCACCAAACCAAGATTTATATTCACATTTAAACTCAATAAAACCAGCTTCATACTCCGCTACTAAGCACGGTTTAGTTGGTCTGACAAAATATTTAGCAGTCTACTGGTCAAAAAAAAATGTAAGAGTAAATGCTTTGTCGCCCGGTGGTATTTTTAATAATCAAGACAAAAAATTTATTAAAAAAATAAAAAAAGTTATTCCGATGGGTAGAATGGCTAAATTGAATGAATATAGAGAAGCGGTAAAATTTCTTTGCTCTGATGCGTCAAGTTATATGACTGGTCACAACATGGTTATAGATGGCGGAAGAACAATAATTTAACTATATGGAGACTCTGTGGAATTAGGTATAATGCAAGGCCGTTTATATCCAAATGATTTAAAAAAAATAAATTTATTTCCAAAAAAATGGAAAAATGAATTTCAACAGCTCAATAAAATTGGCTTTGATTATTTGGAGCTTATTTACGATAGAGATCAGAGTCCCTCAAATCCATTAATAAATAAAAAATTAAATCGAAAAAAGATATCTAAGATTATAAAAAATAAAATCTACTCAATTAATTTAGATTTTTTTACACAGCATCATATCCTCAAGAACATTTTATATTATAAAGAATTATTAAAAAAAATTATTCAAAATTCTGAATTATTAAAAATAAAATTAATAGTAATTCCCTGTATTGAAAAAAATAAAATGAACAATAAAGAATTAATTTCTTTTATAAAAATTTTAAAAAAACTGATCCTAAAAAAAAAAATTCGTATTTCTTTAGAAATTGATAAATTTGATCAAAGGGTTTTAAGTTTATGTAATAAAAAAATAGGTATATGTTATGATACTGGTAACATGGCTGTTGGTTCAAAAGATTACCTTTCTAAATTTAAAAGTAACATTAAAATAATTAATCATATCCATTTAAAAGACAAATTTGTCACAAAAACTAAGGGTATAAATTGCAGGTTAGGTGACGGTATAGTAAAGTTTAATAAGTTTTTTTCAATTCTTAAATCAAAAAAATATAATGGAAAAATTACACTTGAAACAAACATGGGAAAAAAACCACTCCTAGAAGCAAAAAAAAACTTGAAGTTTGTAAGAAATTTTTTATGAAAATTTTATTTTTAGGACTTGGATCTATAGGACAAAGACATCTTCAAAATGCAAAAAAAATATTCAACAAGTCAGAATTTTTTGCTCTTAGATTAATAAAAAAAAATTACATAATAAAAAATACGAAAATAAAAAAAAAAACAAATCTTGAAAAATATTACAAAATCAAAGTTGTTAACGATTATAAATCCGCGTTAAAAATAAAACCTAATTTAACATTTATTTGCAATCCCTCATCTATGCATTTAATAGATGCAATTAGATTTGCTAAAATAAATAGCCATCTTTTTATTGAAAAGCCTCTAGGACGATCCAAAAAACAAGAAAAAAAATTGTCAAATATTTTAAAAAAAAATAAACTCATTAGTATGGTTGGTTATCAATCTAGATATCATCCTTTAGTTAAAAAAATTAAGAATATTCTGAAAAAAAATGAATTCGGGAAAATAGTGCACGTAAATGTCAATCATCTGACTTATCTTCCTCATCATCATAAATATGAAAATTATAGTGATTCTTATGCGGCTCAAAAAAAACTTGGAGGCGGTGTGATTGGTGGTTTGATACACGAAATTGATTTAATCGCTTATTTTTTCGGTCTTCCTTATAGCTATCAAACTATAAAAAAAAATTCTGGTCATCTTAAAATAAATTGTGAAGATAATTTTATATCGCTAATGAAATTCAAAAAAAAGGAAAACAAATTTTCTCTTTTTTTAAGATTATCATATTCACACCAAAAAGAAGAGAGAAATATTTCTATTTTTTTTGAAAAAGCAGTCTTAATTCTTTGTTTTAACAAAAATGAAATAAAAATTTATTCAAACAAAAAAAAATTTAATAAAACCTTTAAGATAAGTTTAAAAAGAAATTTTATGTTTCTGCAACAATTAAAAGTGCTTAAAAAAAGTTTGCTTTTAAAAAAAAATCCTGAAACATCGATCGACAATAATCATATTACACAAAAATTATTTCATAGGTTGTCAAAATAAAATGAAAAAAGAACTTTATTCTGATATAGACAGTATAAAAGATAATAACTATGTTAAACATAAACTGAGGAAAAATGATAAAAATTATATCTGAAATAGGAATTAATCATAATGGAGATTTAAATTTAGCAAAAAAAATGATTCAAGAATCTAAAAACTTTGGCGCTGATCTTGTAAAATTTCAAAAACGAGATTTAGATCTTGTTTACAGCAAAGAAGTGCTTGATCAAAAAAGAGAGAGCCCGTGGGGAAATACTAATAGAGATCAAAAAAAAGGTCTTGAATTTGGTAAAAAGGAGTATGATGAAATTGATGAATTTTGCAAAAAAATTAAAATAAAATGGTTTGCTTCAGCTTGGGATCTAAAGAGCTTAGATTTTCTAAAAAACTATAATTTAGAATATAACAAAATTGCCTCGGCAATGATTATAGACTTAAAATTTTTAGAGGAGGTTGCAAAAGAAAAAAAATATACTTTTATAAGCACTGGCATGTCTAATATGGAAAATATAAAAAAAGCCGTAGAAATTTTTAGAAAATATAATTGTCCCTTCGAACTAATGCATTGTATTTCTGCTTATCCTTTCGAAGATAGAAAAGCAAATTTGAATTTAATTAGTGTGCTAAGACAATCATTTAAATGTGATGTAGGTTATAGTGGTCACGAAAAAGGAGGAGTGGCAATATCATGTGCAGCTGCTGCACTTGGTATTACCTCATTAGAACGACATTTTACATTAGATAGGACAATGTATGGAAGCGATCAGGCGGCATCGCTAACAGCAAGAGGATTCAAAATATTGGTTGAAAGTGTGAGAAAAATTGAGCTTGCCTTAAAAGGAAGCACTACAAAAAAAATCCTTGATATTGAAGAATCAGTTGCGAAAAAACTTAGAGCACATATAAAATAAAGTTATGAAAGTGCATTTGAAAAAAATAATTAACGAGTCAGTTGATTTAAAAAAAAAACTTTTTAAATTAAGCCCTCAAATTACTAAAGCGATTGACTTAATTACATCGACTTTAAAAAAAGGGAATAAAATTCTTATTTGTGGGAACGGAGGTTCTGCTGCAGATGCCCAACATTTGGCTGCTGAATTTTTAATAAGATTGAGACCAAAAATAAATAGAAACCCTTATCCTGTAATATCTTTAGCTCAAGATACATCAACGATAACAGCATGTGGAAACGATCTAGGTTTTGACAATCTCTTTAAGAGAAATTTTGAAGCTTTAGCCAACAAGGATGATCTATTGATTACCTTATCTACTTCAGGCAATTCTAAAAATATAATTAAGGTTCTAAAATTCGCAAAAATAAAGAAAATTAGATCAATTAGTTTTTTAGGAAACAAAGGTGGAAAAAGCAAAGGTTTGAGCAATATTGAAATAATTGTGCCAAGTAACAATACTGCAAGAATACAAGAATGCCACATATTTATTGGACATTTCATATTTCAAAGCGCAGAAGACAGATTGATCAAAAAATAAAAAAATAGAATTTAAACTACTTAAAATTTAGGTTTACAAATAAAATTAAACAAATAGTTAATAGTAATGTTTAAGCGCATCTTTTTTATTCATCTTCAAAAAGTTTTGGGCTTTTTTAAAATCTTCAATAGAGTCGATATCACAAAAATAATCCTTAATTAAAACAGGCATAACTTTATTTCCGAATAGCTTATTTTTGAGTATATTTTTTGTTTTATAAATATCAATAACACAATTACAAATGTATGTTTTAGGAAAGAATTGTCTTGGTCTCATCCATTTATCTAATGCAAAATCTTTTTTAGGAATAGCGCATAATAAGTTTTTTTCAATTCTACAATATCTAAATGCTGTATTTGACATTTCACTTACAGTTCTTAGCGAAGAGCATTTTTTTTTAACTTTTTGAAATCTTTTAATTGACTTATTTAAAGTACTTAGTTTTCTGAATGGACAAGTGGGTCTTAAGTGAACAAAGAATTCAGGTAAATCTTGTTTTAATTTTATTCGATTATTAATAAATTCTTTAAATACTGATAGTTCACTTGAATTATTTCTAGAAACTTTTTTAGATCTATAATGAAAGTTTTTACATCCGTATTTTTTTGCAATTTTTATATATTTCTTTGAGTCAGATGAAAAAATTGTCGTAGAGATCGATTTACATTTTAAGGCTGTATTAATACTATAAGCTATTAGCGGCAGATTATTTAGTTTTTTTATATTTTTATTTTTTAGGCCTCTCGAACCTGATCTTGCTGGAATAAATGCCCAAAATTCTTTTTTTAACTTCATATTTTTAACATGTTCAAATTTTGAACATTATACTTAAATATTTTTGTTTTTAAAAGGTTTATTTTATTTAGGTTTCTTAATATAAACTTACCTTACAAGTTTTTTAATTAAGCTACTAATTTTTTTGTCCTCTTTAAATATTTGATTAACTATTTTTTTTGACTCAGGAATGTTGTATTTAAATGACAATCGTAGAAGGTCCATCCAATTTTTATTATTTCTAGTGCGTGTTTTCTCAATTAAATTTATAATTTTAAGGTAATATTTATATTTATTTTTAGACATAAAAAATTTATAAGTTTCTTTTAAAGTAATTCATTGAAAATATGAAGTTAAAAATAACAAAAAATGTTACCATTACAAATCAATCAAGGCCTTTGATAATTGCTGAGGTGTCAGCAAATCACAATGGAAGTAAGAAACTTTTTATGAACCACATAAGATCTGCTGTTAAAAATGGAGCTGATCTAATTAAAATTCAAACATACGAACCTGAGGACATTACACTTAAATCTAGAGATAAAAACTTTATAATTAAAACTGGGACCTGGAAGGGGAAAAATTTATGGGATTTATATTCAAGAGCTTGCACTCCATTTTCATGGCATCAAGATGCATTCAAACTTGCAAAAAAATTGAAAATTCCTTTATTTAGCAGTCCATTTAGCAAAAGAGCTGTAGACTTATTAGAAAAATTTAAAGTTCCAATATATAAGATAGCTTCCTTTGAAATCACCGACTTAAGTTTAGTAGATTACATAGCAAGAAAAAAAAAACCAATATTTCTATCTACAGGAATGGCAAATTTAAAAGAAATAAAAAGATCAATTGCTGTAATTGAAAAATATCATAATAAGATTTTAATTATGTACTGTGTTTCTGGATACCCGACAACTGAAGAGGAAACTAACATATTAACGATCAAGAAATTTCAAAAAGAATTTAAAAAATATTTTATAGGTATATCAGATCATACTAATGACATTTTCTCCGCATTAAGTGCAACATCTTTTGGAGCTAAAGTTATTGAAAAACATTTTATAACCGATAAAAAAATTAATTCTCTAGACAAGTTGTTTTCTATTAATCCAGATCAATTAAAAAAATTAAAAAGATATTCAAAAAAAATTTTTTTAACTTTAAAGTCATCGCATATTGGACCTAAAAAAAATGAATTGAATTCTTTAAAATTACGTAGATCAATATTTGCTATTAGAAATATAAAAAAAGGTGAAAAATTTTCAAAACAAAACGTTGGGTGTTTTAGGCCTAAAATTGGTATTGGGGCAGAAAATTATTTTAAAATTTTAGGAAAAAAGTCAAAAAAAAATTTTTTAAAAGGATCACCGGTTTTTCAAATAACTTAAAATGTTTATGTTCCAATTTTTTAAATCTGCAGGTAATTCAGAACGACTATTGTATTTTCCCAAAAACTTGGAGTTCTTTTTAGTTTCATAATTATTCTCAATCAAGAATTTATAATTTTTAATAAATAATTTTTCTAATTCTTTAAATAAAATATTATACGTTTTTTTAAAGGATAATTTTTTATTTTTCGATAAATTAAATTTTATTTCTTTTTGAAATATTATTTTACCAGCATCAATACCCTCATTAATTTCATGAATTGTTACTCCTTTTTTTGTTTTATGAATAAAACTCCAAAAATTTGGATGAGCACCTTTGTTATACGGCAAGTAAGACATATGTAAATTTATTATCGGCCTTTTTAACCTGTTTATAATTTTTTTACTGATTAAGTGCCTATACCCAAAAGAAATTATAATATCTTTATCTACTACATCTTTAATTAAAATTTTTGACTTTTTATTAATAATTTTAATTTTTTTTCTTTTGAGAAAATTAATTAATCTAGTTTGCTTCCTATTATAGCCCAAAAATAAACATTTCATGTAATTATAGTTAATATTTATATTTTTTTAAAAACATTATGACAATTAAAGAAATAAAACTAATTATAGATAATATTTTTAAATATGTTCTTGTGTAGTTTTTGTGCCTAATCATAACAGTTTTTTTAGGTTTTATTGAAACATACATTAGAGAATTTTGTAAATACTTGATTTTCTGATTATCAGCGTGCCAATTTTCATCTTTAAGAAAAGGCAAAATAAAGTCTAATTTATCATTGGTTAAATTTTTTATTTCATATTTATTTAAACCGATTCTTTTTAGTTCTAAATTATCAAAATTTTCAAAAAGACCTAAATCTATTAAACAATAAATTTGCTCTTGATAATGACATTTTTTACTCGTTATGTATTTTTTGAAGTTTTTTTTAAGAGTAACGTAAGGTTCCTGTTTTTTTTTTAAAAATATTATTTTTTCAGACTCGCTTTTAAAAGTTTCAATTATTTCAAAATTCTCTTGATTAATTTTTTTTAACTCTCTTTCAAAAATAATTAAATATCTGATTCTAAAAATATTAAAAAAAAATTTATCATCGATATCAGTATATCTCGGTTCCGTATGTCCATACATAATATTGTGTTTTCTAATTTGCATCATTGAGTTTGATTTAAATTTATTTGTGAATATTTGTAAGTTATATCTATCTAAATCTGAAATATCAAAAATGTTTGTGTCGTCAAAAATTTTTATATTATTTTTAGACTCATCACCTCTCGAAACTCTAATTTTGTGATATACCTCGGGACTTACGTAAGTTTTATTTAAATCATTTTGTTTCAATGGCTCATAACTTTTTAAAAACTTAGAAAAACTAGTCTCATTTTTATTAGGATTGAATAAATTAAATTTGTTGTTTTCGGATAATAAATTGAAGTTCATAACAAAAAACATAAATGATAAAAAAAAGGAAAAAAAATAAATTATATTTCTTAAGTGAGAATTATTTAAACCTTTTAGAAAATAAGAAAACAAAATTAACGATACTACAAAATTTACATCTCTAAAATACCAAGGAGAATCAATAAATAAAATATTCTTTTTAGACAACATAATTAAAAAAGAAAAAATAAATAAATAGTTTAAGTAAAATATTTCCTTTGAATTTTTTTTTATAAATTGGGAGATACTTACGAATAAAGCGAAATAGAAAATTACATTTATAAAAGGTAAAAATAAATTATGAGTATGTTTGAATTTTGTTACAAAATTTAAATCGATAATAAAATAGTCAATTAATTGTAAAATTCCATAAAAACCAGAGAAGATGTGTTGAAAATTATATCCTGTTCTAAAGTTTCTTGTAGTTTCACCGTAATCTTTTAATTCCACGAACAATCTATATACTTCTTCTGATACCACAAATAAAAAAAGAATTATTAAAAAATAAAAAAATTTTTTCTTAAAGAGGTAAAAAATATTATTTAATATTAAAAATAATATAATAATTAAACTACATGATAGTACATATGTTATGTGACCTACTAAAAATAAGTATGCTAAAAAAATGACAACTTTTGATAAATAAATATCATTTCTTGTTTTTATAAATTTTAAAGCATAAAAGAAAATTCCAAAAAGAAAACTATAGGGAATATAAAAATCTAAATAATCTGTATTATATATGTAATGAAGACTTGAAGCACTAAAAGTAAAAATAAAAAAAATTAAGTACTGATAATTTAAATTTAAAAACAATAATAATCTTCTTAAAAAGTAAAATTGAATACATAAGCATAAAAATATGGTCGAAAAAAAATATAATATATAATTATTAATAATTAGACTTGTTGGAAAATAGAGCAAATTAAATCCTAATGGCAAGGAAATTCCAGGACCCATTAAATCATAATAAGCGATAAATGGATTAAAATTGTATTTAGAAATAATTTTTAAATTTAAAATACTATGGGTATATGTCTCAAAAAAATTGTTCCCAAAAAGAAATAAGGGAGTAATTAACAATAAAAAGGTAATTGTAAATCCTGAAATTAATACAAGTTTTTTAAAATTCATCTTAGTTGTGTTTTACTATATTTAAATAACTTTAAAAATAAAAAGTAAGTAAGTGATGTAGAAAATTAAAGAACTAAGCAAGATCCAATCTTTAAGAAAAATTTGGACCTGATCACTAGTTGTGTTCAATTTTTTTATAATGTTTAAATATCTCAGAGAGGCTAAAACAACAAATATTATAGAAAATTTAAAAGCTTCCCCATATTTTTCATATGAATAATCTGAGTATACAAAAATTGAATAAACAATCAATTGGAGCACCACTAGAAAAAAAATTACTTTTTCATAATTGATGTTAAATTTATCTTTTTTATTATATTTTTTATCAATAAGCTTTTTTCCAAATATTAAAATAGAGGATGAAATTAAAGTAAATAATAAAATCCAATTCGATAAATATATTTCAAAGTACTCACTTCCGGCAAGAATACGTAAATAGTAGAATGACAGTAGTAATAAAATATTGAATGGAAAACTATTTTTAAGGAAAAAAGTATAAATATAATTCAAAAAAAAATATGAGAATAATATTAAAGTTATAACTATTGATTTTACTACTATAATATAAACTAATAGAATTAAAATCAGTGCATAAATAATATTTTTTGCCTCACTAATAGTTATTGAATTATTTGCAATCGGTCTTTTTTTTTTCCATTTATTTTTTCTATCAGTTTTCTTATCAATAATATCATTTACAACATAAACAATACTAGCAGAAATAGAAAAAAGTAAAAAAATATTAAAAAGTTCAAACAGATTTAGTTCAATAGTATTTATTGAAAAAAAAACTGGAATAAATATAAAAAAATTTTTAACCCAATGCTTTAATCTTAATAAATCAATAATATTGTTTATTGTCATAGATTAAAAACTTTAATCAAAAAATAATTAAAATCGGAAATTACTTTCCCTCTAAATGTAGAAAAATATTTCTTATTTTTTATATAAATATTTTTACTATAAAGTTGTTCATTAAGTCTTGTATCAAGCTGTTGATTTTCTATTAAAAAGTCGTTTTGAAATAAAAGTAAAATTTCTTCTTTAAATAGACCCTTTTGTTCATTTTTTTTAAGAATATTTAGCATGTAAAGAGATAAAGATCTATCTGATAAAGAAGGGAAGGTAATTAAAAAAGAATAATTTAGGAGAGCAGCAAAAAAAATAGTTATAAAAATATTGTTTTTTTTTAATTCAGAAAAAGTATCTTTTTTTAGATAAAAAAATATTAAAAAAACTATTGTAATAAGAAACAATATAACAAGTGCCTCATAAAAAAATATGCTGGATGGATAAAACTGTCTTTTTAATATTAGAGTTAAAAGATAACCACTTGTGAACAAAATACTGGTTTTTAAAAATATTATCATTATAAAAAAAACTTAACCACTTTTAAAAATTTTTGTTTTATTTTAGATCTATGAGTTGATTTGTCAGATTTTAAAATATTTTCATTTTTTAAATACCATTGATAGGCTTCAACAATCATATCAATATTTGAATATTTTGGCCTCCAATTTAATCGTTTAAAATTATCTTTTAAATCATAATGGAAATTCCAACTATATGATAAATAATGCCAGGCAGTTAAAGGAGATAAATTTAATTTATCTAATAAAAATAGACTAAAAATACACATATGTTTATTTAAAGGCAGAACTCTGGATTTCGAATTAACTTTTTTGAAGGCTTCATTTAAATCTAACTTTAATGACTGGTATCTGTCTGTACCAACATTAAAAAATCCTGATATATTTCTCTCTGCTGTTTCAATTGACACATCAACTAAATCATCTATATGTGCAAACTGAAAAGCATTGTTTCCTGATCCTATAATCGGAATTTTTTTATCATTCTTTACCCAGTCAAACAATATTTCAAATATTCCCAGCCTACCTTTACCAATAATTGGTCTAGGTCTAATTATAGAACAGGATTTAAATTTTCCTTTATTATTAATGACTTCTAGTTCAGCTAAATGTTTGGATTTTCCATATAAACCCGTCGGGTTATAATTAAGGTAATTTACATTCTCATTCTTTTTATTTGGTTTACCAAATATAGCAGATGAACTCATATGGCTAAAATGTTTTACATTATTAAAAATAGATGTTTTTAAAATATTTTTTGTTCCAATTACATTTGATTTAAAAAAATTTTTTCCTGCCTTTGTTAAAGGAACTAAAGCAGCATTATGGTGTACCGAACTTACATTTGAAAAAATAGCATTATATTTCGTCAAATCTTCAGAAATATCAATTTTGTAAAAATCTGAAATATTTGAAATAACATTATCTTCAATGATATCTATCGAGACTACATCGTGATTTAATTTAACGAGCTTTTTTACGATTTCTGATCCAACAAATCCACTTGAACCAGTCACTAAATGTTTAGCCATAATTATTCTCGTTAATAAAATTTTTAATATTTCTAAGGGCAATTGCCATAATAATTCCTTGTGGATTTTTTACCAAATTTTCACAAATTAATGAGCTATCATTAATGTATATACCAGATTTATTATGCAATCTTCCATAAGAATCTGCAATTGTCTTTTTTTTATTTTCACCAAAAGGACACCCTCCCAGTACGTGAACAGAGCTTAAATTAAAATCTTTAGAATTTAAAATTTTTTGAGTTTTAAATTTTTTTCTGTAAATAATTTCATTTTTTGAGTTTATTGGGTAAATATATTCACACCCAATCGAAAATAAAAAACTATTTAAGCGATTTAAGCCTTCATTAAGTAAATTCAAGTCCTTTTTACTAATTTTATATTTTACTACAGGATCTTTTTTGTCAGATAGATTAAAAATTTTTCCACTGCCTATTGAAAAAGTTGCATGAAATATTGCCATTTTTTTCCAATCTCTATCTATTATTTTGTTGAGAGAAATTTTATTAAATGTATTTATCTTAAGTTGTGCTCTACTGCTTGCAGCATTCCCCAAAATAAACTTTGGAAAAAAATTAGTGATTTGAATTGGTGAAATATCAAAATTTTTTGAGTTTATTATTTTATTAAATTTTCCAATAGTTTTAATCATTGGGTGAAAATGAAAATCTTTTATTTGATTGTATTTAATCAAATTACTTTTGATTAATAAGCTTAAAGTATTAATTGAACCTAAACATAAAAATATATTTTTACAGTCAATGTACGTAATTTCTTTTTTTGATTTAAATTGAACTGACCAACCCTTATTTTTTTTCAATATTTTATCGATTTTTGTATTTAACAACACATTCCCACCTAAATGAAGATACTCTTTCAAAAGAGTTTTCGTCATCGAGGATTTGAAGAATCTTTTACTTACTAATCTAGGAATTACCTCAGATTTAAAATTTTTATTTCTAATTTTATTACTTATATATTTTGAAAGCTGATCATTTTTATTTAATTTTTTATTTAATGATATTTTTCTAGTGAGGTATTTCAAATTTTTATTAAGTTGTTCGATAGATAAGTTTTTTACACCAAATTTCTTTTTTAACTTAGTTATAAAAATTTTATCAGGAGAGTGATACAAACCGCTATTAATTTCTGATCCTCCACCGAAACAAGATCCCGATGCATATTTAATTTGAGAATTTCCTAAAGCAGCAGATATTCCTCCGTTTTCCCACATGTTTATAAATTCTCTTCCTGGATGCTTTAACTTGAAATTTTCAATATAATTACCTTTCTCTACAATCATTACATCTTTCTTATTCTTTAATAATTCAAGTGCGGTGATACTTCCACCAGGGCCAGAACCTATAACTAAATTTTCTATATATTTTTTTTTATATAAATTTTTTTTAGCTATTTTAAGTGTCTTCTCTTCTTCGAATAAATCTTTATGAAGAATTACTAAAGCATAAATAAATTCAAATAATTTATTTATGTATTTAAAATTAATTTTTTTTATCGATTGAAAGATTTTTAATTTATTTTTTTCACTTATGTTGTTAAAGAATCTCAAATATTTAATTAAGCTGACTAAATTAATTAAATATAATGATACATATAAAAAATAATGAATTAAAAAATGTACTTTTTTTATATGATGAAGGATGTCATTAAACTCTTTGTTACTTAGGTTTTTTATGGAATATTCTTTGCATGTAAATTTAATCAAAGAATTTAAAATTTCTTTTAACACTTTTAGTTTTATTTATATTTGTAACTAGATGGAATTTTTGATGCCTTTACAGGTTTAAGCCACTGTTCTTTTTTCTTTATCAATTCTTCTTTTTCCATACCTGTTTGTTTTATTTTATGATTATTTTGATCATCTACCTCGTTTTTGACATTAAATGGATTTAAATTATTCCCTTCCAAAGTCATTGGGTGTACCGCCACATTTTTATCATCAATAAAATTTTCTTTTTTATTGTATTCTTTTTTAAAAGCATCAAACGAAATTTCACCAAGTTTTCTAATTCGTTTTCTTCTTCCATGCAAACTAAATGCATGTTTAGTCATGTTAAATAACCCTTTAAATGAGAAAGCAATAGAATTAAGCTGTGCACATTCCCACGTACAAAAACACTTTTCTTTTTTAATTCTTTTTTGAATATCTAAAACTTTATTTGTTTTCCAGAGATCTTCTATATTCATATTAAAATTTTTAATATTTCCATATGCGAATTTACTGGGTAGAATTTCACAAGGATTTATATTTCCTAATTCATCCATCACCAGCATATTTTTTCCCGCAGTACAATTATATCTTCCATAACCATTTTTCATTATATGTTGTATTGAGGATCTGCTCTCAATTTGCAAACCTTGATGAAGCAAATCAAGATTATAATTATGATTTTTTCTTACAATTGTTTGTAAATTTTCTAAGTAGTCTACTAATTGAAAGTATTTATTAATATCAACATCTTTAGAGTCCTCGTCAGCCAACGAGCCTCTGACAAAAGTTGAGACTTGAATATCGTGATCAAATCTTTTTTTATTTTCTTTAACTATATTAAGTATATTTTCTTGATTCTGAGATAAAAAACATGTGTTTATAATATAGTACAAATTTTTATATTTATCTCTCAGTTTTCTAAGAACTTTGTCAGACTCAATAATTCTCTCATAATTACCTAGGACTCCTCTTAACTTATCATGTTGATCTCCAACTTCATCAATTGACAATGAGACTTTTAAAATTAATTTAGGACAATTCCTTAAAATTTTTTCAACTTGTTTTTCTAATAAATCGGGCCTAATCCCGTTACTTGGCATACTTATATTTCTAACATTGTTATATTTATAAAAATTTATTGCTATATCAGCTAAATCCTCTCTTAAAGTCGGTTCTCCACCGCCCAAGGTCAAATGTTCAATAACACCTAAATTCTGTGCGAATAGTTTATAATCTCCTAAGCTCAATTCTTTTTTAACTCTGTCTTTTACATTTAATACTTCCCACTGAAAGCAGTAACTGCATTTGCTATTACATCTGCCCGTTACATATAAAATTAAGTAAGTTGGCTTGCCATTTCTTAAATAAATTCTAAATGGACCTGACTTACTAATTAAAAGATTTTTAATTTTTTCTAAATAGAATTTTGTTAAACCTAATAAGTACCCAAGACCTATACTTATTTGCATGCAAAATTTAATAAATGGAAAAAAGATTTTATCAACCCTAGATGAATTGAAGTGTCTAATTTCATTACAGCCAAATAAAAAAACAGCTAGTGTAGCTAAACAAAAATAAAAAAATAATTGATTAAAAAAACCTAGAAAGAATAAACCAAGAGACGAAAATGAGATTAGGGTTGAAATTTTTCTTGAAGTTGTGAACCACGGTGAAACAGGTTTTGATTTTAATTGAGAAAAATAAAATGAGCGTAAAAAAAATTTCTTACAACTTTTTAAAAGATTTGAATAATTATGTTTAAAAACTAGTTCCGAAGACGTTTTAATTTTGATATTTTTTTCAAGTCTAGAGCTAAATTCCATGTCATCAATAACTTTATGATAAAACCCGAAGTTATTAAGATAAATATTTTTTTTTAAAGCCCCACAAAGCCCAATAAAAAATTGGTGATTTTCTAGTTTCGAATTATTTCCAAGAAAATTTGTTTCAGCTGCTAAATACCTTGCTGTTAATACTTCCCTATTTAATGGCTGGCTATCTACCACTCCTATGACGCCATCGTTACCCTCAATTCTAATGCTCTTGTCTATAATTTCAAAAAAGTTACAATTAATCTCTATATCAGAATCTAAGAATAAGATTATTTCATATTTCGAATTTTTAACCCCAAAATCTCTAGCTTTGCCTGAACCTGAATTTTTTTCGAATTTAAAATACTTAAAATTATTTTCGTTAATATCTTTATCAAAAGTAATATCTTTACCGTCAGATATAACAATTATTTCATATTCACCCTCATAAAGTTTTCCGGTTTTTTGAATAAGTTTTATTAAATTGTTTAATTCTTTATCTTGATTATAGCTGGCGATTATTATGGATATTTTAGATTTTGTTTGAGACATATAAATTTATTTTTTTTTTATAAAAGCTATTTGTCCTTTAGTTTCAAGAAATAGTATCATAGTTTTATTGTCAACGTCATAATCTAAATCTCTTACTCGATTATTAATCTTGACTCTATCATGATAAACAACTTTTTTTGTTTTTCTTTCAACTTTAAAATTGTGTAATTCAAGCTGATTTTCCATATTTTCTCTCCCTAATGTCCCAACATAAAGATTATCTAAATTTTCTTTTTCTGACTCTGTTTGAATAATTTGGGAAATTGCTGCAGATTTTTTAAAGTGAAAGATAGGCTCAATAAAATTAAATTCTTTGTGGCTTTTGTGCAAAGGCATTGTTTCATACATTTCTTTAACATCTTTTAAACTTTTTCCTCCAATAACATGCTCACCATAAGATGAAATTGGCCAACCGTAATTTGAAGGTCTTGATTTACTTTGTAAGTCTAGAAAATTAATTTCATCACCTCCATTAGGCCCGTGCTCTGTTAGATACAGAAATTTCTCTCTAGTGTTTAGAAACATTCCTTGCGGATTTCTGTGTCCCTTTGAAAGAACCTCAGGAATATAATTTTCATCATTTAAACTTAATCTAATAATCTTTCCTAAATAATTACTATCTTTCTGAGCCTGTAATTCAGATCCAAAAGTGCCTATTGTTAAGTACAGAAAATTATTATCAATTTGTAATCTTCCACCTTGTGAATATAGACCATTTAAATTCTTTGCGTCAGATCTGATGCCACATGCTTTTGTTGAAAAAATCTTTTTAAAGTTTAAGAATTCTACATTAATTTTAGCTTGCGCTACTGATAAGATGTGACATTTTTTATCAATATCTAACTTATCTGAATAAGACAAAAATATTTTGTCTTGAAAAATCTCTAAGTCTTTAACACCATTATATGAAGAGGAAAAAAAATCTTTCTTATCGACTAGATTTTCTAAGTTGCTATTAATTATCTTAAAACTTAGTAAGCTTTGACTTTTATTAGAATAATTATCTAAAAAAGAAATAATTCCGTCTCCACTAGCTAAAAAAAGTTTATTATCATATAAATCTAAATATGCAGAAGCTTTCGGGTTTCTTGCTGGATTTTTACCAATAAATAGATCATCTGTTATATATAAAGTTACCTCATAATTTTCATTTTCTTTACTCATAACAGTTTTTTTGTTTTCTAACTCAAATGAAATTCGTTTTTTTCTGAAAATTTCCTCTCTTAATTTTAAACTAAGATTTAAATTATTTTCCTTAATTTTATCTCTTTCTATTTCTAAAGCAATTATCTTATCTTTAAGTTTTTGATTTTCTAACGATCTTTTAAAAATAGTTTTTTTTAAAAACTCTTTTACCTGAACAGGAACAAGTTTTTTATAGAACCTTTCGTTATTAAAGTCATTAGCAATGAAGTTGTAAGATAAAATTAATAAAATTATAATTGAGGTAGTTAAAAATATTTTTTTCATTTAAAAAATTTTTTTTTTATAAGCACTAATATACATTTTAACCCGTCTAAAACAGTAGTCTTTTTGCCGTCCCTGAAATCTCTAGCATTGAAATTGACCGGTATTTCGTGGATATAGATTTTTTTTGAAGTTAAAATTGCAAATTGTTCTAAATCATACTCAACTCCTTTAGATTCAGGAGAAATCTTTTTAATTAATTCTGATTTAAAGCTTCGAAAAGTCGTGAGAGGGTCAGTAATAAATCTGTTATAAAGTATTAAACAAAAAATACTTATTAAAATTCCACCAAACTTACTTAAAAAAAATAAAATGAAATTATTTTTATAAACTTTTTTTATTAGAGATGAGGGTTGTAATACTTTAATTAGCCTACTTCCATAAACAACATTATGGTTATTTTTTTCTACTTCTAAAATCATTTTTTTTATCTCGTTTACGTCATATTCATTGTCACTTGGAAAAGTAACAATTATCTGACCACGTGATTTTTTGATACCTTGTTGTATACATTCTCCTCTTAAACCGTTTTTTATTTGAAAAATTTTTATATCATCAAACTTCTGGGCAATCTTCAAGCTTCCATCCAAAGAACCTCCATCTACAAGAATAATATCAAATGTATATTTTGGGTTAGAGGTTTTGAAGAAATGGATTTTATTTAAAACTTTCTTTAAAGTTTTTTTTTCATTTAAGCATGGAACTATTATACTAACAGTTTGAAAGTAAATTTTTTTTAATAAACTTTGTTTATTAATTAATTTTAGAATTTTTTCAACAATCAAATTTGAGAAATGAACACCTTTACTTTTTTCCCAATCTAATTCAATAATATTTTTTGATTTTTTAAAATCATTCTTCAAATATTTTTTTCGATCAATAATATTTAGATCTTCAACATCATAGTTATGAATAAAAAAATAATCGACAAATTTACTTAGTTGCAATTTTTCGTTCATATTTTTATTGTTAAAATAAAATTGAAATTTCTCAATTATCGAGGAGGTTGACTCTTTGACAATATCTTTGTCCTTTAAAATGTTAGATATAAAAATTTTTTTTGCTTTTGCCTTATATATTAATTTATTTAAATTTTTAGTTAAATACGACGGGAATAGAGAAGAATTTTGGGTACCGGTTCCATAAATTAAAATATCTGTTTTTTTAATTATACTGATAATTTCTTTATTAATCTTTGGAGTAATTTCTCTTTTTCTTAAATAATTTATTTTATCTTTGTATTGGATATAATTCTCAATTTTAATCTTTTCCTCTGTTTTTAAAGGATTTTTTGTTAAAAAAATCTCAGAGATCATTTCTTTAGTTTTATTTTCAATTATTTCTACTTCATTTTTCAAAATCTTCCCTTTTTTAGTTAAACCACAAAGAAATAAATTTTGTCCATCAGTAACATTATGAATTGTGTCACGCATCTCAAAAAAATTGGTAAAATTTTTAATTGCTGAATTAAAATTTTTATTTGAAGCAAGGTAATTTCCAACAAAAAATATGTTTCCTAAAGAAATATCTTTGAACTTTGTTTTATCAAAATTTTTTTTTATCAGTGCTTCTTTAAATTTCATTAAACAATTTTTAAAAAAGGTAAATTTCTGCCAATTTAAATTCTTTATAAATTTATATTCATTATAGGTATTAGATTCCTTAAAAACATTTGAAATAAAAAACTGAAAATCACGGAAATTAGAAAATCTGTAGGAAATGATTTTTTTGAGAATTGAATGTTCATGAATTTCTAAATTCAATAAATTTTCACAATTTTTTCTAAAATCTGATGGACCTAACATGTCAGGAAATAGCTCTCTTAAAAAACCGGTTGATTTGCCATCATCGTAACCGTTAATTAAAAGATTTAAATTAATTAAATTTTTTTTTTTAAGATCTTTGAGCACGTTTAAAAGTTCTATATTTCCCGATCCACCTGAAAAAATGGTTATATTTATTTTTTTCATTTTAGTTAAAGAACTTCCTAAATAATATTAGAAAATTTATTCTTAAAAATTTGTACGGAACCATTTCCATCTTTGTGTCGAATTTAAGTCTAAGAAAATTTAAACATTGAAAAAATATTTTTTTGGGAAAATAAATAAATTTGAAAAATAAGAAATAAAAGTAAAAATACAATCGTTTTCTTGCTAAATACTTATAATCTTTTCGCCATTCTGGTGAAAAATTTAACTCAGAAAAACTATTATAGCCCTTTAATTTATCAAAAATGGAAGACCCAGGAATAGGAGTTATTATAAAAATTGCAATTTCATCCACACCGTTTTTTGTTAATTTGTAAATCATTTCTTTCGTCTTATTAATATCATCTTCCCCTTCATCTGGGAAACCAAGCACAAAACACGCTTGTGAAAATATTTTTTTTTCATTCATTCTTTTGACTATTTTATAAGCATGTTCCAAATTAAAAGGTTTACCTATATTTTTCATGACATTTTCTGAACCACTTTCAGGTGAAATAGAAATATATTTACATCCTGATACCGCCATCAAGTCGACGGTTTCTATGTTTTTTATACTTTCTACCTTTGTACCAGAAACTATTTTCCATATAATTTTAATATTTCTTTTTATTATTTCCTTACATATAGCTTTTGTCCTTATATCATTGACAGTTGGATTCAGATCCTCAAAATGAAACTCATCGATACCAAGTTTCTTTTGAAAATACTCAATTTCGTCTACTACTTTTTCCGGCGATTTAAATCTCCATCTTCTATTATTAGTTTCAGGGACCACACAAAATCTACAAGGATATGGACACCCTCTGGATGTTAATATTGATAAATATTTTTTATTTGAAAGTGGACCATGAGAGTGTCTTAATTTCCAATAGTTTTTAAGTGGAATTTGGGACCAATCAGCTAATGGTAAATTATCTAAATTTGAAATAAGTTCTCTAGAAGAATTTGCAAAATTTTTACCAATCAAACCTAAAATATTATCAACTTTTAAATTTTTACTAAAATTATTAATTATTTGAATCACTTTTTCTTCTGCTTCACCAATTAAAATGAAGTCATTTTCACTTGTAATAAATTCTTTTTCTAAATCTTTAAGAGAGTAACCTGTCACTGCTTGAGTATTTTCTAATATTACAATTTTTGCTTTGGTATTTATTTTTCTTATATAGTTTTTTGTTTGCATTATGGATAAATGATTTATAACCTGATTTGCATATAAAAATACTAATTCGCAGTCGACTAACTCTTTTTTATATCTGTCTACGTTTTCCCCAGCATAATAAAAATTTTCAAATTTTTTTATCTTAGAGGGATTAAGACCAAAGAGATCTATTACGTTATGTCTTATATTATTCTTTTTTAAAGATCCTGAAATGCTTGCAATAAGAATTGGTAAATAGACTATCCCAGTAGTAAATTTATCAACTGGGTTAATCAATAATTGAGGGTTTAAAATAGATATTTTCATAAAAATTTAAGCTTCACCATTATAATCACTGCTTTAAAAGCATCAAATAAATTGATTTTTTTTCCATCTTTTTTTGATCTAGGAAAATAATTTATAGGGATTTCATAAATTTTATAGCCTTTTTTTAAAAGTTTTACTGTAAGCTCATGATCTGTTTCAAAACCATTTGTTTTTACTTTAATTTTTTTGAAAAAACTTCTCTCATATAATTTAAAACCTGTCAGTAAATCAGAAATATATTTTCCATAAAGAATAAAAAAAAATAAAGATAAAGAATAATTGAAAATTATTTGTAGAAAACCATGATTCTTTTTTTTATTGAAAAAAAAATGAAAAATTTTTTTCTTATAGTATCTTGATCCAAATACGGCAATTTTTTTATTTCTAACAAATTTATTTAGTAATTTACTATATTCTGACGGATCATACTCAAGGTCAGCATCTTGTACTAATATAATTTCTCCATTAGAGGCTTTGATACCTCTTTGCACAGCTCTGCCTTTGCCAGAATTTTTTTGATAAATATATTTTATTTTTTTAAATTTTTTTGAAATTTCTCTTGTTCTATCAGTCGAACCGTCATCTACAATAATTACTTCTTTCGAAAAAAGTTTATTAATTTTAACCTTATCTATTTTTTTTAATAATTTAGGTAAAAATTTTTCTTCATTGAAAGCTGGTATTATAATTGATATTTTTCTTTTCATAAGATAATTTATTTAAGTTTATTAAAATCTTTTTTAAAATTAATTCCAACAGCATCGTATTTATTTTTAGAAATTAAAGTCTTTATCTTTTTTGTATTTGCAAAGACATTCAACGCATGTAAAAAATCATGTTCTTTTGTTTTTTTTGTTAATATTTTTTTTGATTTGATCAATTTTTTTAGGTTTTTTTTAAAAAAATTAGTATTACAACAAAAAAAACCGCAATCATTGTATCCTTCTTTATTTTTAAATTCATTTTCTCTAGATTGATAAACTTTAACCAAAAAGTGAGATCTATCTTTTTTTACTAAAGTATAACTTCTTTTCAAATAGGTTATAGGAAAAGTTGAAATATAATTATTTTTTTCATGAAAAATAATCGTTTTCTTTATTGTTCTAGTGCTGATACCTATTTGATCACACCAAATCGTATAAAAGTATTTTGAGTAAGTTCTTCTTAAACCTATCTCAATAGCTGAAGCCATACCTTCAGGCTTATTCTGAAAAGAAAATATTATTTTATTTTTCTTATTAAATTTCTTAAGTATTTTTTTTGCTTCTTTTAAGTCTTTTTTGTTTATTATAATTATTATTTTTTCAGTAAGTTTTGAAATCTTAAAAATAAGATGTTCTAAAATAGATTTTTTTTTATAATGAAAAAAAATTTTATTTTTAAACTTACTAAATCTAGTGCCTCTACCAGCCGCCGGAATAATTGCAGTCCAACTTTTTGAATTCATTAATTTCTAAATAAATACATTTTTTGTCCCATATTATACCAAAAACCAATATTTAGTTTATTAGGAAGATAGTTCATTAAAACTTTAAAAAATTTAAAGTAGTTCGATGCTCTTTGGAGGATATACCTTAACGGTAGTTTTTGAAAATGCATAAAATCTTTCTCTAGCTTAAAATTGTAATTTCTTAGCAATAGTTTAATTGTTTGTTTTTCAAAATAATATAAATGTACATTTAAATAGAAAGGCCAATTGGATCTAAGTACTTTCCTAGCTAAACTTCCATGATCGGGTAAATTAAATAAAAGAAACCCTTTTTTCTTTAGAAGGTTTTTACAGATTTTTAAAGTCAAATTTAAATCTATTACGTGTTCAAATACATCCCAAAAACAAATCAAATCATATTTTTTTTTAATTTTACAATTCTCAATGGTTCCTTGAATAATGTCAATTTTGTATTTTTTTTTTGCCTGATTTACTAGCCATCTACTAGGTTCTATACCAGTTGCTTTAAAACCTAATTTTTTTAATGCAATCAAAAATGCTCCCCCGCCAGTACCAATATCTAATATTCTAAAATCTTTCTTATTATCTATTTTTATATATTTAAGAACTCTTTTAAAATTTTTTTCAAATGTTTCACATCTCTCCGAGTTATATCTTGAAAACTCTTTGTCAGCGGTATTTTTGTAAGAATTTAATATTATTTTAGAATTAATTCTTGGATTTAAAAATATAAATTTACAAGTTTTACATTTTACAAGTTGATCAATTAGTTTGTGATCACTTGAAGAATAATAAAATTGTTTTATTTTTTTTATATCAGAAAATAAATTAACTTTTTTCTTTATTACTAAGAAATCCGAAGATTTACATATTGGGCATTTAATTTTTTCGTAAAGTTTCATTTTACTTAGTTATTATCTCTTTAATTTGTCTATAAAAATTTTTTTTCGCATATTCAAAATATAATTTACTTTTTTTGGCTGTTTTTTTATCTTTCATCCTATCCCCGATCATAAAGCTTCTCCTTTTATCTATATTCCATTTAGAAAAAATTTCTCTTATCATCAAATTTCCTGGTTTTCTACAACTACATTTTTTCTTATATCTTAAAATTTTTGCATTAGGATGATGAGGACAATATTTTATTTCAGTAATTTTTATCTTTTTGTTTTTAAAAAAATTGATCATTTTCTTAGTGAGAATATTATATTCTTCTAACTTAATGTAGCCTTTTGCTATCCCTGCCTGATTTGTAATTATAAAAATTAAATATTTTTCATTTGTTAAAAGTTGCAAGCCGTTTATAACTTTAAATCTAAATTTTATATTTTTAAAATTATTAATATATCCTTTATCAAAATTTATAACTCCATCCCGATCTAAAAAAGCAGCTTTTTTTTTATTTTTATTATTCATATTAATATTTAAATTAAATATTTATTATGATATTTACAAATATGGTATTAGCAAAACATTTTTTGTTCACAATAATTTTCTTACTTTTTGCACTTTTATGGTCTTCTAAAATTTTTTTTTTGGCAGAAAGTGATTTTTGGCAATATGTAGTTGGAGCATATTTTTTCGAAAAACCTGATAAACTTTATATAAGTCATTGGGATAATAAAGGACCATTTTTTTATCAATATATAAAAATAATATTGAGCATATTCGGAAAAGATTTCACAGCAATTTATAGTTTAATTCTTTTTTCATTAATAATTTATTCTTTGCCACTTATCTATATATTTAAAAAATTTGAAAAAAATTTGATGGTTCAAATTGCTTTTTTATTTATATTTTTAGCTTTATTATTTTCTCAAAGCTATTACTCAATACCCTTTCTTTTATCTAGTACACTAAAATTCTTTTTTTTAGTTTTTGCTTATAAATGTTTTTTAGAAAAGCAAAATTTAATAAGAAATTTTTCGTTATGTTTACTTACATTTTGGCTATCTTTCTTTACACTCGTAGATACAATTTTATATTTTCCAATATTATTAATTGTGATGTTTAAATTTTTTTATTTTAAAAGAAAGTTTGAATTATTAAATTATTTATTACTTTTTTTCATAATACCAATTTCCTTATATATAATTTTACAATTCAACTTTCATTATGATTTTAAGTCATTTATCGACTCAAATTTTTCTTTTAATTCTTGGGCAACAGAAAATTATTACGGAGTTTATTTTACGAGTTTCAAAATAAATTTTAATAAAATAGAGTTATTTGAAAATTTACTTAGATCTGGAATATTAATTTTATTTTTAGTCTTTCTAGCCGATAGGGTAAAAAATTTTAAACAATATTTTAAATTTTTATTTACCTCAAAATTTCCAAAATTATTAAATAAATTTTTATTTGTAGATTTATTATTGCTCATTCTAATAATACTTTTTTTAATTTTAAGAGTTGATAAATCAGTTTATGTTTTTTTATTTTTTCCAACGATTTTATTTTTAATTGCTAATTTCTCTGAAGAACTAAAAAATAAGTCTCACAATAAAATACTTATAACTGTAATATTAATTGCTGGATTTACTACTTTTATAGAAACTGGAAAAAACCTAAATAAAGTTAATAAAAATAAAAATTGCATTTCTTTTGAATTTTGTAAAAAGTCTGAATATCAAAAATTCAATATTATCAAAGAAAATTATACTAAAGGTGAGGAAATCATAATAGTAGGAAAAGGAACAGGCTACCTAAATTATTATTATAATTTAAAACCAAAATATTCAATCATTAATGAATGGATATATTTTGATAAAAATTATATTAATGATGCTTTTTTAAATTTTCATAACCACCTTTTAAAGAAAAATAAAGGTTTCAAATTTTGGATTGATGAGGAAATAATAAATTTGTACGGGATAAATCGGAATTTTTACCTAGATCAAATTCTTAACAACTCAGTTCTTTTGGTTAAGGATAAATATTATTCAATGTATGAAATTAAATAACTAAATGGCAAGATTATTAAAAAAGTTTTTTTATATAATTTTTTTTACTAAAAAAGTATTCAAAAAACCTTTAAAAAATAAATTCTTAATTTTTGATGAAATAGGAAGTGAATTAATTCAAAAATATTTACCAAGGGAACACACTTCTATACTTCAATGTAGAGATGAGTCCATAAATCTTTACGTTTTATTTTTTTGTATTTTAAAAGGGAAAATTTCAAGAATAGATTACTTTAACGAATATATAAGATATGTGAATCCAAAAGTTATTATAAGCACAATTGATAATAATCCTACTTTCTATGAATTATTTAAACGTGAAGATCAATTTAAAATTTTAGTTGCTTCCACAATAAGAACACCAGTGCATGACAGCAGTTTATTTAAATTAACAAAAAATGGTGATATTAAATACGATAAAAAAACTGTTGATATAGTATTCACTCTTAACTCGGATATTGGAGAAAAATTTAAAAAGTTTAATGTTAAACAAGTAATTTCAATAGGCTCATTTAAATCTAATCATTATCAATTGATTAAAAAAAAAAATATAGAATTGTTATACATTTCCAGTTGGGCAAATTTGCCAATTGATCACCAAGTTACTGATGAAGTAAACTTTAAAGAATTCGATAGTCATCAAGAGTTATTAATAAAAAATCTAAGCAAATTTGGTAATAAAAAAAATATTAAAATTACAGTTTTAGGTAAAATGAGTATTTTGCGAAGTGATATTGACAAAGAATACAATTATTTTAATTCAATTTTAAAAAATAATCATTGGGAGTTTCTTAAAGGCAGTGAGGTAAATTCATATCATATTGTTGATAGATCAAATATATCTATAACTTTAAATTCTACTTTGGGTTATGAATCATTTTCTAGGGGTAATAAAACTATATTCTTTGACTTAAGATCATATAAAAAAAGCCTAGAACCCTTAAAATTTGCTTGGCCCAACGTAAATATAAGGGATAACGGTGTTTTTTGGACAACCGATTCTTCTTACCAAACTTTAGAAAATATTATCAGTGACGTAAATAATATTGATACAAGAGATTGGACTGAACTATCAAAAAACTACAAAAATATTTTACCTAGAGATGAAGGCAATTCAATATTCAAAGATAAAATTAATTCGCTATTTAATTTGTAATATATATAAAAACTTAATTTAATCTTTTCATTCCACTTTGACAAATCTCACTTTCTAAAAGAAAGTCAATATTAATCTTTCTAGCTTCACATTTGTTGATCATCTTAAATATATGATCAAGATATTTTAAATATTTATTAGTTAATTTTTGATTATGATCAATACAAATATATATAGTGTTTCCAGCTAAAAAACCTCTTTTCAACATTTCTTGAGAAATTAAAGTTTTATATTTTAACCAATTAGGCGATAAAATTTCAAAACTACAAATAGAAGATAGACCTGAAACTTTAATTTTAATTTTGTTTTTTTTTGCTAACCTTAACCAAGAATTTTTTATTTTATTTCCTATTTTTGAAATAAGTAACCAACTTTTTTTTCTCTCCATTATCTCAAGTGTTTTCAATGCTGCAGCAGGTCCTGAACGCTCCGTCCAAAATGTACTACTTATAAAAGTGTCTTGTGCATAATTCATAATTTCTTTTTTTCCTATAACAGCAGTAATTGCATGACCGTTTCCTAAAGACTTACCAAATATAGCTATGTCAGGTGTAACTCCGTACTTCATATGTAAACCGCCAAAATTTTCTCTAAATCCAGAAGTACATTCGTCAAAAATTAGGATTATTTTCTTTCTTGATGCTAATTTTCTTACTTTTTTAAGAAAATTATTTTTAGGTTTAATGTTACGGAAAACCTCCATCTTTATGATACCAATATTATGATTATTAATAATTTTTTTAAGCTGATTAAGATTATTAAATTCAAAAGGAAAAGCAGTGTTTTTCAAAGCTTTTGGGACACCTTTAATATCTAAATTTGAAAATAATTGTTTATTTAAATTTTTTTTATTTTCTAGATTGGCAGATAAATACCAGTCATGCCATCCGTGATAACCACAAAATGCAATTTTGTCTCTTTTGCTCGCCGCTCTTGCTATCCTGACTGCAAGAGAATTAGCTTCACCACCAGTTCTAGCGAACTTTACCATTTGAGACCAAGGATGAATTTTAATCAATTTTTTCGCTAGCTGGACTTCTTCGAAACAGTTTAATGAAGATACTAAACTTTTTTTAATTGTAGAATTTACAAAATTATTTATTTCGTTGTTTGAGTATCCAAGAATATTTGTGCCCACGCCCATAAATGAAAAGTCGTAATACAAATTTCCATCAAGATCCCAAATTTTACATCCTTTCGCTCTTTTGTAATACACAGGCCATTTATTAGGTAAAAATAATTCTGGTCTTTTTGATAATAACATATTACCGCCTGGTATTATATTTTTAGCCTCTCTCCAAAGATTTTGACTTTTTTTTGTGGCTGAACCTTCATTTCGCATGATATTATTATTGATTTGAAAAATTTCAGGATTTTTTTTATAAATATTCTTTATATCATTAAAATCTAAATAAATGTTTGAGGAAGCTTTTTCAAAAACACGTCTAACTAATAATAAATCTTTAGGCGTATCCACTGTGAGTCTTAGTTTAGAATAATCTGCTCTGTTAGGATAATTTTTAGTTTTAAATTTACCTGAATTTCTAATGTACGGTGTGACATGTTCTAGATCATACGAATTTTTAGCAGCGTGTGCAGCCTTTTTTAAGGCTTCGAAAGAAAAAACCTCGACATCCAAACCGTCAGGAAATGAGGGTGGATTGATGTTAGAAATATAATCTATTTTAGACTTAATGAATTTAGTTATTAATTTATCTATTATTGATATATCTACTAATGGACAATCGGCTGTAATTCTAACTATCACATCAGATTTATTTAAATTTGCTGCTTTGTAGTACCTATCAAGAACATTATACTTTTTTCCCCTATAAACGTTTATTGACAATTTTTTAAGATATTTTGCTAATTTATTATTTTTCTTATCTGAAGGAATAGCAAAAATTATATTACTAATTTTTTTAGATCTTCTTAATCTTTTAATTAATAATTCAATTATAGTTAAGCTTTTAATTTTCTTTAAAATTTTTTCTGGTAGTCTGCTAGAATCCAATCTTGCTTGAACTATTACCGAAATCTTAAGTTTTTTTACCATAAAGAAGGATTTATTAATTTTTCGTTATTTGTTTTAAATTTAATTTTTAAGTTTAATTTCTTATTATAATTGATGTCTACAATATTTTTAAATTGATTGAAACTATCACACCCTATAATAATTTTATCAATTAAATAATTTTCAAGGACGAATTTTGTACAAATTTCTACTTTAGAAATTTTTTTTCTATTAGATAAATTGTTGAAACGTAAAAATTCATTTTTCCATTTCAGAAAATTAGCCGGTATCCTATTTACGTTTAGCAAAAGTAAACCTTGTAAAAATATTGATCTTGCATAAATTTTAACATTTGAACTTTTCAACTTCTTCACTACTTCTGACTCTATGAATCTTCTATCAAAAATACTACAAGGAACTGAAATAATATCAAATTTAAATTTTTTGGTAACCTTTTTCAATTCTTTAAGATTATAAACAACCACACCCAAATTTTTAACAATTTGTCTTTTTTTATATTTTTCAAGCAACTTGAATACTTTACTACCATTGAGACCAGTTAAATCATTTACATCATGAACTAATAATCCATAAATCTTTTTTACTTTTAATTTTTTAAGAGAGTTTTTTATATGGTTATCAATTGCTTTTTTCGAATATATTTTGTTCAATCTTTGTAATTTTGTTATTATCTTAAATCTTGTTAAATTTAATTTTCCTAATTTTTTTTCTGCGCTACCATAGGATTGTGCAGTCTCGAAAGAATCAATAGAATTTTTTTGCGCGTAATTCTTAATCCTTTTTATTTCATTAAATGATAATTCACCTTTTCGATTATTGATTCCATAGTCAGAACCAAACTGCGCACTCCCAATTACTATTTTTGAATTTATAAAGTTATGAAACATTTTTAAGGTTTTCTTTTTCCTATTTTCATTAATTTCTTTAAAGCCTAACTTACGGTATAAATTTATTGCTGCGAGATTATTTTTATTCACACCTAAATAAAATTTAAAGATTCCATATTTTAAATATAAATAGTTTATCATTTTTTTTAAAACCTCATAACCAACACCTTTATTTCTCCAAGTCCTTTCTCCAATTAAAATTCCAAGATATGTTGACGAATTTCGTAAGTTTACCTTTTCAAACTTTACATTACCTATATGTTGGTTCTTAAAATATATTGAGTAAAACAGAACATTTTTTTTTTTTAGTGTTTCTTTTATATATTTTTTTAATTCCAAAACATTCTTTGGAATATTCTCGATAAATTTTTTAGTTTCTTTATCTAAAAACCAACTTAAATAATTTTGATTGATCTCTGAAAAAGTCAATTTTTTTATTAAAAAGCGAGAGGTTTTTATAGTATTAGAGTTTAATCTTTTCTTCATTTGTACCAATTTAAAAACGTTTAATTTATTTGCTAAAATTATACATTTTTTTCTTTACCGTTCAACAAATGAACGATAATGTGTTCAATATATGAACAATTTAAACAAAGATAAAGAGAATGATTTATATGTCTTGAGAAAAGTAGGCAAAAATCCTTTGATTACGCAAAGAGAGTTGGCCAAAGAATTAGGATTTAGTTTAGGCAAATTAAATTATTGTATAACAGAATTAAAAAAGAAGGGCCTAGTTAAAATTAAGAATTTTAAAAAAAATCCAAAAAAGATTAACTATATTTATGTTCTTACCCCAAAAGGAATTTCTGAGAAAACTAGACTTACCATAAATTTTATGAAAAAAAAAAATGGCAGAATATGATGAACTTCAAAAAGAATTAAATTCGATTAATAAAGGAAAACAAAAAAAATGAAAAGTATTTTAATAACAGGTGGAACTGGCAGCTTTGGGCAAGCTTTCGTAGAACACTTACTTAGAAAGTATAATAAAAAAATCAAAAGAATAGTTATTTTTAGTAGAGATGAATTTAAACAATTTAAAATGTCAAATAAATTTCCTATTACAAAATTTCCACAACTAAGATATTTTTTAGGTGATGTAAGAGATCAAAAAAGAATTGAAAGGGCTTTAGAAAATATTGATTGCGTAGTTCATGCTGCAGCATTAAAACAAATTTCAACTGCCGAGTACAATCCTTTTGAGTTTGTTAAAACCAATATTTTAGGAGCACAAAATATTGTAGAAGCTTGTATCAATAAAAAAGTAAAAAAAGTTGTTGCCTTATCAACAGATAAAGCTGTAGCGCCACATAATCTTTACGGTTCTACAAAATTATGTAGTGATAAAATATTTATTTCTTCTAATTTATATTCTGGTGACTCTATTAAAGCATCAGTAGTAAGATACGGTAACGTCTTTGGTTCTAGGGGTTCAGTTGCTCCATTTTTCAAATCTCTAAAAAATGAAGGATATTTTCCTATTACTCATAAAGAAATGACAAGATTTAATATTACACTTCAAGAGAGTGTAGAAATGGTTGATTGGGCACTGAAAAATACATTTGGCGGAGAAATTATTGTTCCAAAACTTAAATCATTTAAAGTTTTAGATTTAGCAAAAGCTATAAATCCCAAAAACAAATTGAAGTTTATAGGGATTAAAACAGGTGAAAAAATTCACGAAGAACTTTTAAATCAAAATGATGCTCCACTTACAATTGATATAGGAAAGTATTATTTAATTCTCCCAGATAACGAAACTAAAAGATTAAATAAATATAAAAAATTCAAATTTAAAAAAATTAATAAAAATTTCTTGTACAACTCGAACCAGAAAAAATTTTTATCAATTACTGAATTAAAAAAGCTAATTTTAAGAATTAGATAATCTTATGAAAAAAATTTGGTTACTTTTTGAAGACTCAAAAAGAGTTCAATTTATTTATCTCTCTGGACTTTTATCTTTTAATACTGTTCTTGAGGCATTTTCGATTTCACTTTTAGTACCAATTATTGTTTCATTAAGCGATAGTAACTTCTTTGAATTGTATCCTAAATTTTCGCTGATCTTAAATTATTTTCAAGAAAAGTTTTCATTAGATTTATTCAATACTACAATTTTATTATTTGTCGTAACAATTCTATTTAAAAATCTTTTTCAAATATACATTAACTATAAAGATGCTTTTTTAAACACAACTTTAGCAGAAGAAACCTCTCAAAAACTTTTAAGACAAATATTATTCAAAGATTATAGTTATCATTTACAAAATAAATCCTCAGATTTGATCACAAAAATAAGAATAGAAACCAAAAATTTTGCTGCTGCAATTTTTTCATTAATCAATATTTTATCAGATATTATTCTTGTAATAGGGCTGTGCATACTACTTTTAATGCTTACTTTTAAAATTACTCTCTCGATAATAATAATTTCTATAATTTTATCATTTCTTTTTCTAAAGATATTTCAAAACTTCATTACAAAATCATCTTTGGATAGGCAAAACCTTGAGTTTAAAAAAAGTTTTCTAGTCCAAGAAAATATTCAAGGAATTAGAGAAATAATAATTTCAAATATTTTTACTCAAATTAACGAGGGATATAAAAAAATTTCAAATTCCTATGCAAAGTGCACTGCAAAGTTTGATCTACTTCAAAAATTTCCTAAAATTTATTTCGAACTTTTTACTTTATTAGCACTTTCAATAAGCCTTTATATAACAATAAATTCTCAAAACTTAATTAAAATAGAAATTATTCTACCCACTCTTGGCCTATATGCAGCATGTGCATTCAAGATTCTACCTGCAGTCAATAGATTAGTAAGTTTTATTCAACGATATAAATTTGTTTATCCAGCAGTAGACCAAATTTATGATCAATTGAAAACTTCAAACAATAGGCTAATTAATAGAGATAAAATTGAAATTGAAAAAATTGAAATTGAAAATTTATCTTTCTGGTATTCAGATGAGTCAAAAAAAATTTTTGAAAAAATAAATTTAGAAATAAATCGAGGAGACAAGATTTTGATTGGAGGCGACTCAGGCTCTGGTAAGAGTACTCTGCTTGATTTAATAACTGGCTTACAAAGTCCTAAAAGAGGGACTATCAAATTAAACAATAAAGAAGAAATTTTTAAAAATAAAAGTATTATAAATTCATTGGGATATGTCTCACAAAAAATTTTTATTTTTAACAAAAATCTTAAATATAATATTACCTTGAATGAAAATGAAAATGATTTCAACCCTGAAACATTTAAAAAATCTTTAGAGAGATCATGTATCGATTTTTTTGATATAAAAAAAACTGTCGATATGCCTTTGGGGGAATTTGGCTCCTTGTTATCTGGAGGTCAAAAGCAGCGAATTATGATAGCCAGAGCCATTTACAAATCAGAGAGATTTTTAATAATGGATGAACCAACATCATCATTAGATAAGCCAACATCAAATCAAATTATAAAAAAATTAATTGAAGACAGAGATCTTACTTTAATCATGGTATCTCATGATAAATCCTTTTACGAGTTTTTTGAAAAAATTTATGAAATTGAAAACTGCAAAATTAAGGAGATAAAAAATGAAAAAAAATAATTTAATATTAGTTACTGGTGCAGGTAAGGGAATAGGGTATGCGACTGTTATTGAGCTTTGTAAAAAAAACTATGATGTATATGCAATTATTAAAAATAAAAAAGATAATAGAAAATTCAAAAAGATACAAAATTTAAAAATTTTTAATGGTGATGTAAGAAATAATACTTTTTGTAAAAATATTTTTAATTTTGCAAAAAGTGAGAAAAAAATAATTACCGGTCTTGTAAATAATGCCGGAGTAAGAAAAAGAAAAGACTTCTTAAAATTAAATAAAAAAGAAATGTCAGATGTCTTTGACATAAATTTTTTTTCAATACTAAATTTAATGCAAATCTTTTCTAAAGAAATTATAAAAAAAAAAGCTAGGGGGTCTATTGTTAATATTGCGTCAATAGTAGGCCAAATTGGTTTTAACCAGCTTAGTTTGTACGCTTCTTCTAAAGGAGCGTTAATTTCATTAACTAAAAGTTTTGCTACAGAAATGGCTAAGAGAAATATTAGAGCTAATATTATTAGCCCTGGATTTATTAAAACATCTTACTACAATAAATTTAAAAAAAAGAAAAAACTCTATAAATGGACTTTGAACAGGATACCTCTAAAGAGATGGGGCGAACCAGGTGAAGTATCAAAACTAATTGAGTTTTTAATCTCAGACAATTCTAGATATATTAATGGCGAGAATCTCAACATCGATGGTGGATGGTTAAGCTCATGAGTAAAATTATCGGGTTAATCCCTGTTAGATTAAAATCAAAGCGACTTAAAAATAAAGCTTTACTACAATTAAAAAAAATCCCTTTAGTAATGCACGTTTATTTTAGAGCAAAACTCTCTAAAAAATTAAATGACGTAATTATTTGCTGCGATGATAAAAAAATTTTAGATGTTGTTAAAAAATTTGGAGGAAAAGCAATATTAACTTCGAAAAAACATAAAAACGGAACTGAGAGAATAGCTGAAGTATATAATACTCATAAGCAGAAATATAAATTAATTGTTGATATTCAAGGAGATGAACCTTTTGTAGATCCAAAACAAATCGATAAAGTAGTTCAATATCATTTAAAAAATTTCGATGCAGACATAGTTGTGCCTTCTCTAAAGATTAAGAACACTTTCAACCAAAATATAGTTAAGGTAATTAAAACACAAAACGATAATGTGCTTTATTTTTCTAGAGATAGTGCACCTTACGGATTTTATAAAAAAAATTTATTTCTTTATAAACATTTATCTATAGTCTCATTCAAACCCCATGCTCTCAAAACTTATATAAAATCAAAACCAACACTACTAGAAAAAATCGAAGGAATAGAATTACTGAGAGCTCTAGAAATTGGTCTAAAAATAAAATCACCATTATTAAACGGTGATAATTTTTCTGTAGATGTTCCAAGAGATTATTTACGTGCAAAAATTAAAATTAATCAAGATAAAATACTTAAATTATATAAAAATAATTGTTAACTTAATGAATATTTTTCTTACAAAACCTGAAGAAGACTACATTTTAAAAGACAACGACTGTTTTTTAGGAAGATGGTGTTTAGGTGATAGATTAAAATATTTTAACACCTATAAACACAAAATTGTTGATTATCATTGGTGCGATCATAGAAAAGTAGATAATGATTACGACTATTTATTCAATCTTTACTATAAATTACTTAAGCATTTAAAAGTAAAGCTTAATACACTGCATAATGAAAATAGATCTGAAAGATTTTGGCATATAATAATTGGTGCATGGCTTTATAAGTTTTTAATTTTATCTTTTGATAAGTGGGAATGTATAAATAATGCTTTAAAAAGCTACCATATCACAAACATATACCATTATGAATTTGATTTAAAAAAAATAACTCCTAGTGATATTACTGATCTTCATGAATTAGGAAACAATGATTTTTGGAACAATAATTTTTTTTATCTAGTAGCAAAAAATCAAATTAAAAAAAATATAAATTTCAAAAAAGTTGCAATTAATAACAATATTTTTAATGAAAAATTTTTGTTAAATAAGTATACACCTCAATCTACATTGATAATTAAATTAATTGATAAATTTTTGAGAATTCAAGAAAAACCAAACATTGTATTGTATAAAAGCTATTTTAGAAAAGATAATAATTTAAAAATTTATTTTCAAACTAAAACTATTCCAAGATTTTATTCAGAGTTTGAAAAACAAATTCAAATGCCAAAACCAAAAAATAGATCAAAAATAACTTTGGATTTTGTTACAAATTCAGATTATGAAAATTTCGTGAAAGAAAATATTTTTCTTTTTCTACCGGTATCCTATTTAGAGGGTTATAAAGATATCGATCACGTAGTAAAAAAAATCAACATAAGTCCAAAATATATCATTTCTGCAGTAGGTGAGGGAAATGATCTATTTTCTTTTTGGGCCGCAAACAAAATAGAAAAAAACGGTAGTAAATATTTTTACAGTGAGCACGGAGGTTATACGGAGAATTGTCCGAAATTTGACAGTTATTTAAAAAAATATGATTTTTACCTATCGTGGAATCATTCATCAAAAAAAAATGTTAAACAAATTTCTCCACAATTTTATTTTAAAAGTATAAGCAAAGAAAAATTAATTAAAGGGGAAAAACTTTATGTTATTTTGTCTTCACCAAATCTTTATAATCATCAACTTCATTACGATGTAAAAAGCGACCAAACTATTTATGAATATGAGAAATTAAGATATTTAAAAAATCTACCAAGAGAAATTTACGATAATTTAAAATTTAGAATGCATCCAAATAATTCTCACAGATGGCAAATGAAAGAGAGAATAAAAGATGATTTTAATTTAGATAAAATATGCACAATAAAAAAAATTCAAAAGTGTTTTTTAAAAGCAAAAATTATATTAAATATGGATTTTCAAACATCTTTTTATCAAGCAATGAATAGTGGAAAGCCAAACATTATTTTTACTACAAGAAAATTCACATCAAATATTGAACCAAAAATAATTAGTTTATACAAAAAATTTATAGAAGAAAAAATTATTATTATGGACCAAGAAAGCCTTGTAAATCACTTAAAAAGAATTTGGAATGATCCTATTGATTGGTGGAATAAAGATAGCATCATAAATCTGAGAAAAGAATTCGAATTTTTGTGCTCTAGAAAAAGCAAAAATTTTGAAAAAGATATCTTAAAATTATTTTAGAATTATGAAACAAAAAAAAATAAATTACGGAAAACAAAAAATAGATGCAAAAGATATCATAGAGGTAAAAAAATCTCTTAAAGAAGATTTTATTACGACAGGGCCATATGTAGAAAAATTCGAAAATTTACTAAAAAAAAAATTTAAGAGTAAATTTGCAGTTTCATGTATTAACGCAACCGCAGGACTACACTTAGCTTTTTTAGCATTAAATTTAAAAAAAGGTGACGTAGTACTAATGCCATCTATAAACTTTATATCATCTTATAGAATGGCAAGCCTATTAGGTGCAAAGATTTATTTAGTAGATGTAGATGAAAATACTGGTCAGATTACTCCTCAAAATATTTTGAAATGCATAAAAATAAATAAAATAAAAAAAATTAAAATCTTAGTAACAATGTATTTAGGAGGATATGTTGAAAATAACACAGAATTATTTTCTTTAAAAAAAAGGTTTAAATTCTCAATAGTAGAGGACGCGTGCCATGCGATCGGAGCAAAATATAAATTTAAAAATAAAAATTATTTCATAGGTTCATGCAAGCATTCTGATATCTGTGTATTTTCTTTTCATCCAGTTAAAACTATTACTACTGGTGAAGGAGGTGCTGTTTTGACAAATAATAAGCAAGTTGCTGCTACAATGAAACTTCAGAGGAGTCATGGAATTTTACGTAATAAAAGAAAATACTGGGATTATGATATTAAAAATTTTGGGTTTAATTATAGATTAAGTGACATCAATTGTGCTTTAGGTTTTAGCCAATTAAAAAAGATTGATAAATTTTTTGTAAAAAGAAAAAAAATTTTCGACCTTTATAAAAAAAATTTTTCAAAGTTTACAAATTACATTTATTTACCAAAAACTAATAACTTAAATAATTTATATCATTTATTTTTAATTGGTATCGATTTTAAAAAACTAAAAACGAATAAAAATAATTTTATAAAATTTTTAGTAAAAAGATATATATATGTTCAATTTCACTATAAGCCAATTTTTAAATTTTCCTTTTATAAAAATAATCAAAGCAAAGATTTCCCAGGAACCAAAAAATATTATGATCGATATGTATCTCTTCCTATTTACAGCGACTTAAGTTTGAAGGAGCAAAAATTCGTAATAAAAACCATTATAGAATTTTTACGATTAAATATCAGGAAAAAACTATGAAACAAATTTGTATAATAGATTATAAACTTGGGAACATTGCTTCAATTTATAATGCACTTAAAGATTTGAACCAAAATGTAATTGTGTCAAATATCAAAGGGGAAATATCAAAATCATCTCACATAGTTCTGCCTGGGGTTGGCAGCTTTAAGCAGGGGATGAAAGGTTTAAAAGATTTGAACTTAATTGAGATACTTAATGAAGAGGTAATAGATAAAAAAAAATATTTTCTAGGTATTTGTTTAGGCATGCAATTGATTGCAAGTAAAAGTTTTGAAGATGGGGTTACATCAGGTTTAGATTGGATTAAGGGAGATGTTATTAAAATAATTAAAACTAAAAATATTAAAATCCCACATATGGGTTGGAATGAGGTAAATTTTAGTAAAAGTATATTATATAAAGGTATAAAAAAATTTTCCTCTTTCTATTTTGTTCATAGCTATTATTTAAAACCTAAAAATAATAATATTATTAGCGGTACATGTGTTCACGGGGATAAAATAACATCGAGTGTAGAAAAGGATAATATTTTTGCAACTCAATTTCACCCAGAAAAAAGCCACGATGTTGGATTAAAATTGTTGAAAAACTTTGTAAATAATTAAATGTTGAAAACCAGACTAATACCAGTTCTTCTATTAAAAAATGGCATTCTTGTAAGAAGTCAAAGTTTTTCATTACACCAATTAATGGGAAACCATGTTGAACAGGTTAAAAGGTTTTCCACGTGGAAAGCGGATGAAATCATTTACTTAGACATCTCAAGAGATGAAAACTATAATTTTTTAAATATTCAAAATGTTATAGGCTCAACTTCATCTAACTCCAAAGTAGTTAAAAACAGCAGAAATAATATAATTGATATCATAAAAGACGTATCCAAAGTTTGTCGCGTTCCTCTCTCAATCGGTGGAAAAATTCATTCTCTAGATGACATCAAAATTCGTTTGAAAGCTGGAGCTGATAAGGTAGTCATTAATTCTGCCGCATTAGAGAATCCAAATTTTATTAAGGAGGCATCAAGTCAGTTTGGTTCTCAATGTATTGTTGTTTGTGTTGATGTTAAAAAAAATCATCAAACTAGTGATTGGGAAATTTATAAAAATTTTGGCAATGCTAAGACTAACTACCATTTAGAAAAATGGTTAATTCAAATTCAAGATTTAGGTGCAGGAGAAATCTTATTACAGTCTATAGACAAAGATGGGAAAGGTGGAGGTTATGATTTAGATCTTTTACAAAAGGTATCAAAATTTGTTGATGTTCCATTAATAATATTAGGTGGCGCTGGTAAATATGAACATTTCATAGAGGCTTTAGATATAAATAATTCAATTTCATTAGGAGCAGCTAATATTTTTCATTTCACAGAGCAAAGCATAATTAAAATTAAAAAGTTTATGTTTGATAAAAATATTAATGTCAGGATTTATTAAAATATGATTTATTGCAAAAAGTGTACATACCCAATTATTGCTGTAAATCTGACAATGAGTGATGAAAAGATTTGTAGCGGCTGTATTGTTCATGAAGAAAAAATGAAAATAAACTGGGAAGAAAGGGAAAAGATTTTTAAAAAACTTTTGTTGAGCTATAGATCAAGTAATAATTATGATTGTATTATCCCTGTGAGTGGGGGAAAAGACAGTCATTTTCAAGCAAATTACATTAAAAAACTAGGATTAAAACCACTAATGGTTACTTATTATACTCACAATTATTCAAAAACAGGAGAAGAAAATTTAAAAAATATCGGAAAATTAGGAATTGATCACTTCATCTTTTATCCTGACAAAAAAGTTATTTCAAAAATGAACAAAGTTGGTTTTGAGATGACAGGTGACATGAGCTGGCATTTTCATTGTGGTGTTTGGACTACACCTTTCCAAATTGCTCAAAAATTTAAGATTCCTTTATTAGTATATGGAGAGCATGGATTCACCGATCTTGCTGGACAATTTTCTATGAATGACTTTCCTGAATTTACAAAAAAAAGTAGATCAGAAGACTCTTTAAGAGGTTTTACACATAAAGATTTTTTAAACAAAGAAGGTTTAACAGAAAAAGATTTATTATGGACAATATTTCCATCAGATTATGATGTTCAAAAAATTGGTCTTAGAGGAATTTTTATGGGAAACTACGTTTTTTGGGATGCAAATAAAAATTTAGAAATTGCTAAAAGTTTGGGGTTTAAAGAAAACCCAAAACCCTATGAAAGAACATACAGAACATTTTCTAACGTAGATGATATTCATGAGAATGGAATAAAAGATTACATGAAATTCATAAAATTTGGTTACGGAAGATGTACAGATCATACATCTAAAGATATTAGATTGGGTATAATGAAAAGAGATCAAGGAATTAAATTGGTCAAGAAGTATGATCATGTAAAACCTCAAGAGTCTCTGAAACATTTTTTAGACTTTACAGGCATTTCTGAAGATGAATTTGACAAAATAGCCGATAAGTTTAGAGATAATAGAGTTTGGTGGATTGAAAGAAATCAGTGGTTTAAAAATACAATTTGGGGCGAGCCAGAAAGCTACGGAGAAGTTAGATTAAATGAACAAGAAAGAAAAAAATATAAAAATTGTAGGATCTTAAATGAAAAAAGAAATTAAATTTAGAGATCCACAGCTTTCTTTCAAAAAAAAATCTATTCAAGATAGATTACAATATTTCGATAATACAAAAATTCCTTTACCGTCAGAAATTGAAATAAGTGAGTCAGGTGTTTGTAACAGAAAGTGTTCTTTTTGCCCTAGAAGTGATCCTAATTATCAAGAAGTTAACGAATTTATCTCTGCAAAATTACATAATAAGATTTGTGATGAGCTGAGCTCATACAATTATTCTGGTCTTATAATTTATTCAGGTTTCGTTGAACCTATGTTGGATAAAAATATTTACAATTTAGTCAAATACGCAAAAAAAACGAACCCTAATTCGCGTGTTGAAATTATTTCTAATGGAGATGTATTAAATGCTGATAGATTAAAAAAAATCTATGAGCACGGATTAGATAGAATGTTAATAAGCTTATATGATGGAGAAGAGCAATATTTAAAATTTAGAGCATTAGGCGATCAACTTAAGCTTAATGATTTTCAGTATGTTTTAAGAAAAAGATATTTACCCGAGGAACAAGATTTTGGAATTACGTTAAGCAACAGGGGAGGTATGTTAGAAAATTCTGGTTATAAAATACCCAAAACTAAAAATAAATTAAAATTAAAATGTTTTTACCCAAGTTACAAGTTTTTTATTGATTATAACGGAGACGTACTTATGTGCTCACATGATTGGGGGAAAAAAAATATCTTAGGAAATTTAAATAATCAGACATTAAAAGAAATATGGCTATCAAAGAAATCTCTGGATGCTAGAAAGAAATTAAATAACGCTGATAGAAGTCTAAGTCCATGTGATATTTGTGATGTCTCTGGAACACTAATTGGTAATTCACATTCTCTTGCATGGAAAAAATATATCAATGAAAATTAAAAAAATTATCAATTTAACAAGAGACAAAGTTACTTTAAAATCAAGAAAGGGATATTTGAGACTAGACAAGAACGAGAGAGTCTCGAACTTTAAAAATTTTCTTCTTAAAAAAATTCAGTTAAATTCATTTGACCTTACATCATATCCAGAGACAGGATCGATTTATAAAAATTTAGCTATTCAATATAAGTTAAGCATAAATAATTTTATATTAACTGCAGGGTCTGAATTTGGGTTAAGATTATGTTTTCAATATTTTTGTAACAGAAAAAAAAGTAAAGTGATTACACTTAACCCCACATTTGGGATGGTAGACGTTTATTCAAAATTATTTGAAGTTAATCAAATTAAAATTAACTACAATAAAAAACTTGAACTGGAAATTGATAAGTTTATTTACTGTATTAAACCTAATATCTCACTTATTATAATAGCTAACCCTAATAGTCCTACCGGAACTATTATTGAAAAAAAAATTATTACTAAAATTTTAAGTAAAGCAAAAAAAAATAACATTCCAGTTATAATAGATGAAGCTTATGCGGGATTTTATAATTATTCTTTCATAAACTTAATTACTAAATTTAATAATTTAATAATTTTAAGAACTTTTTCAAAATCATTTGGATTAGCGGGATTAAGAGTGGGTTTTTTAGCTGCAAATAAAAAAATTATTAAAGAAATTTATAAATATAAGCCTATGTATGAAATTAATTCAGCAGCAACAAAAGCTGTTCTTTTTTTTCAAAAAAACAAAAGGTTTGTCACACAATACCTAAAAGATACTCAAAAAGGAAAATTTTTTTTTGAAAAAAAATGTACAGAAATGAAAATTAAGTATTTAAAAACATTTGCTAATTTTATCCACATAAAACTTGGAAAAAAGAAAAAAAAAATTGAAAGACAATTATATAAGTCAAAAATTTTAACTAGAAAGGGTCCAGGTGTCAAAGGACTCGAGGATTATTTAAGAGTTACTTTAGGACCAGTAAATGAAATGAAAAAAGTAATATCAGTTTTACAAAAATTTTACTAAACAGATGTCTGATATTTTTACTCAACAAATCAAAATCCTTAAATTAACAAAATCCTACCTTAAAAGTGTTGAAAAAAGAGGAATAAATACTCTTTTGAGTCCAATTTGCTTTTTCACTAATTGGGCTAATTCACAAGGATACTATAAAATCAAACATTTAATTTATAAATTTGATATAAAAAATATCTTTTTTTACATTAAAGATATCATTTCTATTTGTTTTCATCACGATCTAATCGTTATAAATAAAAATCTTAAAAATAAAAAATATAAAAGTTTAATAGTCTCTTACTGTACTAGTGAAAATTTTAGTTCAAAGGGGATTTTTTACGATAAATATTTTGACCTATCATCCAAAGATAAAAACTTTGCCTGGTTTTTAATATCTTTGGATCACAGAACTCCGTCAATATTAGAGGACAATATTGTAATACTCAAAAAAAAAAAATATAGATCTTTTAGTATTATTTTTCTTATAAAATTTGTTTTAAAAAATATTATAATTAACTACCTCTCTTTAAGTAAAATTTTTCATAATACAAATAGCATGAATGCATATTCATTACAGGTATCTAACTTATTTAGATTATTTTTAAAAAGAAAAGAAATTAAAAATTATTTAATAAATTACGAGGGAGTGCCCTTTCAAAATTATCTTATTAAAGAAATTAAAAAAAAAAACTTAAAGAATTCAGTTTTTTGTTATTTACATTGTGCTCCATGGCCTCTGCAATTAGATTTATTGTATAAAAAAAATAAAATGATTGATAAGTTTTTTGTTTCAGGCATTGATCAGAAAAATAAACTTATAAAGTATTTAGACTGGCCAGAAAAAAAGATTATTCAAATTCCCTCTCTTAGATTTAAAAAAATATCTTATCTTGATTATGCAGGTTATATTTTTATACCATACACTTTAGAAAATTCTGATAATTATTTAGAAAGATTTGTTATATTCCTTAAAAATCAGAAAAATCAATCTTTACATAAAATGAAACTCAGAATTCATCCCTTAAATAAAAATAGCAAAAAACATATAAAATTTGTTAAAGATTTGGATAATATCTTAAAAAAATTCAAACAAAAATTTTCTAGTCGACTTAAACAGAACTCATCAATAATTTTTGGATCCGCTACGGGAGTTTGCACACAATCTTTAGAATATGGGGTAAAAATTTTACATTTTCCCCAAGATATTTTTTTAGATGTATATTCCAACAAAATTTGGCCTAATATTAAAGTAACTAAATTAGATGATAAAATATATTTATATTCGATTGAAAAAATGAATAGAGGTAATATGTTTAATGAAGTAAAATATAATAACAGATTTAAAAAATATCTACTACCACACATCAAATCAAAAAATGAAAAATAATATAAGATATTCAATAAATAAAGAAATCTTTAACATAATATTTTGCGTCAAAAAAGAAACTTCCGACATTTCTAATCAACTTAAAAAGCATTATTCAGATAGAAAGGTTTTATTGGTCATAGATAAAAACTTAGATAAAAACTTTAGAAGATGCTTACTATCTGATCTAAAAAAATTAAATAGAATAGATTTTCATCTTTTAGAAGTTGAAGGGAGTAAAAGAAATAAAAATACAAACTTCGTATTTAAGATAATTGATAAATGCATAAAAGAAAAATTTACAAAAAAATCAGTTGTCATTTCCTGTGGAGGTGGAGTAGTAGGAGATGCTGCAGCTTTAGCTAGTAGTTTGTATTTCAGAGGATTAATATATTATCATGTGCCTACTACTATGACCGCAATAGTCGATAGTTGCATTGGGGGAAAAACAGGCATTAATTACAATGGCATAATTAATTCTGTAGGAAATTATTACCATCCTAAAAGTGTTTTTATTTCAAAGAATGTTATTGAAAAAATACCTCATCGAGAATTCATGTCTGGTATACCAGAAATTATAAAATGTGGACTTATTGATAATGTGAAAATTTTTGAAATGTTATTACTTAATCAAAATAAATATTTTAAAAGAGATTATGATTTTTTATACAAGTTAATAAAATTAACTTTATTGACTAAAATAAAATTTTTTAAAGATGATATTTTTGAAAACGCAAAAAGATTAAATCTAAATTTTGGGCATACATTTGCACACGCCATTGAAATAGCTCTTAAAGGAAAAAAATCAGATGTAATTAGACATGGGGAGGCCGTAGGTGTTGGAATGTTATGCGAAATTTATTATTCTGAAGGTAAAAGTGAGAAATTTCTTAAACTAAAAAATATCTTAAGATTTTATAATCTTTCAACTGATCTAAATCATTTGACAAAAGGGAAATTAAAAAATTCTTTAAAGAATGAAATTTTCAAAAACATTTTTTTAGATAAGAAAAAAATCGGTAAATTTCCTAGAATTATAAAATTAATACGTGTAGGTAAATCAAAAATAATTGAAATGAAAAATAATAAAAAAATAAAAGATACTATAGATAAAGTCCTTTTTTAAAAATGGAAAAAATATCTTATATATTTTATAGAATACTAAAAACATTCGATTTTTTTATAGAAAAAATATTTAAAAAAAGTTTTTTAATCTACTTCAATGATTTTTTAAATAAAGATTTTTACAAAATTCAATATATCAAAAATAAAAAGATTAACTTTTTCATACCAAATGCTGTTACAAAATGGAGAGTGAATACTTTATTTGATAAAGAGCCAGAAACAATAGAATGGATTGATAATTTTAAAAATATTAACAATGAACCAATTATTTTTTGGGATATTGGATCTAATATAGGCTTGTACTCAATATATGCGGCCAGCATACATAAACACATTAAAATTTATAGTTTTGAACCATCTACAAGTAACTTGAGAATTCTAAGTAGAAATATTTCAATTAATAATTTGTCAGATAAAATTTCAATCGCACAATTTCCTTTAAGCAAAAAAAACTTTCAATTTTCAGAAATGAATGAGCAAGAATTTAAAGAGGGTTGGTCGATGAACACATATGGTAAGCCAACAGATTATGAGGGCAAAGAATTTAAACCACTACAAAAATATAAGATTCTTGGTTTGAGTATCGATTATCTAGTAGAAAGCAATATATTAGAAACGCCAAATTATATAAAAATTGATGTTGACGGAATAGAAGATGAAATTCTTGCTGGTGGAATTAAGAGTTTAACTAATCAAAATTTGAAAAGTATTTCAATTGAATTAAACAAAAACTATGAGTCTCAGTATAAAAATGTGATAAATATAATGGACAAGATTAAACTTAAATTTAAGCATAAAAAACATGCACATATTTACGAAAATGATAAAAGATTTTCTGAATTATTTAACTATGTTTTTGAGAGATAATGAAAATAAAGATAATTGATAATTTTTTAGAAGCTAGAGACTTTAAGAAAATTTCTAAAGTAAATTTAGAAAAAATTGGAAATAAAGATATAAAGGTTTACCATAATTCAATTGTAAAAAATAAAGTAATAAACTCAGAATGTATAAATCCAGATTTTTTAATAAAGTTAAATAAAAAATATCACTCAAAGGCTTTAAATATACTTAAAAAATTAAATAAAGATAAAGTGAAACTTTATGATTACTCAGAATTTCATATAATTGAAACTGGAGCTAATTGTTCTTTTCCTATACATGATGATACTCCAAACAAATTATTAAGTGGTGTTATTTATCTAAGTCCAAATAAAAATTCAGGAACTAATTTTTTTAGCTCTAAAAGTGGAAAATCAAAAAAAACTATTCCATGGAAACTTAATCGTGCTGTTTTTTTTTCGAGAATTGAAAGAAAAACTTGGCATTCATATAATGGTGATGGAAAAAATAATAGAGTAGTTTTAGTATATAATCTTATGACCAACCGGCTACGCGATGTCTTTAAGGTTGAAAAAAAATTATTTTTTTTAGGTTTTTTTCGATACAAAATAAATCCATATCTTTACAGGTTATTAAAATTTACTATTTAAAGTGAGAAATTATAAAAAATATTTTAAAAATAAGAATATATTAATTACAGGACACACTGGATTTAAAGGATCATGGCTTACTCTTTTTTTACTAAGAAATGGTGCAAATATTTTGGGTATCTCAAAAAATATTCCAACTCAACCTTCTTTATTTAATTCACTGAAATTGAAAAAAAAAATCAATCACAAAAATATTGATATTAGAAATTTAAAAAAATTGAAGAAAATTTTTTTAAAATTTAATCCTGATTATACTTTTCATTTAGCTGCACAATCAATTGTTAGCGAATCTTACAGAAAACCGCTTGAAACTTGGACAACAAATTTAATTGGTACAATAAATATTTTAGAGTGTTTAAAATCCCAAAAAAAAAAATCAATTTCTGTAATTATAACGAGTGATAAAACTTACAAAAATATTGAAACAAAAAAAGGTTATAAAGAATCAGATAAATTAGGTGGAGTGGATCCTTATGGCGCATCAAAGTCAGGAGCTGATATAGCTATTAACTCATATATAAAATCTTTTCTAGAGTCACCCAAGAATAACAAAGTTATAGGAGTAGCTCGAGCTGGGAATGTAATAGGAGGAGGGGACTGGTCCGTTGATAGACTCATACCTGATTGTTTTAAAAAATGGATTTACAATAAAGAAGTGATAATTAGAAATCCAAATGCTACAAGACCTTGGCAAAATGTAATCGATGTAATTATTGGATATGTTTCTTTGGCTATTAGCTTAAGAACAAATAAAAAATTACATGGCGAAGCATTTAATTTTGGACCAGATAAAAAAAACTATAAAGTAATTGAAGTTTTAAATTTGATTAAAAAACATTATCCCAACGCTAGATGGAAAATTAAGAAAAATAAAAAAGAATTTTTTGAAAACTCTCTTTTAAATCTTAATACCATAAAAGCAAAAAAATTCTTAAATTGGAAGCCTAAATTGGATTTTACTGATAATATTAAATTTACAGTAGATTGGTACGACGAATTTTCAAAAAAATCGAAAAATATCGATAAATTTACGATTCAACAAATTAATAGAGTTTTAAAATTTTAATATTATGAAAGTAATTATTTTAGCAGGCGGCTTAGGCACAAGAATTTCTGAATATACAAAAACTATTCCAAAGCCAATGATCAAAGTTAATGGAAAACCAATAATTTATAGAATAATGAATCATTTTTCAAAATTTGGATTTAATGATTTTTACATCGCACTTGGTTATAAGGGAGATGTATTAAAAAAATATTTTAGAACACTAAAAAAAAAAGAGTGGAGAATAAACCTGATTAATACTGGAAAAAATACAATGACAGGTGGTCGTTTAAAAAGATTAAAAAAATTTTTAGGTAACGAAACGTTTTTGATGACCTATGGAGACGGTCTTTCAGATATCAATTTAAAAAAACTCATAAAATTTCATAAAAAAAAAAAAGAGACTAGTTACAATTACTGCAGTTAGACCTCCTGCAAGATTTGGCTACTTAAAAATAAAAGGATCCTCAGTTATATATTTCAAAGAAAAATCTAATTTAGATGAAGGTTGGATAAATGGGGGTTTTTTTGTGATGAGTCCAAAGTTTTTAAGATTTATCAAAAATGATAAGACATTTTTAGAGCGAGAGCCTTTGGAAAAAATAACAAGAATTAAACAGTTAATTGCATACAAACACAAAGGTTTTTGGCAGTGTATGGATAATATTAGAGATAAAAAAAAACTAGATTACATTTTAAAAAAAAAGAAATTTAAGAAACTTTTTGATTAAAAAAATACTTATAATTGGCGGGAATGGATTCTTAGGCCACAACTTAGCTTTAGTACTAGCTAAATTAAATTATAATTTGACATTACTTTGTAAAAAAAGAAAAAAAACTATTAAAATTAAAAATGCTAAATATTTATTTTGTAACATTAATAAAGAAAAAGATTTAAAATCAAAATTGAGAAATAGTTATGATTGTATTATTAATTTATCTGGGAATATAAATCATAATAATAAGAGAGAAACATATGATATCCACTTTTTTGCACTAAGAAAGCTATTTAAAATTTTAGATAAAAGCAAGATCAAACTCTTTATTCAAGCAGGATCAAGTTTAGAATACGGAAAAAATAAATCACCTCAAAAAGAAAAGTTAAAATGTAAACCATTATCTCATTATGCAAAAGCAAAATATTTAACTTCGAAAATCCTAATGAAACAAAATGATTTTAAATTTATTATACTTAGACTTTATCAAGTGTTTGGACCATATCAAAAAGAAGATAGATTGATACCTATAACCATAACTTCTTGTTTAAAAAGTAAAAAATTTAAATGCACTAATGGCAAACAAAAAAGAGATTTTCTATATGTAAATGACTTTGTTGATTTAATAGTAAAAATACTTAAAAGAAAAAAACACATATCAGGCATTTTTAACGTTGGAAGCGGAAGGCCTGTTCAAGTTAAATTAATTATAGAAAAAATTCATAAGATAATTAAGAGAGGAGAACCAGTATTTGGTGAACTTAAAATGAGAAAAGAAGAGATTTTGTCATTATATCCTGATACAAATAAGGTAAGAAGATCTTTTAATTGGAAGCCAAAGGTTAGTATTCTAGCTGGTATTAACAAAACAATAAAATTTTATAAAAAAAAATATAATTTGGGCGTGTAGTTCAGTGGTAGAACGCTTCGTTGACATCGAAGAGGTCATAAGTTCAATTCTTATCACGCCCACCAATTTTAATTATGATGAGATAAATATTTAAAAAATTGCAGAGAATTTAATAGATTTACTTTATTTAAATTTTAGAAATAGTCGTTTTTTAATTAGAGGTTAAATAAATTAATTTTCTATTATAATCTTCTATCAAATCTTTTTTCCAAGATATGTTGAGTTGATCATCAAAGAACTTAGATAAATCTTCGGGATTAAATGTCGTCTTTAGGTCAAATTCGTCGTAGGAAATTAATGATATATCTTTTGTTTTAAATTTTTTAATAAAGCTAACATAATTTTTTACTATTTTTTTTGGCATTTCAACAAAACTAGCAGCATTATGGAAATGATCAATCTTAGTATTAATTTTTTCTATTTCCCATGGAGGTATACAAATTATCTCTAACTCGTCATTGTCTTCAAAACAAATTTCATTTTTATCTCTAGTATTTAAATAATCTTTAACTTTACTTTTATAATGAAACTTTAAATACTCTGTTCCAACAAAAATATTTGGTACAGCATCTAAATAAATAATTTTCTTTATATTTGGATAATTAGTAATTAAAAAATGTATATTAGCCCCAAAACCACCACCTATTTCAAAATAACTTCTAATATTATCAAAATTAAATACTTCAGATAGTTTATTTACTCTGTCAGCTATTTTTAAATAATGAATTGAGTAATCTTTTTTCAAATATTGAAATTTATAAACACAACCGAACTCAGTTGTATTTTCGAATTTATATTTTTCAATTAGCTTTTTTACTTCACTATTATTTTTATAAACTATAGCTAAATTTTCTAGATATAAATCTATGTAATTTTTTGTATTACTAAGTTGATATTTATACAATCTATTTATTAATGGAAAAGAAAATATTTTACTTACAATTTTACCCCTTATATTGAGTTCATTTCTTATATCGTAAACTATATTGTCAGCAAAAGATGTCCCTATTCCCGTTGACAAACCTCTAAATTCATTTAATCCTTTTTTTTTAATTTCTAAGATTGTTTTTTTGTTTTTATAATCCCAGTATGACCCGGAGGAATAAAGTTCTTTATTTTCTTTTTTTTCGTCGTTAATTAAAGTATTTAATAAATTCATGATACTGTAACCTTAGTAACATTATTTTTCATTATGCGCTATTTGTAAATAATTTTTCATATTTTTTTAACTAATGAATGCAATTGCTGCTTAGGCTGAAAGACTGGTTTTCAAAAAATATATTAAAGCGTGGAGTTCAATAGCAGTAAAAATCTTAACATCGAATTGGTTGTAATCTTAATTCTTATCAAACCATCATAAACCCTTAATTAAGCTAATTTTCTTCTATTTACATGTTATTTAAAAAATAATATAAATCGGTGCCTGGTAATTATTGCGAAGGGGTTACACCCGATCCCATTCCGAACTCGGAAGTTAAGTCCTTAAGCGCCGATGGTACTTTGTCTTAAGACATGGGAGAGTAGGACGTTGCCAGGCTAAAATATTATGAAAGTAGCAAGCTCACTAAAATCATTAAAAAAAAGAGATCTCAATTCAAAATTAGTCAGAAGAAGAGGAAAGCTATACGTCATCAATAAAAAAAATCCGAAGTTCAAAGCCCGCCAAGGTTAACAATGAGTGGAAACGACTTTAAAAACACTTACAATGGTTTTACCAAGTTTGTTTTATGGGGTACGATTGCAGTTATTGCGATATTGGTAATTCTTGCGATTACGTTACTTTAAAATCAAAAAAATAAAAATGATAGTAGGCTCAATTAAAGAAGATTTAAAATTAGAAAAAAGGGTTTCACTAACTCCAGAGTCTGCAAAAAATATTATAGGGCTTGGATTAAAAGTGTGTATTGAAAAAGGTTATGCACTTCACCTTGGAATTGATGATAGTGCATATAATGATATTGGAGTTGAGGTAAAATCATCATTACAAGAGGTATTAAACTCTAGTCACCTGATTACAAAAGTTAACTGTCCTTCTGAAGATGAAATTGGAATTTTGAAAGATAATACAATTTTAATTGGAATGCTTAATCCATTAAAAAATAAAAATCAAATTGATAAAATGATTAACAAAAAGATTAAGCCTTTTTCTTTAGAATTATTACCTAGAATAACTAGAGCTCAATCAATGGATGTTTTATCTTCTCAATCTAATTTAGCTGGATAT
>MDTE01204636.1_pt1 | contig 50315 bp, 73 predicted proteins | sample 811231 | NCBI WGS metagenome assembly MDTE01 (sample SAMN05326651, study PRJNA326480) | marine metagenome | isolation source: seawater | place: Indian Ocean: Red Sea | collected 2010 | reverse complement strand
TGTTCCTTTGTTGTTTTTGAGGACGATGATGTCTCTGATTTCTTGGTGCCAGATAGGAAAGTGGACAGTTGCTGATCCACCTCTGATACCGTTTTGAGTACAACATCTGACAGTGCTCTCAAATTTTTTGAGGAAGGGGACCACACCTGTGTGTTGAACCTCTCCACCTCTGATCTTGCTGTTGATGCCTCTGATTCTACCCGCGTTAAGACCGATACCAGCCCTCTGTGCGACATATTTGCCAACAGCCATATCGCTGCTAAAGATAGAATCGAGGGTGTCATCAATATCAACCAGAACACAAGATGCAAATTGACGAATAGGTGTCCTGACCCCTGCCATAATGGGCGTTGGGAGGTTGAGTTGGTGTCTTGAGATTGCGTCATAATAATCCTTTACGTATTTTAATCTAGTTTCTAATGGGTATACAGAAAATATTGTAGCCGCAATCAGAATATACATCTGTTGTGGCGATTCAAATATCTCACCAGTACTTCTGTCTTGAACTAAGTACTTATCACATACCTGACGGAGACCAGCATAGGTAAACTGATCGTCTCTATCATAATCTATATAATTGTTGATACGATCCCATTCAATGTCATTATAGGAGTGAAAGAGGTTGCTATCATAAACACCTTTCTCTGCTCCTTTGAATAAGTGATCTTTAATATGTGGAGGTTTACGATTCCTACCGAATAATTTCTTACGTAAAGATATATTCAGAAGTCTCGCAGCAACAAACTGATAGTTAGGATTATCTAAATCAATAAGATCAGCAGCACTCCTAACGAGTATGTTCTGAATGTCTTCAGTGTGAATTCCATCATAAAATTGGAGATTTGAATTGACTTCAATTTGAGAGGGTGATACACCTGCAATACCTTCACAAGCTTCTTCACACATAGTATGAATCTTCTCTAGATTCAACTGTTCCTGTGCTCCTCTACGTTTAATAACAGTCAGTGTCATACTCTTTTCCATTCGGTGAGTTTTACTTGGGCTTCTAGTCCTTTATACGTACTTGATTCTACCACACGAAGTACATCGTGTCCAGCTAAGACCATATCATTGACATCTTTCTCTTTGATATTTGAGGGCCAGACGACAATGGCATCTCTACTAGCAATGGTTCGTTCCATTCTGGAGACGATTTGGGGGTTTCGTGGTTCATTATCATAGATCCAAACAGGATCGCTGATCCCCCAACGACTGAGATGAACGTCAGCTCCACACATAGCAATCGCTTGTGGAATGAAAGCTGCGTCCAACGGTCCTTCAACGACATAAACGGGTTTAGTTTTGTCAACATCACTTAATCCATAAACTTTAGGAACATCTTCTTGTAGCATTACTGTTACGTAACGCATCTTATCTTTTGGATTCAAGGAACGTCCTTGATAACCAAATAAATTACCTTCCTCATCTAACAAAGGAATAACGATACGAGATTCTTCGGTGTCAGTACTATCATACGTGTGCTTCAGGGTGTTTGTCCACTCCTTGAACTTGTCTGCGTAATAGAATTTAGACAGGTCTGGTATCTCTCTCTTCTCTAAGTACTCCCTTGCAGGGTGTTCACTATTTAGTTCTGAAACACGTGGAAGATTTACTTTTTTCTTCTGTTTAAATACGGGTTTCTCGAACTTTGGTGTCACCACCTGACGTTTCCTTCCACCAGAATTTTCCTTAAACTTTTCCAGGTTGTATTGTTCCCATAAAAGTTTGTCTTGATCCTGTAAAAAATTAAAAAATGCCTTCGAGACACCACAATTGTGGCACTTGAAGACAAGTCCTGTCTTGGTACTAAAAAGGTATCCCCTTGCTTTAGACTTGCGCTTGGCAGAGTCACCACAGTAAGGACACCGAAAGTTGTATAGACCTGATTTTTTTGTACTAAAGTTCTGGAGCCTGGGAGACAGTTGAGAAACGTACTGAAGATCTAGGTAGTTCATAGGTCTCCACTGTACCAGTCGCCACGTTTGATGTCAAGCTCCTCATCAAGACCTGTCCTGGTGCACTAACGAGGAAAGATAGAATACTAAGAGCACCAAAAATAGTCCACATCTTCTTTTCCATAACTCTAAGACGCTCATCGACTTTTCGGATGTCTCTTTCACAGCCTTTCTTTATAAGTTCTGTTTCACGATCGATAAGACGACGCAAACTCTCCAACTTCTCGAAGAGAATACCATCTATCTTATCCTGTTTATCCAATTTTTCGTTATGAACAGCAAGCAACTGTCCCATCTTATTAGAATTCTCTTGAAGGTTAACTACGACCTTCTCCAGTCGTTCTAATATTGCGGTATTTACATCCATTGTACCATTGTTTTGCTAGTTCTTGATAGCAAAATCAACAGCCTTTAGATATGTTTCAGGTGAATGGTTCAGCATCTGACGATACTTAATCTGGTTAGCAGGATCTAACTGATTATATACACCTGCTACACGCTTGGCAGAATAGTCATCCATTTTCATTTCTTTGTCGCCAAGTTTTATGTTAGCGAAACCTTGCTCATCAGATACACCTGGCTTCTTATCAACTAATGCCATTGCTGTATCCAATACATCTACATCAACTGATTCTTTCTTCAGTTTCTTCTCTTGCTTAGATGCTTTCTTTTTAAAATCTGACAGACGAGCCTTCATAAGGATATCCATTTCCTTAGTCTTGGACTGCATCTTTTTCTTTGTTTCGTCACGCTTCTTCTGAAGATCTTTTGCACGACCCAGCTTCTTCTGCTGTTGGATCTGCTTCTGAGCTCTCTCAGTCTCAGTGGCAGCTTCAGGGATAAGTGTTTGTTCTTCAGACATTTTCTTGTTTCTTCCTGATAAAATACGTGAAACTAGCTTGCGACCAGCCTTAGTACGACCATCATATTTTTGGCCGTTGTTCTTTTTATATTTAGAACGGTTTCGTTTTCCAACGATTATATGAGCAGGAGGGAGCGCAATCTGACTGCCGTCTCCAGCTGAATTTACAGGTGCGTCCTCATTCATAGTAGATCGAGTTCTTCTAAAGTATATGTATCATAATAAGGATCGTCAAGTTCCTGAGGTAAGTAATTGAGATACTTCAAGAATGACTTGAGCATACTCCAATACCCCTCATCAATCTTATGAAATAGCATAGGTGTGGATGCTTCACCAAATACATTCTGTAAGACAATAATATGGTTCAAGATTAGATGTGTTTTTAATTCACCTGTTTTCTCATAACGTTTAAGTAACCTTTTGATATACTTAAAACGTTTCAAATCCTCAAGGAAGTCATCGTATGTTATTCCTTGAGGATTCTCGTAATGTCTTGAGGCAAACAGGAGGAAATTATCATCATTTAGGAATTCAAATTTCATCCATTATATTATGCAAATGTAATTGACTTATATGCAGATGTTACTTCTTCTGCACCGCCAGCAGATGTTATTTTAACACGATACTCATATCCGTCAAGTGCTGCTTTAGTACCTGCGGTAATTGTGAGTGCTGTTGCTGCTCCTGAAGTTACTCCAGTAGCTGAACCAGTGTTACCATATACACCATCATCTAGAGTAGATGTGATGTTAACCCAACGAAGTCCTGTTGCAGTCTTACGTTGCCACTGTGTGCTGAGTGCTGAGGAGTCACTAGATGCAGCAGTAACTGTAAGTGCACTAGTAGTAACGGGGTCACTAAGACCTGTTAGTGCTACTAGATCCTGACTGAATGTGATTGCACTTGCTGCGTCAGCAACGATGCTATCATCAGCCTGTGTCTCATCTGCGTTAGCTTCTGGATCTGTTAGAGGAACAAGAAGTTCTGATTTATGACGTGTATTTCCTTCGGTATCTGTGTAGGTGATATAGTTCCACCAACCAGGACCAGTGAGTCCACGCTCTTGGTTCTCACTAAGTGCTGCTTCAGTTGCGTCAACGAAGACAACAGTAGAACCACTAGCGTCTGCTACAACGGTAGTTTCAACCTTAGTCTTGTTGGCATTACTGTCAGTATCTCCGTAAAGTGACATTTTAATTACCCGTTTTTAGTATTTATAGGTTAGGTTTTGTGGACGTAACCACCTGGTTGACCACTGGCATCAGTAGTACCAATAACTTGTCCTTGTGTTTGTGGTGTAGCGTTCCTGACCTCAGCATTCTGATGTACTGTGATCCTTTCATTATGGTCATCTACATCTTTAGCAGTGTAGTTATCCAACCATTGACCTGATTTAATTGCTACTTCTAATGAACCTGCTTCGATCTCATCACCTGCATTTTTCTCTACAAAACGTGCAGCATAAAGATCTTTGGTAAATCCAGAACCTTCTTTGTCTCTAGGACATTTAACAGAAACAACCCCTCCTTTCTTATTAAGGAGTACTTGGAATACAGCACCACCGTTACCAGCAATGTCGTCACCATTCTCGTCTACCATCTGAACACCAGGAGCAACTTTGTACTTCCCGTGCTCTGTGACACGTACACGATCTATTTCTCCTGCTTCATCATAATTCCCTAGGAAATACCTAACAGAATTATCAGCTTGAGTTACAGGGGTGATAATATCACCTTCTTTTCTAGGGTCAAACTGCGGTACCCATAGATTTTCATCAACAGCAGTAGCCATCTTACACAAACATACTAGGTCTGTGTTTATTTATTAAAGATATGCTTTAGAGATGTTTGTGAGGAAACCGATGAGCGTGACACCCGCTGCTAATACTGCAGCTGCACCTATTACCCACTTCTCAACTACTTTGAGACGTTCACGTAATTCTTCTTGTTTCTCTTCTAATCTTTCTATCTTGAGTTGCATCACGGTTATACGTGTTTCCTGAGATGCATCAAGTCCTAGGTCGCTCACGACACGAAATCATCAGCTTTTACTTCCCGCTTACGAATTGCGGTAGCTACCTGTTCAAACAACTGGTCATCTACATCAGTCTTGGTAGTCTTTACTGCTTTAGCAAGAACTGTGAGACAAATTTCAATCAATCTCTCACCAATTTCTGCGTCATTTGGAATTGCTTTAACTGCATCTTTTATAATCTTAGATGCAAACGGAAGGAATGCTTTAAACATTACTAAGGATAATAACTCAAATTATTTAGGAGACTTCTTGTATTTTTTCTTAGGAAGCAATCTCTTCATTGCTTTTTTTGTTAATTCTTTAGGGTCATCACTGTCAGCATTCACCTCAGGCATAATCTCTACCTCAGAGGTATCCTCAGATGTTAGTTCCTGTCTTAGCTGATAGAATGTTTTCATAGTACTGAATGCTCCTCTAGATCCTTGACCCACGATCTAAAGATCTTATTGTTTTCTGCTAGTGCTATTATATAGTTAGGTCCACGACGAATTACACGACCAACTTTGCCGTTATTTTTGTTCTTAACCCAATCACCTTCACAAAAGACTTGATTGTGTCTGAAATCCTCTTGGACTTCACGATCAAACCTCTCTTTTATATTCGTGCGAAACTGTTTAAATGATTTCATTATACATCAAACACGAATAGATCGAACTTAGCATCATCTGCATTAACACCTGCAGCTGGATCTTGTGCTGTACCAATAAAGGTAGTACCATTAACCTTTTCAAGATTAAACACTAGTGGTACTCCTCTGCCAGCCGCACTATCAGGATGATAATGACACTGTACTAATACAAGATAACTAGCAGTATCACCATAGTCGTGATCCATAGTAAAGGTAAACTGGAATGAACCATAATTTGCTACTGCACCATAAGTTACAGTAATACCTGCACCAGTCCAAGTATGTTCTCCTGCACCTGTACCGAAATTTGTAAATCCACCAGTTCCTTTAAACCTAGCAGCACCAACACCTGCTGAGATACCACCTGCTGTGCTACCATCAGAAACTTTCAGGTTACCTGCATTAGGATCGTAAAATAATTCTCCCTTATTACCTACAAAAGTAGCAGCATTAGTACCGCCTAACTTTTCTAAAAAGGGTCTAAACGTATCAGCCATCGTGCTTAACTGGTTCTCTAGGTACTACTTTATATTTAACACCTGTGACATCTCCAAGTCTAGTAAGTCTGGTTGCTATTTCAAACCAAAGACGTTCTTCTAACTTGTAATCCTTAGGGTCAGTCATCGTAAATTCTCGGATCCTCCAATATTACACTCAATATCCGAATGACAATTCTCCGATCCTCCTACCGAGAAGGGGTTATGTCTAGACATTGCAATTCGATACATCTTTTCGTGCATCGTAATATTCTCCTCTTCAGGATCAGGTGGTTCATACTCAGAAGGTGCTGTATCCTCCCAATCAAACGACTTGTCTGTTGCTACAGGCATAGAGTCGTGAGGATGTGGTTCATCACTGAACCACGAATCATATGGAATTTTATCTGGTGCTGGAAACGTCATTCCTCCTCTTTTTTAGAATTGTAGTTGATGCCTTTCTCTGCAGCATACAACGCAAATGTCTTAGTGGCAAGCCCTTGCATCAATTCTTTAATATTGTCACTGTCATTCTCATCACAAGATCCAGTATCAAAACATCCTACCACAGTACCTGCAACAATTGCAAGCTCGACCACAACCACAGCAAAGACGAGTCTAAAAGCCCACTGTCCTGTGTTCAGTCCTTTTTTTAATAAACCTGTCATTTTTTCCTCTTTTTATTATGTTGTGCCCAAGCAAAAGCGTATGCTTTATCCTTACCTACTTTTTTCTTTAAAGATTTTACCTGCTTTTCTCTACCTGGAGGTGCATCTTCCTGTGTATGAGCATCAGCAGTCCATCCTGGATCAATCTCAGTGATCTCTCCTAGGATCTTCTTCTTTTCCTTTGCTCTCTTGGCTTTACATTTAGGACAGAGGCACGTCTTGCAATCGTGCTTATACCCAGCCACTTCTTTAAAGGTTTTCATTTAAAATTCGATGGTAGGTTCGCTGCGACTTCCTTCATCAACTTGTCACATTCCCCATCGCTTAATGCTTTAGGGATACCAGCACGAAATGCTTCAAAGTCACCTGCAAAGGCAGCTCGTCTCATTTTTGTACCAGATATAGCAAACGTATCACCGTCTGCATCTCTGTTTCCAGAAGATTTTATCTCAAGTTTACGGAAGAAATAATCCTTTCCATTATATTTATGAATCCACTGAAATGCATTAACTCTATCAGAACCCACTACCAATACAGCATCTTCATATCCATCCTTTTGTATGTCCTGAAGGCATTCAATCACAGATTTCTGTGGTCCTATAATATTTTTAGCATACTTCCTAAACATTTTCCTCATCCACCTAGTCTTACTATCAGGATCTAGTGGATTTTTGCCATTTCTATCGTGTGATTTGGATACATATATCCTCCAGTCACACATACAAGATGCTTTTTTAACGCCAGCAATATTCTCTTCGTGACCAACAGTAGGTGGTTGGAACCTACCAAAGGTGAAGTAACAGCAATCGTATAATTTTTCTATCGCCATTGCTTCTGAAGTGTAAAGTTATTGAAGGCAAACTCAATACGATTAACTAACTTAATCATATCCCCATTCTGGTGTAGAACATATCCTTCAGGACCAGTCACCTTATATCCATTCTCTGTCTGAACAAATGTTCTCCAGTGTTCTAGAGTATCCAGTTTATCTATGATGAATTGCTTGGCGTGTTGTATCTCCTTATACAACTGGATCATTGATTTGAACTTCTCTTCGTTCTCATCCAGATACTTTTCACTACCGAATACCAGTTGACGCTTGGCAGTTAAGGTAGCTGTAGTCTTAATCTTCGCTAATTCTTTCTTAGTCTTCTCGTGGTAGAAAGCAATCAACTCATCCAAGGTAGATCTAACATTTCCTATCTGTGTACCCTTCTTAATCTTACTATTGAAGAAAGGTTTTAAGTATGATGCTACGTGCCACTTCTTTTCCCCAGTTGTGCCGACGTTTTCCACAATATTATCGAGGAATTCCCCACACTTTCCACAGAGCACCTCTATGGACTTGATCATTGTATGGAAACTACGTACTTCTGGCTCACTTAAGGTCACTTTGTTGACAGGAGTGTCATTAGATATGACAGCAACGTCGTTTACCTTTTTGAAATCCTTAATAGGAGCACCAGCTTTTGCTTGGCACTCATCCATAGTATCACCAACGTAGTGTGTATGGAATACTACTCCGATTTTTGATTGACCGACCTCCTTACCAATAGGGTGATCCAGAGGAATACCGTAAGTAATAGTATTAGGTCGGAAAGTATAAAGCTTCTCTCCATCTACAGTCTCGGTCTTTCTAGTACTATCAGTATATAATAGATCACCTTGTACTATCCCGTCAATCCCTAGCTTACTGAAATATCTTAGAGAATATTTTAATTTCTCTGCAAGATCACCACTATACCACTTGTCTACTGCCTTCTCTGTAGAACACATCTTTGGTTCAGTGATGTTAAAGACAGACTTTGTTCCAACAAAGAATATACCAGTGCCAGGATGCTTACCACATACAACAGATGGTGCACCATCCCACTTAGTCTGCAAGAAACCAGTAGCATCTGCCTTCTGTCCTAGCATCTTTGCTAATTCATTTAAAAAATTTACAGCAGCAACACACCCCTCAACCCCATAATTGAGCATCTCATCCTCTAAATGTTCAAGGTGTTTTAGCTTGGTTATGTTTGCCATCTATTCCATCTTGGCGTAGACACTTGACTGATCACTTTCGGATGCAGCATAGAGATATATCTCTCTCATAATCCTGTCACCACCATCTTCTTGTGCTTTAAGAGTAGATAAGAGTCTAAGACCCATCAACTTACTATACCTATAAGATCTACTTCTATCAGCAATAGAATTTAGGTTGTCTGGACACGCTTCCAAACCAACCTTCTTATTATTCTTTCTACCTTTAATATCCTGACCGTGTTCCTTAAGAAGATGTTCGATCTCTTCTGTTATCTTCATCTTATCGGTTGCTTTACGATCACACTTAGCCCATATAGTCTGGTTATCTGCATCTAAAAAGTCTGGCCAGTCCTTAAGGTTATAGTTCTTACAGTCTTTTAATTTTTTTATAATTTTAACTACAACACCACCACCTATTCGACCCTGTGCTGCTGCAATACCTTTCAATTCTAACTGGAAAGATGCTGTAGAGTCACCTCCAAAGTTTCTTGCCTGAAACTTATGCATAGCACTAGGACCAAAGTAGATATAATTATCCATTGGCCACTTATCATCTTCTTTCTTCTTAGTTTCATTTACAAAGTACAGGTCATAACTCTTGAAACCATAACTTTCAACCTCTTTAAGACGTGCTTGTCTCTGAGTACTAAGATTCTTAACCGACCAAGTAGCTGAGGTATTCACAATCTTCTTCAAAGATATACCAATCATATTGTTTGCTAGAAATTCCTTCTGTATAAGGTCATTCACACCTTGCACACTAGCCTGATCATCTAGTGCACCTTCTAATCGTTGAAGTTCTGACTTTTTAATCATCCATATGTCAGCAGGGTTCCACTTATCTTCAGATGAGAAAGGAGTACCAGGTCTTATCCTACCGTATGCCTTTTTAATCTGATTGTCATCAGGTCCACCACCTCTAAAGAACCAGTAAGTACCTTTCTGAATGCTGCTCGTTTTACCATACCGATTCCACAATTCATTTGCTCCACGAACAGAAGAATTTCTCCATTCAGGACTAAGACCTCCTTCACCTGGTTTCAACTTCTGCCAATCAACATCAACCTCAATAAATTTTGCTGCTTCCGCAAAGTCATCATCAGTAATCGTACTCGTATCTTCCGATAAAATATCTTGCTTCACATTAAAAGCAACAGATGCATAAAGACACTGTGCTGATTCATTGTTAGCAGTCTCTAATGCACCACCACCAGAACCACCACCTGCCTCAGGTTTTATATCAATACGAAGAGTATTTACTGTATCAGTGTCACCTTGAACAGCAATATCAATCTGATTTCCATCTCTCTTTACGATAATATGATCAGTAGTACCTGGAAACTGACCATACCATATAAAATCTTTTTCTTCTAATGCTTTCCTAATAAGTTCTGCTGCTCTATATCTATCTGCACGTGATACTAAAACTTTAATGGCAAAGAATATAGATGTTCTCTTACTTTGGGGATCTTTTACCTTAGTAACATCGATATTATAATACTGATAATTTTCTCCACCAAGCACCCCCATAACACCAAGTATGGCCTGTCGCCACTTACCTGTGAATTCAAATGGTTGTTTGACTGCCATACTAAGAGTTCCTGCCTCCTAGTATTTAGATTTAGATATCGATTCCCTTCGATTTCTTCCAGTCGCTGTACATTTGGCCAAAGAGCATACCCTCGTGAGATTTGAGTTCAGAACCTTCAAGTATCTCTATCTGCCTTTTCGATAATTTACCTCGCTTCTCAGCAAGGTATTCAGTTTCCCAATTTTTTATTTCTTCTGTAGTGGGTTTCAAATATCTCCCTCCCTTCGATTCTCAGAACGATAGATGTCGAAGGTACCCTCTGGGTAACGTGCTAGAAGTTTAGCCATATTCTGTGTAAGAACAGTATTGAAGTCAACGTCTAGTGCCATACAAGCTTGACTGAAATACCAGAACACATCTCCAAGTTCTTTAACCATATGCAACTTGGATTCATCTGTCAGTTCCTTACCTTGGAATGCCATCTTCTTAACAATCTCTGTAAACTCACCACCCTCAGCACTAAGACCGATAGCAGCAGTCAGAAGACGTGCAATCTGAATGTCCTTTTTATCTAACTCAATGATACGCTTACATAACTCTGCGTTAGACTGTGATGGATAACTCGTCGTTTTATTAACGAACTCCATATACTTGTCAACGTCAACAATAGTACGTTCAGTCATACCACAAAATCAGAAAATTTAGATTTGGATGCTTTCTCGAAGTCAGGAGTGAAATCCATCTCCTTTGCTTCTGCCTCAGCATCCTTAGTTTGTTCTACATCATACAGCTTCATCCTCGATCTGTCAATACCCACAACGAATCTTCTATGCATTGTGGGATCATTATACCGATTCTTCAACTGCTTAACTAGTATTTGGTTTTGGGCCTCAAGTTCTTCAGAAGAAATAAGAGCAAACATAAAGTCAGCAGTAGCAGGTAACCCGAAGGATTCACTAGTGTCAGTAAGATCAACGTCAGTAGAACCAAAGCCAGCACGAGTGGTCTGTGTCGCTGAGATAATCGGGAGATCGAATTCGACGGCAAGACCACGAAGCTCCTCTGCAATCGCTTTAACATAGGTATAGGAATTAACAATAGCACCCTTATATCTGGCAGATGCACAGATATTCAGGTAGTCAATGAATATTATATCAGGTGAGAAGTTCTTTTTCAAACCCAATTCATTTAATAATGCTCTGAAATGTCCAGCGTGAGCAGACGCTGTTGGATACTCCTTAACAATCAACTTACCCTGTGTCTTACGTGCTAAGTCAGATACCTTAGACTCAAACATCATACGTGGTAGTTCAGGTATATCCTTGATGTTTACGTTTAAAAGATTAGCATCAATACGTTCAGCAATCTTTTCCTCTGCCATCTCCAATGTGATGTAGAGTACATTCTTTCCTTGTGTCAAACAAGATGCTGCAACGTGACACATAAACAAAGACTTACCAACACCTGTACCAGCTAGTGCTACGTTAAGGGTCTTATTGGGAATTCCGCCTTTAGTAATCCTGTTAAAGTATTCCAAATCGAACGGAGTTTTCTCCTCATCCGTGGTGTAGAAATCATATCTTTGTTGGTAGTCAACAAGATAATCGTGACCAATATGATCGTCAAAAGATACAGAGAGGGCTTCTTTAAGAATGTCTGGGATAGCATCCCTGGATTTCTTTTCATCTTTTCCGTCCGCTAACTTAATGGACTCCATCAATGCCAGATAGATTGCTCTATCCTTACACCATTTCTCGGTGGCATCTAATAACCAATCTTCAGTAGGTTCAGTTACATCTTTGAATGTGTTACAGATATCTCTGACTTGACCAAAAGCCTCATCAGAAACATCCGACCGTCCCTCGACTTCAATGAGTATAACCTCCGTGGTCGGGAGACGGTCATATTTAGTAGCGAATTTGGCGATCTCTTCAAAAACGATTTTTTCCTGAAGTTCTTCATAGTATTCTGATTTAATAAAAGGAAGTACCTTCCTGAAGTAATCCTCATTCAGAAAGAGGTTCCTCAGGATGGTTTGTTCAATTCGCTCATTCATTACCGTACTTAAACTCCTTGGCAGCACACTCATCCAAAGCTTGCATCACTTCGGAAGTGAAGTACTTTTCTGGGTCTTTAAGAATGGCACTAGGATAAACTGAAGTCCCACCAAACACAAAGCGATTTGCCTTTCGTGTAAAAACTCCGTACTTCTCACCCAGTTCCAGTAATCCGTAATACTTGTCAAGTCCTCGCTCGTCAAAGAACAATCTTACTTTAACCTTACTGTTCTCTTTTGTAAAGCGGGATTTACGATTTGTGGCAGTAATGAGATTGCCAACAACTTCGGTACCGTCTTTCTCCTTAGCCTTGGATAAGAAAATAACGTTAGAAGCAGCGTACTTAAGTCCTGATCCACCACCCATCTCCTTCATAGGGACGTATGAACCTACTACATCGTAGGTATGATTAGTAACTAGCAGTGGTATATTCGCTCGACCAAAATTAAGTGTCAAGACCCTAAAGATAGACTTGATCACTTGTGCTCTCGTCATATCTCTGGTATCTTTTCCTGCTGCGGAATCTTCAATTTCTTTAGAAGTTGATAAGTTACCAAGACTATCTAGCACCATAAACAAAGGAGGTCTATCATCTTTGTTAAGTTTCTCATACTCACTCACGATTTTCATCGCTTGTGTGCGGAATTCCTGAACTGTGACAACAGGTACTACACCTACACGTGTCACATCAAGACCTCTGTCAGCCATCATATCCTTTGAGATCGCAGATTCAGACTCAAAGTAGATGACATTACCAGTAGGGTTTTGCTCTAGAAAATGCTTACAAACGCTAAGGGCAAAGAAAGTCTTTCCTGTACTTGACTCTCCTGCAAGGGCTGTAACTTTGTTTGAAGGAATGCCACCAAATACGGATCCAGATACAAGAGCGTTAAAAATATAACTGCCAGTATCAACCCAGTTAGCATTGTCACCAGCAGCAATTCCTTCGTCTGCGACTGCTGCATACTCATTATCAATCTCCTTGATAACTGATTTTAAAAACGACATTAAAAGAACTCCATTAGGCTACCAGAACGTTCTGGCTTCCATCCAATACATTCTAGCACATTACGCAAGGGTTCGTAAAATGCTTTATCAAACTGCTTATCGTGATCTATGTACTTCTCCAACTGAAACTCGGATGGTAAGTCTTGGAAAAATGACACCACGTTCTCTCCTATAGGGTTAGGAGACTTCAAGTATATGAACTTGATCTTTTCACCCTCCTGTATAGGAGCATATTTATTCTCTACCTTCTTCTTCCTGATGTAATGGTTGTACAGCAAGGCACCACGTACGTGTATGGGAGTACCCTTTTGATAAATCTCCCGTGGATGCTTATACTTGACCACACCATTACATCCACGTGGGAATGCAATGTCTGTGATAGCTGCCTTACGTGTTTCCTTCTTACAGTTATCGATAAACTCGATGACTGTATCATTATCAGAAGACATTATGAGTCTGAACGCCTTCTTAAGACGATCCCTGAAGAATTGAGGAACAGATGACCTCGCAGTCTCCAGTCCCATAATCTTCATCTTAGGCTCTTTATATCTTACTCCCTCGGAATCCCATACATTGAGAATGTAGCGTTTCTTTGCTGTCCAAATACCACGGTCAGCAATGTTCTCACGCTTCATTATCATTTTCTGCTCATACGCCTGAACATACGTCGCCAACTCCTGATAGGACGTATCAATAAACGGTTCAAGCTTTTCTGTACATATCTTATCGAGTAGCGAAACAATCTTGCCCGTATCGCTAATCTTATTACTAAAAAATTTATCAACAAGAGGTCCGAGATTAAGATATATCGAGTCAGTATCTGACGCGATAACATAATCGACTTTCTTTGTTTGTAGTAAATTATTTAGGTAATCATTCATCTTATACTCTATCCATCTGATAGAGACCTGTCCTGATAAAGTGATTGCCTCTGCATTCGCTAGTTTATAATACCTGAAATACTCATTACCAATAGCACCATAAGCACTGTTCAATTGGATCTTACGTGCCATCTGGAAGTTATTAAACTTCGAGATTTGTTTCTCTAATGTGAGCGAAGGTTCTTTCTCATACTTCTTCTTCGCTTCAATCATATTACGCTTATAGATGCTACGTTCATCGTAGATCTTCTGCATCAACTCTGGTAGAAAACCTCTGACATCCTTACGATACTGAGCACCATTAGCACAAACACAATCATCCCCATCAATTGACACCGTGCGATTTAGAATCCCCTCAACGCTTGCGCTGGAATGTCTAGTCTCCCTGAGGGTTTCTGGTGAGATATTGTACTGCATAATAAGGTGAGGATACAGGCTGTTGAGGTCAAAATTAACAACCCAATCATAGCGTCCTGTTTTCGGTTCCTTGACATATGCTCCTGCGTACTTATCGCTTTTTTGTTGTTCAGTCTTAGGAGGAATAACTATGTTCTTCTTCCTTAAGTAATTATATATTATGCTGTCCCACATTCTTACCTGAGAAAAGACATCTTCAAGGTTGACCTTGGCATCATATGCTAGTGTGAATGCCAAGTCCATAAGCTTCATCTTGTCTTCGAGTTTATCAACCAGACGTACGTCGTGGATATTATACTCAACAAATTTTTGCCAGTCTTGGGTATAGAACTCCTTGAAGGTGTCATACTCACTATGGTCGAGCTTTTGCTCGCCTAACTCAACTAGTGCTATGTGATCCAATCTGTAGGACTCCTGATTTGTATAAGTAAATTTCCTATACAAATCAAGATAGTCCAACACTGTAATCCCCGATACATCATATGCGATGTTTTTACGTCCTTGGATATAAATTTCACGGGAACTGAGAAGTTTCCAAGGTGAAAAAAGTTTCGTCTCCTTGTCTCCAAGGATACGAGCCAGACGATTACAAATATAAGGAACGTCGAACAGTTGTACGTTCCAACCAGTAATCACATCTGGATAATTCTCGATCCACCAAGCGAGGTACTTCCGTAGTAGCTCCTGCTCATCAGCACATAGTGTGTACGATACATCGGCGTGTTTGTTATCAAATGGTTGTGAACCCCATACGTGATACAAACCAGTAAAACTGTCCTTCACCGAGATAAGTAAGATCTCCTGATCAGCAGATTCGATGTCGGGGAATCCGTTCTCTGCTGCAGTTTCAATATCAATCGTAAACACACGGATCTTACTTGGATCGTAATCAACTTCACCAGGGAAATTGTCACTGATCCATTGATAGAGGTATGCCTGATTTCCAGACACCTCAAAACCTTCCACATCCTTGTACTGTAGACAGAATTGTTTACAGTCTCGGATGCTTCCAGGTTGGATAGGTCGAACAGGCTCACCATATAGAGTGGTAAACTTGGACTCCTTCTTACTAGTCACATAAAGGGTTGGTCTAAATTGATCACGGAGGCGAATCTCTTTAGCACCATCATAACCCCGTACAAGAATACGATCACCTACTTGGTCAACGTTCTTGTAGAACTTCATTATAAGCTTTAGTAAGCGAAGGAGTGGGTTCGACTATAGTGAGGATTTGATCTGAGTGGATCAACGCCTCGTCCTGTATTGTAACATCCTTCAGCCACCTTGTCAAGTTTCCATCCTCCAAAAGGTATGGTTTCACTAACCTGACATCTGGTTCCCCAGGCAGTTCTGCGTCACTCTCCTCCAGTTGGCTCAGGAGGTACTGATTGCTCTTCAGAATTATTACCTGCAAGTTCGTCATCTGTTTCACCAAAACGTTCTATAAAGTGTTTGACAAGTGGTTCCAATGGATCGCATATAGTTAGGAAGGCATCTTCCTTAATTAAAAACTTTTGTTGTGGAGATAATGGTACCCAGTTTTCAAAGGTCACATTAGGGTTACCTGGATCATCTGGCTTAGGCATTATCCTAACGATCTGTGGACTGCGTAGGATAAAGGCAACAGGTTTCTGCTCCTCATCACGCATCTCATAAACGTCAGCGATTACTTCCTCGCCTGATCTCATTAGAAGCAGTTGAATTGACATAGTTATACTACTTTTTTACATTATAAAAGAACCCCCTGACATTTGTCAAGGGGCTCTTCGTTTTATTTAAAGATAATCTTTGCGAGCGTGGTGTTCAGGGACTATTTTACCCAACTCTACAGTTAGTAGACCATCCTTAAAGGTCACGTCCCTAACCTCGGTCTCATCTGAGAGAGTCCACACACGCTTGAAGGATCTCTGTGCTAGACCTTTATGTTGGTATTTAGTTTCTGTCTCTTTGTCTTCTTTCTGACCTTCAACAAAGAGTTTACCATACTCGGTGTACACAAAGACTTCCTTCTTACTAAATCCAGCGAGTGCGATCTCCAGACGCGACTCAACGTTGTTTATCTGGACTAGATTATATGGTGGATAATTTGAAGTAGTTTCGTGAAGATGGAATAGCGAGTCTAGGTACTCATCCATTCCAATACTGTTGCGATGAATCCTTTCCATCAATTGTGGAAGATCATTCGCAGTAAATCGTGCGAGATTAGTCATCTTTTTAGCTCCTTAAATAAGCGAGTTTGTGTTTTGTGGTCCCTTGCGGCGACCATAACTAATTATAAGAGCAACTGGTATGACTGAGGTGTTGGGAACCCTACTCCGTAAGGAAGGAATTCCGAACTTTTTTCATAGAAAGCATTCCAACTAGGGAATACCGTACGTGATCCTCTGGATAACCGTCTGGATTATAGTATGCACTATGGAAAGCAGACCCTGAATACGCTGAGATACAATTGAATCTAGCAGGTACCACACCTTCTAGTTTGTACATATCATCACCCTCAAATCTCTGCCACGTATCAAACTTACCAGCACCTACACGTTTCTCTTGCATCATATTAGAGACTGTCTCAGGGTGTGGTGCACCTCTACCCCTCCTTTCCATATCTCTAATGTCCATCCACCTCTCACCTTCTATCTCTATAGAATAGATGGCAGTACCATCATCATCATTCAAGTCATCAGATAAGAAATAGTTAAATGCGAACTCTCCTGGATCTACGTGTGGTCTATATGTACTATCATTTGCCTTCATCTTAGGCCAAAAGACATTACAGTAAAATGAAAAATCTTGCCACGCAATAGGTTTCCTACAAATATTATGATGCCACAGTAGTTCTCTCTCATACTGAGCAAATGGTTTTACCCACTGGTTTGCTATTGGTTGCTGCATACCAGGAGCACCAGTTTTCTCTTCAACCAAATTATTAGTACCTGCAATATAAGCAGACGTTAAAAGAAAATCCCTAACATCATAGGGATTCATCAATACATCTTCTACTATAAGACATTTCTTATCAGTCTTACCTATAGGTTGTAGAGACTCTTTCTTATTAGGATTTAATTCAAAGAGTTTCTCTAGTTCATCAGGTTTAATTATCTGTTTGTCAAACTGGGATAGACGCATTGTCACCAGGCGAATTATCATTAAAGGTCTCTGATCCCTGTGCAGGTCTCTTCGACAAGAACGCACTCCTACCAGCAGGAGGATGGGTCAGTGCCAGCATTGCTACTAAAGAATATCTGTAATGACCATCTGGGTACTTAGCTGGATCATACACTGCAGTGTGGAAGTAACTTCCTTTATATCCACTAAGACAATTAAACTCTGCAGGTACTACTCCCTCCAGATTATACACATCATCACCCATAAAGGATATCCATTCAGTAAGGTTACCAGAACCTGATCTACCAATATCCATTATCTGAGAGATAGTAGATGGTCTCAGTTGTTCTTCCATTTCCTTAACATCAAGGAAAGTACCTTCATCAGTTGTAATACTAAACATAGCAGTACCTTCACCCTCTACCAAATCATCCGATAAAAATAGGTTAAAGGCAAAGTCACCTGGATCTACGTGAGGTCTATAATTACTATCCATAGACATCATACCTTTCCAGAAGACATTACAGTAACAACAGAAGTCCTGCCATTCAATAGGTCTACTAGTAATCTTCTTATGATACAAGAAGCTACGTAGATAAAGAACAAAAGGTTTCACCCATTCGTTTGCAACAGGTTGTTGCATACCAGGTGCACCTGTCTTATCTGGTACTAGATTATTAGTTCCTGCAATATAGGAAGATTGAATAAGAAAATCTCTAACGTCATAAGGATTGACTAAGACATCTTCTACAAACACATATCCGTGTTTATGCTTGTCATTAATCTTTCTGACATACTCTTTTCTATTTGGATTCAATTCAAAAAGTTTTTCGAGATCGTTTGGTTTAACAATACGACTATCGAAATCATCATAAGTTAGCATAGTTATGTCTCAGTAGTTTTTCTCTTCCCTATGTTGTACTTGGATTCTAAGATCCATTCATTCTTCTCTTTGAATGCCAAGACCTTTATCTGATTTAAGGGAGCAATGGTGTCAATCTTTTCTGGTGTCAGAATAGTCAACAGTCCCCAATCAGATAATAATTGAGCAATTCTATTGCGTCGTTGTACATCATTAATGGATAGGTTAGTATGCTTGCCGTCTAGTGCAAACAACTCTTTAAAATGTACTATGTAATACTTACCACGTTTGTGGAGGATATGACAAGACTGGTAGATCTTCTTTTCCTTACGGGAAGCCACACCAATTCTAGTAAGTGTCTCCCTCACTTTAAGGAAATCATCTGGTTCCTTAAGAGCAACTTCTACCATCTGTTGCTCATCCCATTTTACAAATTCTTCGGTCATTTACTACCACCAGTATCAATTAAGGATCTAATCTCAGCTAACTGAGAGGTAGTCAATACCTGCAATGCTTGCCGTGCTTTTTCATTACTATAACCATAGTAAATTTTCACCGCTTCAAGATCATCAAGTGTTGACTGTTTCAACCAGGGAGAGAATCTCTTCCTGGGTCTCAGTGTATTTATGTAATAATCGTACTGTAAACGCTTATCGAGATGATGTGATATGTTCATCTCATTGGCGTGTAATACGGCATCTAAATGTCCAGAAAGACACTTGTTAATCACGTATGGTACATACTGTTTAGTGTCTTCTTCATCCCACACATCTTTCTTTGATTGATTGATGCTATAGAGATAGTCATTTAGTTTCATAATACTTGAATCACTCCTTGAATTGCTGGAATCTCTTCCATAAGCTTGCGTTCGATACCCATCTTTAATGTCTGAGCACTGTAAGCACAACTAGAACAGGCACCGCCAAGTCTTACCTTAACATACGGTCCCTCTGGTGTATAGTCTGTTTCAACATACTCTAACCACCCACCATCTGCTTCGATGTATGGGACAAGTTCATTAAGAACTTCAATTACGTTACCATCTGTTAGTTCCATTGTGGTATAGGGACAAAGATATCATTCTGGAAGGTGTCTACAACCGATGGATCATCTAAATCAGGATCCTCCATAATGTCATACCCTATACTAACACGGATTCCATCAAATGGCTTAGGTCTGACCTTATGCATTAATGAACCTGGACCAATATACTGCATACCTTGTTTGTTAGGTACAACTAGCATAGTATCCTTATCATCTAATTCGTGTGGTGCATACCTATCAGGAGCATCAATATACCAATTAGTATACCTATCTCTCTCCTCCATATCCTCAGGTACTACTGCTGAGAATACAGTATCGGTATCCTTCTGACTTAAATGTATGAATCCGTGCTTGCTACAATAATTGTGTGAATGCCATCCTAATGACATTGCACCTAGGTGTTCTGATCTATGAACATTCAACCAAGTGTGAATCCATATAGGTTTCTCTTCCAACCCTGGATATTTACGAATGTTCTTGAATACTTGTTGCCAAAGTTTATAATACTCAGGTAATGGAGACGACAATGTAATAAGACTATATGCATTCTTACTAAGAGTCGGATCAAAATCTCTTTCAGATCCAGGAGGTGCTTGTATCTGTACAATATCTTTCCACAGATGATAACACCTCTTAGATTCTAGTAGGATCTTTTTGAAATCAAGGTCTACAGAGTAGAACCTCATTCCTGAGGCGGAGTTAGCTGTTCCGACAGTCTTGCTTTGCATTTTCCATCCTCAGAGGTAATTTCCAACGTATGTACGTTGATGGTATCGTGTTCAAATACTTTGATCTCTACCTTACCATCTTCACAACACACCTTTATGGTGCCATTTGCGTGCCAGTCTTTAGGATTATCCTTAAACTTGTAAACACGATGGTGATCATAACGAGAGTGAGTAGATGCAACTACTCTATACATATGTTCCACTTTAAAGCTCATCCGAATGTCCTAACTGGTCCAAAAACTGTACGATGGTTAGCATTGAATCTATAGATCTGAGTTTTACCTGAGGTAAGTTGTACAACAACCTCATCACCCTGAATCATAGCACTCTGCACATCAACACCAAATGTCTGAATTACTCCAGCACTGGTATCAACCATCTGTGCACGTCCACCTGACGCTCTAGCAATTACATTTCCCATTAGCGGTACCACTCTCCTGTACTATTATCTATGTTATAGTTAACTAGTAGAAGTTCCTTACGCTTATCTTGGTCTGCACCATAGGACTGTGTTGACCTCATTGTATAGGTCAGATCCCATTGCAGTTTAGAAAATGTGGGATACAAATCTTCAACCTGTTTGCTAGAATTGTATGTGATCATAGCATTGCCTGTAAAGACTTTCATCAATTCAGAAAGTCTGTTATGGTCAAATGATTTATGTAGATCACCCTTACTACCATAGAGATTATCCTTGATTAGATAAGGAGGATCTAAGAAATTGAATGCACTAGGATTAACTACCTTAGAATAATCCTCATTCTTAATGTCCCAACCCTGTATAGCCTGGTTATACCAGAGCAGAGAGTTAATACCATTAAGACTAAAATTAGATCTTGATGCCTGAGCAGAGAAAGAACTGTTCTCACTCAAACCTGAGAAGGAACATTTGTTGCAAACATAAAAATTGACAGCAGTCTCATAAGGACCAGTGCCAGAAGAGAGTTTCTCTTTTGCTATGTTGAATGCTTCTCTATGTGCTTCAGTCCTATCAACTTCATCATCGTGCCTATCCAAATAGGTCTTGATATTAAATAAATGATCTTGCAGTTGTGGTCCTACATCTCTCAGGACTGTCCAGAAACAGTATAGAGGATAGTACAGATCATTAATGGTTACCTTGAGATCAGGATTCCTCCTAGTCAAAGCGATAGCCATAGAACCACCTCCAATGAAGGGTTCTATGTAACTATTATAATTCTCTGGAATATATTCCAGTAGGATCTTGGTAGCCCTAGACTTACCGCCTGGATACCTAAGTGGAGTCTTAAATTTCTTACTCATCTCTCTTAATCCTCCTAGGTACTTTAATGGTCCAAGCAGGTGCAACTAAATCAACCATCTCAAATTCTTGTCTTGCTTTCTCTCTTGCCTTCGCTGCCTTCTCATAGTCTACCAATTCTTTCTCACGTCCTGGTTCAGGTTGAATCTCACCATAATGAGGATCCCAGATCTCAGGATGTTCGTGATTATCAAAGAACTCTAGTATACTGGAATCAATCATATGATACAGAGTATCCCAAGTTAATGTCCTACGTAGAGTCTCAGCAATATATTCTGCTTGATTCACTGACATTTCTTGCTTAAGAAATTCACCTCTAGCCCATACCAATTCATTCAAATCAATGGTGATTTGGACATTAGTATGTACTCCTGTATCATTAAATGGTTCCATTATTCTGCTTCAACCTCAAACTCCTTACAAAAGTCTTCGATTGCTGTATCAACCTGATCATAGATAGGATCCAGATCAATGTTACAACGAAGGTAATGTGCAATTTGATCCACCTGCTTCTCTGAGAGACAGTGGTCAGGGTGGAGAAGATCACACACTGGGACTCTATGCTCGATCAGTTCATTCAAGTTGATCCTGATCTCATAGTCTCTGTAGACTGGCATTACTCTTTATGTGTTATGTCGTATTCTATCACAATCTTCTTACTCTGTCTACCCCTTGAGTCAAGTGTAACACTCTGCGACCACTCTCCATTAAGGAGAGCCATCATCACATTCTTATCCAGTCCACACATTTGCTCACAGTTCTCAACTGACTTGCGAACTGACTCTAAACCATCTGGATACTTCTTAACTTTAAACCCGTGCTTATCTAATTCATTACCATCCTCATCATAATTTCTATCCAAGATGTCACTACTGAATTCACTCACAGATCTCCTCCAGTAAAAATAAACTGGTCAATTCAAGAGACTTGTCAAACCAAGTAAAGGTCTCACACTCCTGACGATCCACGATACACACTACACGATCAACCTCATAACCGTGCTCACGTAATTTCTCTACTGCCTTAAGAGCAGACCCACCAGTGGTCACTACATCCTCTACAACAGTGACCTTAGATCCCTTAGGTAGTTCTGGACCTTCAATCCAAGCACCAGTACCGTGACCCTTAGGTTCCTTACGTACAATCAAACCAGCAACAGGTCTCTCATCTATAGCAGAAACAACTGCAGTACCTGCCACTAATGGATCAGCACCAAGAGTTAATCCAGCAATTGCTACACTATCTTCCTCCATACACTCAAGAATACACCAACTAATAAAAGCTAGTGCATCAGCCTGTAGTGTTACAGGTTTACAGTTTACGTAATGTTCGCTGGTCTTACCAGACGATAGTTTAAATTCACCCTTCCGATATGCTTTCTCTTTAAGCAAATCCAGAAATTTTTCTCTAGTATCAATCATTAGGTAGCTTGCCTAAATTGGCAAGGTATAGTTTAGCATAACACTTTGCCATTAGTCTAGCATCTTCTTCCGTCAACTGATCAATTAACCTACAAATCTTTTCATACTCGAAGGTTCTTTCCAGAGAACGAAGTTTAATATCATCGAGTGGACTCTTCATAGGTCGGTATGGGTACTAGTTTAGTATTAAAAAAATCTTCTTGTCTTGAGAATACAGGATAGACCTGACAAGTACCAGTCTCTGAACTACAATGCTCCATTGGCATCCAGTGCAGATCATCTATAACATCATAACCAATACTGACTCGCAGTCCATCATAATCATTCGATCTTACTTTATGCATCAAAGGACCAGGACCAAGGTACTGTAAACCCTGCTTATTTTCTACAACTAGAGTTTCAGGACTGACATCAAGGGGGTGTCTGGTACGGTCTTCCGCACTAAGATACCACTCTGTCTTCTCATCTCTCTGCTTCTCATCATCAGGAACATACTCAGAGAATACTGTCTCAGTTGCTTTGTCACTCAAATGCACAAAACCGTGGTACTTACAGTAGCTATGATTATGCCATCCCAATGACATCTTACCTAACTCTTCAGACCTATGTACATTCATCCAAGCGTGTATCCAAAGTGGTTTAGTCTTTAACTCTGAATGCGAACGAATATTCTTAAACATTTGATTCCAGAGTTTGTACATCTCTGGAAGTGTAGATGACAAGGTGATAATGTTATAAGCGTTCTTGCTCATAGACATATCCCATTCTTCATCTGCACCAGCACTTCCTCCTACACCACCCGTCTTAGGTTTAATGCAAGAGTTCCACAGTCCGTAGCAAGTACGAGCTTCAGTGAGTAAAGTTTTCCAATCTAAATCAAGATCCCAGAACTGTACTAGGTCTAAGAGATTATCACAATCATAATGTCTCTCTACAGAAATATCTTTCATTTATCCTTGGATCTATTGATCAGACTAATGAACTTATCGTTAGCAAAAGTGCCACCAATACACACATCTATCTCATCACCATCTTTCCAATTCTCAGTACCATCCTTCTTGGTATGAGCTAATGCCTCAGTGAGGTCATCAATTATCTTCTGAGTGATTTTCATTTAAACTGACACTCCACCATAATCTGTGTCATACACGCAAGAATATTTATTTCCTGATCGGCAACAAACGCAGATTTATACTGGTACTCAGCAATGATGAGCACCAACTGAGGAATGCTTTGACCTACTAACTCTACAGTCAGAGCATCATATAACTTTCTAAAGATGAGATTAGGATCATTGTCAAGGTTCTCTACTACCCAAGTACGGACAGTATTAAACTCTTTTCTCTTTAGAGACTTAACAAGGGTACTAATATCAAGGTCTGCAATATCAACAAGAATGCCACTGTCGATGCTACCGCTAGCCGAATGTCGTTGAAGTTCATTTAAAGTACGTCTCCAATCAGGATAGTGTTTTTGTACTAACTTAACTAGAACCTTATCTTCTGCTGTAACTTTGTTCTCCTTAAGGATCTGTTTGATCCTAAGGAAGAACTTACCCTGTAAATCTAACTGGTCATCTTTCTTAATTACAAAATCGAATACGGAACAGCGAGACTGTAAAGGTGCTATTATCTTATTTTTATAATTGCAAGTGAATACAAATCGACAATTGTTTTGATATTCTTCTATTGCAGCACGTAACTGTGACTGCACATCAGAAGTCATATTGTCTGCTTCATCTATAATGACGCACTTGTGTTTAGATCCTGTAAGACTAATTGTACTAGCAAAGTTTTTAACTCTTGTTCTGACTGTATCAAGGTACCTACCCTCATCAGAACCATTAATAACAATACTACTAATACCCAACTCATCACATAAAGCTCTTGCAACTGTCGTCTTACCAACACCAGCTGATCCAGAGAGGATAAGATTCGGGAATTCACCTGCATCCACAAACTCTTGAAACGTTGTCTTAAGGTTTTCAGGTAGGATGCAATCATTAATCTTGTGTGGTCGATACTCCTCGACCCATAGGAACTTCCTATTCATTTAACTCGGTTTGAGACGAGGGTGACATTTGTATAGGACAAAATTCATAATGTCCACAGGCAACCATTGCCATTGGAACTAGCACTATCAGTACCCTCGCAAGTCCTGTTACTGCTAGTATAGCAAACATAATCTTAGCATCTTTTTCAAAATGCTTGAAGAGACTTTTAATCAAGGTTCCAAAGCAATGTAGTAACTGAGATCGATCTCATCGTGTTTCCAATGAGAGATCAGCTTATTAGATACATTAACATTATAATCACCCTCATACAATCTTAGGTTCTCGACTTTAAAATCCAACGAATACTCTCCATCTGCTGACCCTCGTACTTTCTGACTGTAAGAATTTGATGTTTCATCTTCTTTGTCTCTGACCTTAAGAGTGACGCTATCTTGCTTACTATCAACAGTGAAGTCAGGCAAACCATAGACAAGGGCCGCCTTAGTAAGAGCATAAATGTTGTCATAGGATGCAAAGAATTCAACATTACCACCAGGGAATTTAATATCACGATCAGGTGCTGCCTTCATAGTGATCTCAGGATCACTGAAGTAATACTTCACCCGTCTACCCTGACCTTGGTCACGTATGGTAACGTAGTTAGGATTATCGAAATGTAGAACAGGATCCTCAAACAATGCAAGACCAGCGATGAACTGGGTAAGGTCATAGATCGCAAAGTCAATTGGAAAGGTCTCTTCGACCTTAGCTGTAGCAAGGATGTTCTCGGCATTGCTGATAGTTTTAAGGACATTACCTGCCTTCACTACAATACTAGTATTGATAGTGGCATAGTTCTTTAAAATTGCTAGTGTCTGTTTTGATAGAGTGACGGCGGTCATTTGTCGTAATCAACAGTGAATGATGTAGTTCCATCATTGATAGCCTGCGCTCTAGCAGTCTTATCATTGAAATGGAGTAAGAGTATAGCATAGTGAACAATCTTAATGATGTCCTTACGTGCTTGACCCTTTCGATCGTAACGTGAGGCATACTTGAGGACGTTACTCCTACAGAATGCTTCAGCGTCACCCACAGAATCTATGAGGTCCAGTGTCTGGACCCCACCCGTGCTGTAGTGACCACGGTAAGTATTATGAATGTAAGACTTGACTTCCTCTAGAAGTTCGTCTTCGTTGTACTTGTTCATCCTGTAATTGTATCCTCATTGTCAGCATTTGTCAACTCAACCTTGTCATCCACTTTGGAGTACAAGTCTAAGAATGCTTGCTTGGTCTCATCGTCAAACCTATTAAGGCATAACTGAAGAGCTTCCATTCTATCCTTAAAGATAGCAAAAGCATTCACAATATGGACAAGACGACGAGTTGAAATAACTTCGTCTATACCACCATCATAGAACGTTTTCCTGATAATGTCTGCCCAATCTGAAAGACGTTTTGTGAAGTCAGAATCCTTACAGAGTTTGTTTAGAATCTTCTGCTCAGTCTGAGGACCAGGATAGTCTTGCTCAAATGTAAGTGCAAATCTCTCAAGGAATGCTTCGTTTAGTACATTAGTACCAATGAACCTACCGTCCTCGGATCCTTTACCCTTGGTGTTAGCAGTAGCAATGATGTTAAATCCTGCTGATGGTTTCACGTAACGTCCAGTCTTCTTTAGAAAGACTCCTTTTCCTTCAAGGATGGATTGTAGACAAAGAATCTTATTAGATGCAAGGTCCACTTCATCCAGTAATAGGACTGCTCCCCTTTCGAGTGCTTCGATGACTGGACCATTGTGCCATACCGTTTCGCCATTAACAAGGCGAAACCCACCAATAAGATCGTCTTCATCTGTTTCGATTGTGATGTTGATTCTGATGCACTCTTTCTTGAGTTGCGAGCAGGCTTGTTCCACCCCCAAAGTTTTACCATTTCCTGAAAGACCTGTAATGAAAACAGGATAGAAGATACCAGACTTCAGAATCTTCTTAACCCTATTGAAGTTACCAAAAGGTACAAAGTTCGGATCTGCCTCAGGTACTAAACAAACATTCGTTGCTGCAGGTGAAGAGATTGCTTTTTCAAAAGTCTCTCTCGCCTCTGCAATAGTCAACTTCCAAGTGCCACGCTTAACCTTGTAAGCACTCAGTTTGTTTGTGATTGCCCTGTAACCGACTCCAACCTTTCTAGCGTACTTCTTTACTTCTGTGGCAGTGATATCACTACCGAATTGATCATAAAGATCGGAGACTAATGACATAGAATTCCTTGTTGTGTATGAAAGTATTATAAGGCATATACAGGTGGTTGTGTGCCACCTGTAGACACTTCATCAAGCGACCATCCCTATGAAGGATGACAATACTTTTTTATTCACAGACTTGTTTCCTAATGACTTTTTGAAAGCATTCTTAATCTGAACCTTAGTAGCATTGTCTGCAACTTCAAACTCAGTATCTAAATTAAGGGACTTCTGATGGAACAGATAGAATTCATCATATCCTAGACCACAAGGAGCAACTACAGTCTTCTCCTTATTCAATCTTCGTTTGAATGCGTCTGAGTCTTTGATGTTACAGAGGGTTCCAGCGGCTCGAATCCATCCAGAGACATCCCTACCTTCAATGATACGGAAAGCAACGATGTTAGTATCTGGGTATGTATCTCTGACATCTTCCAGAAAAATCTTTGTGTTGCAAAGATAGTGCGAAGTAAAAGCCTGAAAAGTACGCCCAGTACTTCTATTGCGCAACGAAGCATTATACTCCAGACTGCGTGTAGAAAGGATTGTATCATCGTGATAACAAGGTTGATCAGTTGTGTATGCTCCAGCGTGTGCCTCACCATCTGTGAGTACCACTACATTTAATTTCTCTACACCATACTTGTCCTTGAAATATGGTATCACACAATGGAGTGAAACGATAGCTTCATTCAATGGAGTACCACCAAGGTATAAACCAATAGGATAATTAAGTGCTCTAATATATCTAGAGTCCCAATCACCACCATTGTTACCAGTGTAACTAGAGAAGTATGCTCCAAGATAGTATAAGTATCTTGCCTGTTGGTCTAGATCACGTGTATTACAATCTGTTGTAAGGATATTAAGAAGATGGAAGTTACTATCGTAAGCAAACATATTAGGCTTGTCACGGTAGAATACTTGTTCTTTACCACCCCACTCACAACTAAAGAGATAAGCATTAAAAGGAATCTGAACCTTCTTACAGAACCAAGCAATATTTAATACCTGCTTACACATAGCAAGACAAGAGTCTGCTATAGATCCAGACCAATCGATTAATGCAACAAGACCGTGACTCTTACCATCAGGTACTACTGTGATTCTCTTAAAGATATCATCATTGTACTTGTAACTATGAAGTCTTAATGTGTCTAGTACACCAGACTTAGATGTAGTTGCACGTGCATATGCTGCAGCAGACTTCTTACATTCAAACTCTTTTACAAGATAATTTACTTCACGTGTAGCAGATTTCTTATAAAGACGGAACTGCTCATCAGCATATTCTATTGCAATAGGTGATGCATCTCTGTAATGTTCTTCGCAACGTTCTCTAATCTCTTTATTAGAAACAACAAGATCATCATAATCTACCTTAGGAATCTCAAAGTAATTGATTTCTTTGTAATTATTCTGAGTAGCCATTGATTCCAGATTATGCTCAAAACTCTTTTGAGTTGAGAACTCCTCTTCCTCATCTGCTTTCTCATCATCCCAATAACTTGGAGTATCTAAATCAGCAGGATCATCATTACCCTTACCTTCACCATCTTCAGGATCATCCCAGTCATCTATGATACCTTCATTATCACATTCTCCACCACCAGGCATTTCCATTTGCTGTTCTGGAAGTCCCTGAGAGACCTCTGACATCGCTCCTGGTAGGTTCTCAGATGGTTCTGGTATTCCTCTCATCTCTTGAAGGATCCTAGCGCACTGTACAGCGTCCTCAAAGGTCTCTGCTAATTCAATCTTATTACGAATAAACATCTCTTCATCACTGAAAGGAATGTCAACAAAGTTACCAACCTTAAAGTGTAAGTTAATTCTGTCTGCTAAGGAAAGTTCTTCAAGATCTATATTCTCTACATCAAAGAAATCCTGAGCATTTAATTCTTTATATCCATCATAGAATGATTTACGTAGACCAGGATACTTACGCTTCATCAACTTCTCGATGCGAACATCTTCAGTCACGTTTACATATCCTTGTGATACTCCATACTGAGATAGATCTGTATTAGGTGTGAACAATGCGTGTCCTACTTCGTGTCCTACAAGTAGATCATACACTGTATTAGAGATCCTTTCCCATATAGGTAGTACCAATTCTCTTCTGTCTACGTCAAAGGATGCAGTTGGAACTGCTTTATGGCTAACAACTAAGTTCTCAGTTGCTAGAAGTTTTGCTAAGTTACCTTTAACTTCAAGAGTGTGCATAGAAGGGATCTTTTGATTACTCCGCATATTATAATACCTCTGGCGGGTACCAGAGGTATTGAGTAGACGCTTTATCAACTGTCTACGCCTTTCTCTTGCTTGGCGCAGCATTTGGGGCTTTAAACGTCGTTTGCTTTCTTTCTTTGAGTGATGCTGCCAATTGGGAACTTTCATTTAACTTCTCCAATGCTGAACGCAATTCGGGAGTCTCGACCCACTCCCACGTTTCCTCACGACCTTTCTTATCGGTCTTCGTAAAAGATTTTTTCACGTTTTCTGTATCCCGAAGTTTCATATTGTGGACATATGGTGTAGTATATCATCCATCTCTGCAATGTGCTCAATATTAAAGACCATTTCAGAAATGTGCTTGAGTAGGAACGGACTTTCAGTACGAGCTGCAAAGGCAACTGCTTCACGTAAATGCTTTTGTGCTGCATCCAGTTCCAACTGAACTTGATCTGAGATTTTTGATTTCATTAGTCTGGCATAGTAGGGATAGAATCAGGGCCACCGACTTCCACAACATCAAGTTTTGAAAAGTTTTGTGGTTTGGAAAATTGGAGTACCCTTTGGAATTTATCTGTTAAGTTATCTCTATGAGATATTACAAAGACATTTGAGTTGTCATTAAACGTCCTGAGGATGAATGATAACTCATCAGACCCCACTGTGTCAAGTGACCCATCAAATATCTCGTCGAGGATAAGGAGGTTAGTGTCAACGCTATTTTTAAGCTTAGCAATGCTACGCCAAGTAAGCAGCAGACTGATATCAATACGAGCTTTTTCTCCCTCCGAGAAATTTTCGTATGAGAACTCATCCACAAACCTCGACTTGAGAACCTCCTTAAACTCCTCGTCTAAGGTGAAGTTACAGAAGAACTGCAACTTATTTAAGTACTGGTTAATGAGTTTATTCATTACAGGTAGATACTTCTTAATGATTCTTGTTTTTATACCAGAATCTTTTAGAAGAACACCTGCTGTTATATGTAGATCTAATTGTTTACGAGCTTCTATTAGTTCACCTGTGACACTTTCCAGATCATCTCTCATCTCCTTAAGTACCACTTCCTCACTCTTAATATCCTTAGAGTCATCCTGAAGATTTGTTATCTCCTTCTCAAGTCCCTTCATCTGACTGGTGAGTTGTTTAATTACACCATTCTCTACGTGAGTTATCTTAGTATGTTCAACAATAGAATTACTATACTCTGTTAACTGTTCTAAAGATGGAACAACTTCAGCAAGACGAGCATCGATATCTTTAAACGCTCCTTTGATCTCATCGATCTTAGTGTCGAGTTGTGATATTTGGTCAAGTTTAAACTCCTCACTAATGGACTGTTTACAAGTAGGACAGTACTCCTTATCAGAATAAAAAGTCTTATCCTTTTCTAGCTTAACAACTTTATTCTTTAATTTCTTACCTAGTTCCTTGAGTTGTCTCTGTGCTTTTTCTGGATTGTTTAAATCATCTATCTGTTTACCAATCTCTACTATACATTCATTAGCATCCTGAATCTTCTCTCTACACAGTTCTTGTTTAGCAAGTATCTCTTTTAACTTATTCTTCTTTGCTCTAACATCAGACTTCTTTTTATCCTCTAACTGATTAATGAATCTTTCTTGTAGAGTGATCTTCTCTTTAACGCTATCTGCGTTGTACTCGTGCTGCTGCACACCATCCTTTATATCTTTGAGACGTGTCTTAAGGATCTCATTCATAGAAGAGAAGACATTTATATCTAGCAGATCTTCAATGATTTCTCTACGCTGACCCAGAGGAAGTCTCATAAATGGAACAAAAGTTGATGATCCAAGAACTACGATCTGAGTAAATGATTTATAATTGAGCTTTAAAATATGCTGCTCTAGGTACTTCTGTTGATCTACTACCTTAGAGTCCTGGTCAAGCATCTCACCATTCTCCCATATCTCAAAGAGATTAGGTTTGATACCTCGTTTAATTAAATATTGTTTCGGACCTATCTTAAATTCTATTTCAACTAGTGTCCCTTTTTCATTAACACTATTGATTAACTGACTCTTACTAATCTTTCTAAAGGGTTTACCAAATAAAGAAAATGTAAAAGCATCTAGTATAGTTGACTTACCTGCACCATTAGTACCAACAATAAGATTCGTCTTACTTCCTGTTATGCTAACCTCGGTGAACGTATCACCCGTGCTCAGGAGGTTTTTCCACCGAATCTTTTGGAACAGGATCATCTGGTTTTTGAAGTGGAGGGATAACTAAATCGTCAGGTGTGATGATACTGTACTTACAGTTGGACTGTTCACACGTGGCTATGACTTGACGGTCTTCGACCTCGGTCACTGCCATCGGAGGAAACTCATCCGCATCTAGCATACCAACATACCGCAAAGCGTCGTCTTTGTCAACAAAAAGATACAAAACGTTCTCATTCTTTTCATCACGGACAGCATAAGCTCCCTCGTCACCCATACCTTGTAGCGTGATGATGAACATCGTTAAACAACTTCACAACTCTCAATATATAGACTCTTCATTAAGTTCTTGAGTGCGGTTTTATCTACATCAACCGTCACATCATCTAAGTATTCATCAAGTAGTGTCAGTGTATCTTTGACATCAATGTCATTGGCATCAGGATCATCAAAGACTCCAACCTTCTCTATGATAGAAACATCTAAAACATTATTCTCATAAAGAGTGTTTAACATATGCTCAAAACGAGCATAGTTAGTCTTTTGTTCTACTATAACTTTGACATACTTACCTGTATAATTCTCTGGGTCTATATCAGTATCATCATTATAGTATATCTTAGCAAATATCTCGTATGGATTTTTCTTAAATCTTAACTTTAATGTTTCCGTATCAAATGTATGGAACCCACGTGTATCACCATAGTCATTCCAATAGATCTGATAAGGGTTACCTAAGTAGGTTACATTTCCCGACGAATTCCTGTGGTGGAAGTGTCCAGATAATACCATATCAAAATCTGAAAAAACGCGAGCATCCATACCGTGTTCATACTTGAAGCCAGCACGAGCGAAATACCCGTTAAGCTCAAGATGACCCATAGCGACCTTGGACGTGCTATTGCGAATAGTCTTAATGGACAAGTCATAATTTTCAGGGCAGATCCAAGGAACAAAGCAGATGCTAGTACCACCGATTTCTATATCAGTTGCATCTTGATAACAATATACATTATCATACTCCTGCAACAATAGGGCAAGAGTATTGAGTTTATTTGTGTTTTTGTAATATGCTGTATGGTTACCTACTAGAGTATGAACAGTAATGTCCATTGCTCTCAGCACATCATAGTAATTCTTTCGTGCCCAATCTAGGGTTACAAAATCTATAGACTTACGATTATCAAACGTATCTCCTAAATCCAGAACTGTAGTGATCTTCTGTCTTTTCAGATACGGAAAAAAAACATTATCATAAAAATCTTTATAGTAGTCCAGGTATACCTGACTACCTTTATGACTACCGAAGTGTTGGTCTGTTATGATTGCGACCTTCATCGGGTCATTCTTATCTCGATGTTCTCCTTGATAGAATTCATATCAGAATCAGAACTACTCATACCTGTCATACTACCATCAAATCGATCAGAATGCAATACCTCTTGGTATCCACACCTCTCGATGAGCTTAGTCCTAATCTCTAACTGCTTCTTCTCCTTCTGGATCTTACGAAGAAAAGCATAGTAAATGATCTGAGTAAAGTAAGCAAAAGGGTTCTTGGATTTTGCTGGATCAAAATTATCTACGTACTGCAAGCAATTCTCTATACCATCACATACCATATCTTCTCTAAACATATAGTTTACGAAGTTCGGTTTATATGATAGGTGTGTAGCGATCTTTAAAAAGCACTCCGCAATGTAATTAGGCAGTCGAGGACGTGGTAACTCGTTTTCCAATGCAAACTTTACCTTGTCCCTGTACTCCACTATGGCGTGTAGGAAGTCCTTGTTATTGACGTAATATTCTGTCTTTACTTTCTTTGCCATATGAGTTTTTTCATTACATCTATTATATCACACGCACGAGGGCTTGACAAGTTCAGAGAATCTCTTTAGAATAACAGTGTCGCTGTTGAAGAGAAATTAGGCTTTATACATTTTTTCAAAGAGAGCTCTTGCTCTAATGATATTACCTAAGTGACCCATCGCCTGAGTCGGGCGGACGCGATTCGGGATTGAATGACGAAATACCATCTCAATATTTTCTTGATAGAAGTCGGCAATCGGTTTTGGTGCATCGACCAATGTTACTATATTAGCACGATCCAACACAAATGTCTCGTCTTGTGACATACAAGACTTCATCCATAGGTCTAGTTTGAATCCTTTCATCAGGGTACTCTTATCGGAAGCGTTCGCTTCCATTACCTGCATAGGATTTTGAAGAAATATTACAGACTCATCTTCGGGTGGAAAACTAACCGTCGCAATAATTTCTTCAGCAGTGGTCAATTTCAATATAGAAATAAACTCCGCTGCTTCTTCTTCGGGTGTAAATTGAATTTCTGTTTCTTCCATAGACTAAAATTTCGTACGAACTTTTATGATCTCATAATCGAAATGTTCTTGTTGGTAGATTTTTAGTCGTTCCTCGAAGTGTTTGTACGTGAAGTTCTTCCATTCACCACGTGTGATATCATCAACGATATCGTAGAGTGTGGCTATAGTTTTTCCTTTACCTCTTCTAAGGACTCTACCAATTGACTGGAGGTTTCTAATACGGGACTTACTGCTGAACGCGAACACGATATTGTGAAGACGCTTAATATTGATACCAGTACTAAAAGTCCCATAGGACGCGACAATGATTGCATTCTCTTCTTGCTCCGTGATTTGACGAATTTCTTCGCGGTCTTCAGTTTCAACTCCTCCGTGCACGAAGAAGACTTTCCTACCATCCGCACTAGTATTTATCAAATTGTAAAGTGGTTCTCCGTGTCTCTCCACATAATTGAATAGAACTAGAGTGTTTCCGCGCAGATCCAAACATAAATTCTTTATTAAATTGTTACGTTTTGGATGCTCTATAAGGTAATCCACCTCATCTTGATAGGAATTGAACGTACCCCACTCGTGCTTAAGCACTAGACATTTAACCTTAAGCGGAGTAAGATGACCTTCTTCCATCAAATCTTTTGACTTGGTGAGCTGATCACAAGGACCAAATAACCCTTCAAGTATCCACTTATGTGTTAGACTACCATCTAGTGTCCCTGTAAATCCAATACGGTATTTACAGGAGTGAAGTTTTGTCATAATCTTAGTCAGTGACTTAGATTTAAACAAGTGAGCTTCATCACCTAATACCACATCAAACTTCTCGAAGAATTTTCTAGGTTCTTTATAGATAGATTGCCACGTGGTAATTGTGACATTAGCTTTTACATACTTATCTGCACCTGCGTAAATCTTATGACAATGTTTATCGACATCCCAACCATACTCTACAAAATCATTATACATCTGTTCTACAAGAGAAGTAGTGGGAACGACAAGTAGAACTTTTCTTTTATTGGCAACGTGGAATCTTGATATGGCATAGACCATTAATGATTTACCACTACCTGTAGGTGACAGGAGTAACTTCCTATTATATTTGAGAGCTTTATAGACACCTTCGATTTGATATCGTCGAGGTTCTAATTTGGTTATACCCTGCATAAAGGTACGCACACCAGATGCAGTAATCTCTTGGTTTACCTCATAAGGAGTACCAAAATATTCATTTGGTTTTGTAGAGCAGGTATAATTCATTGTCTTACACCATTGTAAGACGTGCTCTGTTAGACCACCATAGATCTCTCCATTACCAGGAGAGTATAGACGAATCTTTCCATCCCAAATTTTGTTCCTATACAATGGCATAAACTTTGCCTCAGGAACATCAAAGGTAAAATACTCTGAGAGTTCCCTGTGTATATGAGGTTCTGCCTCTATGACATTGTATACTTCATTCTTCTTTTGTAAATATAGATCAGCCACTTCTGAATTTCTCCCACTCAATAGCATTCTTGATCTGATACTGACGGGCAGAGATTTGTTTTAGAACAGATTCTAAGAAGTATAAAACAATCTGGAAGTAATTGATTTTTGCGGAGATCTTTGCTAGATCCTCATCCGCGTCAAGAAACATCTCTACTTCGTCTTTCGTTGTCAACTTAAGATCAAAGGGTATGTCCTTATAAGCACTAGCAGGTGCTTTCTTTTTGTAGTATAGCCACTTCTCTTTACGCTTAAACTTGTAAGCAAATTCTTGGTCGATCAATTTAGATTTCCATTCACAATAGAGATCGAGGTACTTGGAATGCAAGTACGGTGTCTCGTTACACGCTTTCAGAAAATCAGGATAACCATCATTACCATCTAGAACTGTAGAATCGTGCTTCCACTGTTCTTTCAATTCATTAAGGGACATACTTAACCGAGGACATATCAAGGAATTCATAGAACGCATACTTGAATGTTGCCGTAGCTCTCATAAACTCGACATCAGTATTCGTTACGTTAAAAGGTATCATCGATAATGATACAGGAAATAAGTCAACAAAGTTAACCTGGAAGTTAGGGTTCAACTGATTTGTAAGGACAATCAATTGAGCCTTAGCGAACTCTACTTCGGGATCCTTGTTCCAAGGTTCCGTATCATATGCCAATGTGGTATCGTTTATCCAATTCCATATGGAAAGATAGTTCTTTAGATCTTCATCTACTAAGAACTCTACTTGGAGATCACCAAATGTTGTTCCACCAGCTGCAGGAATTGGGAGTCTTCTCCTAGGAGTAGACACCTCATTAATAACTGATGTGATATCAGGTATAGTTGCTGTTTGGCAGAAAAAATCGACCTGAGGAAATATATCAATCTCCAGTTGAAACCCAACTGGTGAAAGGAAATTCCTATTGGAAGGTTGATTATTAACCCACTGAGCTGGCATACCAATAGTAGTTCACTACAAAGGTATTTATTCCTGATACAAAACCCAGTTTTCTGCGTAGTCTTCTGCGTGTGTTAAACAATCGAAGTAGCTAGTATGAGTAGCACTAACCCCCTCAAAAAAATCCTTCGTACGTACTGTACGTCGATCGTATCCCACGCAAATTGCTCCGAATCTTTTTCCATCTTGAACCACGGTAGCGGATCTTTTGTCGTCAGTGCTGAAGTAACTTGAATGTTTCATAATTTAGATGCTGCAATAGCTGCGAGACCGCAGCGACTTAAATGATTTTGACCGTTGTCTGACAATACATCAGCACACCATCTTTTAACAACTCCCAATTGAGTGTCAAAATTGACTGGCATATCTTTTAATCTGCTATACCAATAGGACACACTTGGAATTAAGTAGTCCTCGTAAGGTAAATCATCACACTTAACCACAGTAAATCCATTATTTGAAATGCTTTCGCATATATTATCTAGGGGATGCAGATAAAAATCCCACATATCTGAATAAGATTTGTTCTCTTTGCTAGTATATTCTACCATAACCAGATTGTCTGTCCAGTTATTGTAAGCATTAATGAGTCTATCCTTATCCTTGACATAACACATCGTTTCGTAATGCATTATGACATCGTATCTTTCTGTTGGTTCGTATATCTCAAAGTCTGCATCTATAGTTTTAAACTCACCTTCCAAATACTTGAGCTGACTAGGACTATTAGTCAGACAGTGTACGGTACATCCTTTTATATCTCTAAGCATTCTAGCAGGACCACCCCATCCACATCCTGCATCAAGAACTTTACTTCCATAGCAGACGTGTGGGAATATCAAATTCCTTACTGAAGCTTTAAAATCTCCGTGTAGTCCATAGTGGTAATGCATATCCACTTCACCGAGAAACTCCTCCCACTCTTGTATAGGGTTATATTCGTATGAGGATGTAGCGACTCTAGACATAAAAAAAGAGGTTAACTATAAAACCCCTAACTCTTCTGCAATATATTCTTCAATCAATTTTTCTGCCTGATCCCTAACGGGTATCATATTCATTCGATGGAAGACAAAATGCGAGACCTCCTTGATCTGATCCTTGTCGAGCTCGGGATGTAATTCTGAAACTACCCCACTTATTTTTAGGGATACTGTTGTGTCTTCAATAAACTGTTTCACTTTTTTTAGTGGCATACACTAAAATATTATTTAGCATAAAAAAACAGACCCCCGAAGGAGTCTGCTGTAAGGAGAAAAATATGTGTAGATCACATAAGGTTGCGAACAAGCACACGTCTGTAGTACTGGTTGCGTCCAACTCCGTTGGCTCCAAGTAGATCTTCGCCGACTGCTGATCCATCTGCCTTGAAGACGAATGGGTTTGCAACGATTCCGTATCTTGTCTTGAATCCAATTTTTGGTTGGAAGGATCCTTGATCCACTGCACGAACCATCTGTAGGGGAACGTATGGGCAGTAGAACATACCAGCATCATAAGGGGAAGTACCCTTATAACCAGCAACATAGAAGTGGTCGTTAGCCAAGTTCGCTGAATATGGATCAACGTAAACTTTAACGCCACCGTTTAGAGTTCCAACAAAGGTGTTACCTGTATCATCAGGAAGTCCGTTGGTGGATAGAGCAGGTGTATAGTCAAGAACACCAGCCATATTAAGGGCACTAGCAACGTCTGCAGAGCAGAGGATGAAGTTACCCTTCCCTCTACGAGTTTGCTGTGCGATTGCGTTAGCATCACGCTCAATCTGATAAATCAGACCTTTGAATTTCTCAACGGACCAACGACCATTACTGTCGGTGTCTAGGTTGAAGATTCCAGCGTTAGCAACGTTATTTTGTGCTCCGACCTTTGCTTGGAGATAGATGGTTCTGATAACTTCGCGGTTAATTTCAGCGAGGATCTCAGATGACAGAATGTTTGCCAATTCTGTCTCAGCATCTAGACCGTGAATAGCCTTAAGGTCTTGCGCTAATTCTAGGGTGTACTCTGCTTTTAAAGCACGTGACTTGGCGGTGACCGATACCTTGTCGATCGTGAAAGCCATTTCACGGAAGTCTGGTGAACCACTGGTTCCCAAAGCTTCTAAGTAGTCTCTTGCAGCACCACCTTGGTTCTCATAACGATAACCAGTACCAGCACTAGGATATGTGGTACCATCGTTGAGGATAGCAGGGTTGTTACCTTCAGCGGTGTTGTCAGCACTTGCAGCAGCCGCGGCACCTGTGCCACCACCACCTTGATCAACGTAACCTGCGGTTGGGTCATAGGCGTTACCACCTGATGCATCACCAGCAGCAGAGAAGCCTGGGTTAGGCTCGTTGAATAGTGCTTCTGCGCCACTACGATCGTTGTAGTGTGAACGCATTGCGAAGATAAGTCCAGTAGGACCACTCATTGGTTGTACGCCACAAACGTCGTATGCAACGAGGTTTGGCATAGCACGACGGATCAAGCTGATTAGGATTGGATCGAAACCTGCAAGACCTGAAGAACCGTGAGAGGACTTAAGACCATCTGCACCTACTGAGTTAATTGGAGCTGCCTCAGTAAGCATATTGTGCTCTTCTTTAAGAGCTTTTTCTTGGTTTTCTAGGATAGAAGCGGTGACCTGCCTTCTGTGGGGATCTTTAATCTCAGAAAGATCCTTATGATCTAGAACAGGTGCCCACTTTTCCTGTAACTGATGGGTGTCCATTGTTAGGAAAAATCGGTTTGACTATGATATTAAATTCACTTTTTAGAATTGGAAATCGCTTTCAGATATGCTTCCATAACTGGTGCGTATTCCTTGCTAACTCCTTCAACTGGAGTTTCTTCCTGAGTAGCAGCGGTTGCTGACTTCTCTGTGAAGTATGACTCTTTAATAGTTGAAAGTTTCTCTCTGTAGGATGCCTCATCCTTAAAGGTTACAGCTTCAGCAAGATCAGAGAACTTCTCTTTCTGTGTATCTGTAAGACCTTCACTCATCTCGGAGACAATGCCTCCACGTGAGAACTCAGAGATCTGTTTTGACAATTTCACGTTCGCGTCAATCTGTTCATTGAGGCGGTCTTCCATTTCACGAAGCGAGGTGTTCATACTTTCGAGAACATCCTCTTTGCCTTCTGGCACGTCAATATAGTGATCCTCGAATAGGGACTTAAGTCCACCAATAAAGGATTCAGTGATCTCAACTTTGAGACCAGTGTCAATGGCAACTTGATTCTCTTCGAGCCAACGCTCAGAAGTATACTTCAAGATTCCATCAACGTTTTCGCTGAGTGATGCTTTAACGGCATCAGTATTTTCAGCAAGCTTTTCGCTGTACTGCTTTTCGAGTTCCTCAACAATAGAAGCGATCTTCGCTTTAACAGCTGCTTCAAAGATTGTTGCTGCTTTTTTCTTGAACTCTTCAGACAGTTCTTCTCCTTCGGAGAGTGCTTCAACATCAGCACTTAGATCAACTTCGATATCCTCTTTCTTAGTACCGTAAGTGATCTTGTCGGCAAGCTTAGGATCTGAACCTGAGGGTTCATCCTTACCACCGCCTGTTTGTGGATCAGACACAGCATCCTTAGTTGCATTCTTCTCCAACTTATTGGAGTCGTCTTGCGGATGATTATGTGTTGGAGTAGGTCCACCTAAATCTTGGATTGCCTGACCAGGTACCAAGGAAGGATCTACTTTTCCAGAAGCTTGATCACCAGCAGCTGCCTTTGCATTGACTGCGGTTACAGACTTACTGGATGGAGCACTGGGTTCGCTCCCTGGAACAGTTGCGCTTGGAAGACCTGCTTCCGCAACAAATTCCTCAAACTTTTCGTTCAAATTTTCTGACATCGGAGTTAACCTCTAGTAATCTTGTATACTGTGTATGTCTAGATTTATTTATAAATCACAAAGTTCCAAGGAAGTCCTTGAACACAGCGATTTTCCGCGTATCTAGATCGCGTTGCTCACTTCTTGAGAGGTGACGCTTATAACTTGCGACACGTGACTCTTTTACGATACCATTTTGCCATACCCACTCTTTACCTTCAAAGATGCCATTTACAAAAGCATCTGGTGCAGAGGGATCCGCTACGATATCGGCGGCTGTTGCCAACATAAAGTCATCTCGTACATAATTAGCGTCCTCGCGTTTGTCTAGAGTTCCCAGACCACGAGATGATACACCAAGACGTACTCCTTCATCTAATAAATTTTTTGCTATCACACCCATAGGTGTGCCTAGTAACTTTGCCTTACCAATAAAATTATCTCCCTCTTTTTTAAGAGAAAGAATCTTATGTGATACACGATCCAAATTAACTGTTGGACCATCGGGGTGACCAAGCTCTCCAACGGCACGATCATTTTGTATGTGTTCAGCCACATACTTATTGACCTCTCTTTCTAGAATATGAACAGGGTATACCCTATTGTTCCTATTCTTTAGATTACCTTGAAGGAAGATACCCTCAATAAAATGTGATTTCTTACCGTTTTTTTCTTCGGTAACAAATTCAACAGATTCAATTTGCTCCGTTATCAGTTTCATTGGGTTCAGGCTCTGTTGTTGTTTCTGGGGTTTCCGCTGTAGGTGGTTCTGCGACAGGAGTGTCATTAGGACCATCTGGTAGTTCCATCGTACCGAAATACGACTTCGCTAGAGTATCTGCATAACCATCTAGAGTTTCAGCAGACTTACCATAGAGCATTTGATTAATAGCATCTACAGCAGCTGCACGATTTCCATCGGCAATAGCATCTACCGCATTACGTGCGGACACTTCAGGTTTAGGTGAATCCATAATTTAGCCAGAATATAAAGTATTTAGCGTTCTAGAGAACTTGTCTCCAATTCAGGTTGGTTCTCTGGTAGAACTGCGTCTACAGGAACAATGGAAGGAATGAGGCCAGAACTACGTTCTGTCTTAATCTCCTTCTCAATTTCCTCACGCTCCGTATCGGTTTGTAGAAGAATTTTCTTCTTGATATGCTCCGCGCTAAAGTAACGTCCGATATATGGTTCCATCTTGGCAACCAAGTCTAGACGGTTACTCATCAGTTCCGCGTCTTTCAGTTCATTGAAATGATTATCAAAGAGATAGTCATATTGAATATGCTCCCTCATCTCTTCCCACTCTTCGAGTGAGATAACTCGCTTCAATACGAGTTGAGTCTTCAGAAGATCATCAAACAGAACAGAAAACTTTTTACGCAAGCGACCGACGAACTTGGAAAACTTAAGTTCGTCACGAAGAATCTCATTACTTCTTCCGAGACTAAATCCTTTTTCTCCATCGAGTCTACTGGGTGGTAAGTTTAGTGACTTGAAGAGTTTAGTACGGAAGTATTCTACATCCTTTAACTCGCCAAGGTTTTGACCACCAGGAAGAGTAGAGATCTCTGTGCCTCTACCACCCTCTCTGCGTGGCAACCAGAAATCCTCAAGCATCGACATATGCTTTTTGTCATCTCTGATCTCACCAGTATTAGCATCGTAAACAAGCTTGTTACGATACCTATTCATTACATCACGGAGATATTGTTCCGCTTTTATCTTCGGTAAGTTACCAACATCAATATAGAATATTCTACGTTCGGGTGCACGTGAGAGTCTATAAATGACCAGTGCATCCTCAATCATTCTAAGTTGATTGAGTGACTTAATTGCTTTGTGTAAGAAGGATAGTTGGATCTTCTGATTCAAATCCATCAATCCTGAGTTACAGGTTGCGATTGCATCTTCTGCCATACGAATGCCCTTTTGCTCAGGACTATTCATATTCAAGAATCCTTTTGGATTGTAGATGTAATACTCTTCGTGTTTGCCAAAATCGTAGTCTAATGCTGTAGGTTCTTTACCAGACCTCTTTGCATCATTAGGATCTGCTTTCTTGGCCATCTCACGGACCTTCTTGATCTTCATAGGATCAATGAAACGGAGCTCCGTGATACCCAACTTAGGGTTAGTTAAATCTATTACTTTATGATAAAAAAGTCTCCCATCGATATACCATCTACGGAATATCTCGTGAGACTTCTGTTCAAAACCTAAGAGACGCTTAACATTATCAAACTCTTCGCGTATCTTTGTTTTGATATTTTCTCCTACAGGTAGATTGGATAATTCAATCTGTACAGGAGTATCGTCGAGGTCAGAAATGATTGCTTCATTGACTACTTCATCAATAGCCGTATCCACTTCTGGATGTAGGGCCATATCACGATAGCGACGTACCAACTCGTATTCGTTACGAGCAGATACACCGCCATCTAGGTCTACATATTGTCCAAAGTATCCACCTGCAATAGTGGTAATACTGTCATCTTGTGATGGAGGGACGGGGGATTGACCCTTTGGTCCCTCTTTTCTCTTAATGGAGAATCCAAAAAGTTGTGCCATAATAAGGTGTGAATACCTTCTACAAAAGGTATTTAGTCAAATTAATTTATGTTGTTATCGTACTCTTCAGGGTTGTCGCCAGCTGTCCAGTATTGAACTTGGAACTCAACAGTGAATTCTTCGATCTGATCATTGCTATCATACGCAAGATCAATCTGTGAAATCTGTGTTGGGAAGCATCCCCATAACTTGTAAGACTTAACGTAGTTGTCTTGACGATCTTCGCCGTTACGTCCTAATTGATGAACTACTAGATCCTTAGTATATCCAGCACCACCACCGTCAGGGTTAACCAATTGGGCAACGTTATCTTCGTGAGCATTGATTGCTTGTAACCAACCTTCAAACAAGTTACGTAGTCTGAAGTTAGTGTCATTGATAATTGTAACACTCCAAGTGTCGAAGGTTCTGTCTCCAGCAACCTTAACGACTCTTCCCCTGAAGGGAACATCAATTACACCAAGGTTAGATGCAGGTAGAGCAGCGGACTTACAAAGAAAAGATCCTAATTCTCTATCTGATTGTGATACACCTAATCCAGATGGCCAATCTAATTTGACCCTAAACAGATTAGGCTTGACTCCACTCCGTACTTTCGAGAGGAAGTCCTTTACATTACTGGTGACTGCCATTTGTTAATAGACCTCTATGTTGTTATTTATCGGGTGGTTATCTCTAGCGACCAACTATCTCATCAAATGAGACACCAGTTCTGGTTGCCACAAATGTGATTGTGATGAAGTTGATAGAACGAGAAGGCTTGAGGTATATCTCAGCAACAAACTCGTTGCGATCGATTACATCTCCTGTGTTATTAGTCTCGTCGCATACGACCAGATAGTCTGTTAGACCTCTGCGTGCTTGGACTTCACGGAGGAATCCACCAACTGCATTAGCGAAGGAAGACCTTGTAATCTCATCGTTAAGATCGAACAATACGTTCTTAGCGAGTTGCTCTACTTGCTTCTCTACAACTAGGAACAAACGACGAACGTTGATTCTATCGAATGCACTAGGTGTGCTGAGAGCAGTCTTGTCACCAAAGAGGACTGTGCCTCGTCCCTCAAATGTAGAGACTGGGTTGACACGTGCTTGATAAAGCTTGTCACGATCAGACTTAGCAGGTGTGTATGCTAACTTGATTACGTTACGGATGTTACCACGGTTGAATCCAGCAGGTGAGAACCAAGGATCTAGGTCATCAGCTGTCTGAACACAAAGGCCAGAAACATCACCATTGCAAGGTACGTAGCGATAGGTATCATTGAAACGGTCGTAGATATACTTCCAACCACTATCGAATACAGCGTAGGAAGTTGATGAACCAACTCCATCAAAGAAGTCGATTACGTTATCTCTTTGGGCATCAGTGCTTGTAGCAAGCGTACCGATTACAGCACCCTCGTAGGGTGAAACGAATGCCATACAATCCTTACGGGCAGAAGCAATATTTACACACTTCTGTGCGACGGAGATTGAATCCACTCTGGTATCTAGAAGAGGACCAGCGAGGATAAAGTCTAGGTTGATTGATTCGGTGTCTGCGAAGAGATCATAACCAGCGGTTAGATTTCCAGCAGTAACAGCGTAACCATCTACACCACCCGCCATATCGTAGCTCTGATAACCAAGGACTGTGTAAACGGTACCAGAGTCTATTCCACTACCCCAAGCAGCTGTGGTGTATCCACCGTGCGAACCAGTAGTGTTAGTTGTGTCGTGCTTACCCCACCATAAGTAGGAAGAAGCAAAACGAATAATATTTGCGTAATAGTTGTCTGCACCCTCAGCAGTTTGAGCTCCAGCAGACTTAGATACGTTTTGGAATTTTTCTAGAACTGTGTTCTTAGTACCACTGATCTGTCCAGTAGCGTCAAGAACGATTATGCTCAGTTCGTCATACTTAGAACTAAAGTTGGAAGCATAACTTGAAGTACCAGGACGTGAAACAAGAGTGTTCCAGTTAATGTCTGTACCAGTAAGTTTTACGGTATCCCACCACTTAGTAGAAGCAGTGATATCGAATGCCTTAAGTTCAGTTACGGTAGCACCATCAGCGTGCTCTGCGTCAGTAGTTCCAAACTGTCCGCGTGTAACTGTTAGATTGTTAGTAGCAACATTAGTAATCTTAAGAATCTCAGATCCGATTAGGATGTACTCATTTTGAGCAAATCCAGTTCCGTCTGTAACTGTTAGAGTAGTATCTCCAGCAGCAAATGCACCACCTTCATTAATTGTGCTATCATTTGCACCTGTCTGTTGAATCAAGAGATTACCAGTTCCTACTGCGAAGGTACCGTTAGTCTCGTAAATTTTAACAGCAGTTGTTGTTGCAGCAGCAAATAACTTACCAGTTGCACCATTGCTTAGATAAGCAGTGGATCCAGCAACAGCAGTACAAGCAGAATCGAGAGTTAGATCAGCATCATAACCGTGGTCAACCACGTGGACGCTAATGTTGTTTCCGTATGAACCAGCATACTTAGCACCATAATGGAATCCTTGTGCTCCATCAAAGTGATTAGTAGCGTAATCTGTATCGCTCTCAATCAGTACTGCAGTAGCAGCATCAGTAACAGCGTTCTTTAAGTTCGCGTCACCTACACGTACAACTTGAAGTTGTCCGCCGTATGAGAGGAAGTTTGTAGCAGTAAACCAGAAACCAGCATTGCTGTCGTTTGGCTTACCAAAATAATCGAGAAGACTTTTTTCGTTAACGATGTTAACCATCTGGTTAACGGGACCACGCTCAAAAGGTCCGACGATCGCTCCAACGTTATCGATAGTTGAATCGATACGAGCGTTAGTAAGGTCGCGTTCCTTAATTACGACTCCAGGTGATACTTGCCCTGCCATTAGATTACTCTGATTCAGATCTAAATTTATTTAGGGATCTGTATTATTTGAGTGGGGAAACAGGCCGTGAACTACCAGTCAGGATAAGTCCATTCGGGAAATGGTTGATTCTTTTTTCTATTCTTTAATATTCTTTTCACAGTACATACCTTACATTCATATGAATAAGCACTAGGGTATGCTCCTCTATCCTTTCTTATTAAATAAAAGTCTGCTATAAGATCCTTCGTTACTTCACAAGATCTACACTTCCTTTCTTTTAATAGGATATGTTCTAGTTCAAATGGTTCATCCAGATTCATAATAGATCAGACACTTGATCAACAGTTACCGTGGGCTTATCGGTGTTGATGGTGTTGTAATATAACAGGATGTCGTCTAATTCTTTTTGTTCCCAGTGTTTATACAGATCGTTTAGCGTCTTGGCGTAATTCTCCTTGCAAGTTTCTGCTACCGACTGCATCTTCTGAGCAACAATTGTTTTAACAAGCCCTTTCTTGGTGAAAGTCATTGTCGTGCACTGGTCGTTGCTGCTTAGTGCACTTGTATTTATAAATGTCACTTGTTACAATCCTCAAAATGGATCCAGTGGAGTTCCTCCTCCTCATCTAACTCTAGCAGATCTTGCCAGTCCCATTCCTTAGGATCAAGGTCTGTAGTGATTTCCATAGTAATCCGATATCTCTTATGATCACTTGCTTGAGTATGCAAACGATCGATATGGAGATCGGTGAATCCGTGCAAAGGAGTCGTCATTGTTCAAAAAGCAAGTACATATAATTATAACACCAAAAAATTGATGTGCAAATCAGATGTACGGCATCATATACTCTACTTCATATTGCTTGGTACCATATTCATCAACTCTCCACTGGTTACCATCCTCATCTACAAAGGTATCTTCCTCTAAACCCGTTTCTATAAAACCAAATGGAGCCATATCCTGCTCCATCTCATTCTTACGTTCATCATAAATCTTCTTCCGAACATCAAGGTCGGTCATTTCCCTAAAGAAATCTTGTAACACCATCCAAGAGAAGATCACGTGACACATTACCAAGTCATCGTGATATCCCTCGTCAGCTTCCCAAGAGTCTTTCTTTTGTACGAACGTAGTTAACTCAGCAATAGTCTCGTAATCATTAATAAGTAACTTGTCCTCTTCTATGAGTGCCTTAAGGTTAGAGCATCCTTGCTTCTTAACCGTCTTACTCATCTTGACACCCAACTGTGCTTTACCACCAGAGAAGCCAGATCCCATAACCTGACCTGCTCTACCACGCATAGCACACATTAATAGATTAGAATATTCTAAATCAAACTGAAGAATAGAAGCAACCTGATCTCCTATATCATTCACTTCTATCATTATATGTGCATTATTATAATTCCTTGCAGTGTCATATATGATATTGGGAAATAGAATCGGCTTTATTTCATTGTTTCTATACTTACCTACCAACCTATAAGGGAATTCTGTTATATCAAATACGCAGAAGGCAGAGTAATCATTCTGAGTTCCTCTAGCAACGTCAACAGTAATAACATAATCGTGCTTATCTTTTCTTGGTGCATATAGATCCAATCCAGCATTCCTTTGGATCGGAGTATCAAATGATAGTGTCTTAAGTTTAGCAGGATTGATAAGAGTATCCTGTGATCCTAAGAATTCGCACTCAAACTCCTGAGTGAACTGTCTTTGGGAAGTATTACGTATAGTCTGTTCCTTCCACTTAGCATCTCTACCAGGAACTTGAGACCAATGTACTTCGTGATTAATATACTCGTTTCTACCTTTGAGAGAATCCTCCCACATCTTGTAGAACATATTCATCCCGTTAGGGGTGGATATGATTATTACTTTAGATTTTCTACCACTACTAATCGTCGGATAAACGGAACTAAAAAACTGATCGCATATATGGTTGGGGATAAATGCAAACTCATCAAGGAACACAATATTGAAAGACATACCACGGACAGCACTGGCACTGGTAGAAGCAGCAATAATTTTTGACCCATTTTCTAACTCCAGTGATCCACGGTTCCAAGCAACGATACCTTGTTGCATCCAACGTGGTAAATTTTCATAAGACAACTGTAGACGAGATAGCATCTCTCTAGCAGTAGCTGCCTTGTTTGCAAGAATTGCTACGTTTACGTTAGCATTAAACAATGCATAGTGCAACAGGTAAGTCGTAACAATAGTAGACTTACCAGACTGACGAGGTAGTTTCGCAATATTAAATCTATTGTTGTGGAACTTATGCATCATTTCCTTCTGGAAATCATACATCTTAAAGTCCACAAGACCTTCGTCAATATTAACGATCTTCAGATACTTCTCTGTGAAGTATACAGGATTATCCCGACACTTAATATACTCAGCAACTTGCTTCTTAGTGAACTGCTGCTGAGTATTTGCTTTTTTTAAATTGGGATTACCAAGATATATGTCAGTCGCTACAGGCATTACTCGCTTAGGACTTGTGCCTCCTCGTCAATCAATCCTTTAATAAAAGGTGATTCACCATACATCTTTTTCTGTTCTATGTCACGCTGTTTCTTCTTGAGTCTTTCTTCCTCAAGAACTTCAGCGGCCATACCCCACGAATTTGTTTGATTGTTTTTGATATCGATTTCCATTATGATTCATCTAAAGTACCAAAAGATCTACGTATCTCACGTAGTTCTTCAAAATCTTTTTTCTTTGTACCACCATCATAGGGCCAAGCATACCCTTCCGTAATCATCAGTTCGTTCAAAGAAATTTCGGAGTCATCAATATATAACCAACCAAGAAGACGACCATACTTACCAACACCACCAACAAGCTCAGTGCGAACAGAAAGTTCGCCGTCACCATTGATAGTGTCTTCAAGTTTCTCTTTAAGCCAATTAGTCGCATCGATACCCAACGCTTTCTCTTCAAGATCGCGTGTCCTTTTCTCTGGCGTGTCAACTCCAGCTACCCTTACTCGCTCCTTCTTATATAGGTCAAACCCAAGATCAATGGTGACATCTATTGTGTCTCCGTCCAGTACCTTGTTTATCTCCGTCACTCGGAAGTTGTAACAACTCTTCCGACTCGGTGGGGTCATTGCTCCCATCTTTATATTCCTCAAGTGAGCTATTTATGGTTTCTTCAATGGGCGTACGATTCTGCTCCGACTTCCATTCCTGCATCTTGTTCATCATCTCTGCTGGAGTGATGTTCATCAACAACGGGGTTAGGATACCAATCATCATACTTAAATATCCAGAAGATTGAGATACCAACTGCTACAAGCAGGATACCTATCATAATATTTATGCTCCAGATAACCATCTCAATTCTCCTTGAAGCAGTAATCAATAAAATGAGGATGTTCCTTTAGATAGGAAACATCCTCTTTACTGTGTTGTATTGCGGAGTATGCATCATCTGCATACTCACAGACTTCTAAATGATGCTGTTCTAAGTCGTGATAACCGACTGTGTAGTGTGACATTACGATCTTTCGAGTGCCACTACTAATTATATCTTGACTATACCTCTACCACGATCGGTGTGTGGTATTCCTAATCAAAGCAATATCGCTCCTATAATAAATCCTTTAGCAAAGGATATACAGACCACTTGATAATCAGTTAGTCCAAACTTATCTTGGCATTTTTTAATTAATTTCTTATCCCATTCAACTGCTTTATTGAACCAGGCTTTAGGATCTACTTTCATTAGGTTACTCCTACTTTATCGATGAAGAATATAGCAGTGTATGGATGACCATTAGAAGATGTAAGAACTTCGATAGGTCCAGTTGCACTTTGTTCCAATGCACCATTACCAGCAAGATCTACTTCTCCAGATCCACCTAGAATCATAATGGTGGTACCACCACGTCCTACTTTAACGTGCTTACCACTATCTTCTGCTTGACTGTAAATAATTTTTGCAATATCCAATCTTGTAGGTACTTGTGTTCTAGCAGCAGTACCTCTACTACCTGATGCTCCGAAATCTGGATCACCAGATTCTACAACAACATCATAGGACAGATCTGATGGATCGATCGTTGTTGCATCTTCGGACACAATTTTCACGACCGCTTTCAATTGGTTATTTTTGAGAACGACTTTTGACATAGCGGTTAATCTTTATTTGTATTTAGATCTTTGGACCATTTGGTGTGCGACCAAGATCCATTGCGGATACCGAATTTTACTTCAGTTTCAGTCTTCATCTTCTCCGATAAAGACTTCATTCCAGCTTCTTCCAAATCCTTTAGTACATCTTTAAATGGGCGCATCTTTCTGAAGGAAGATCTTCTGAGAGTATTTATGCTGCTAAATATCTAAAGGGTATGGAACTAAAACTGTGAAAAAGATTTTACTTATATTAGGAATATTTGCGCTTGGTGGACAAGCTGCTCGTGCAGATATTACGTCAAGAATGACATCTAGTGTTCAGCTGACAGTTAATGCTGCTGCAACACAAATGCAAAGAGTAGGAAACTCTTATAGTATCTCTGGTAATAACGTGGATACAACTGATGGAACCACTGCTAACACAGTCAGTGCTGGTTCTATAAGTAGTGGTGTCTATGGACCTGGTACTATTTCAGTCACACAGGATGATCCAGGTGAGGCGTTCAGCTTCTCGACTT
>MDTE01120598.1_pt1 | contig 50329 bp, 34 predicted proteins | sample 811231 | NCBI WGS metagenome assembly MDTE01 (sample SAMN05326651, study PRJNA326480) | marine metagenome | isolation source: seawater | place: Indian Ocean: Red Sea | collected 2010 | reverse complement strand
GTCGGCGTGTGCGGGGGCGGGCGTCCCGGGGCCAGGCGACGCGAGGGGACATCCACGAGTCGTGACTCGACGATGTGTGCGAGACGTGCGGGCGGGCGTGCGTGCGTGATTGCTCAGTGCGTGCGTGATGGGTGTGCGTGGGGTTTGTGTATGGAGAGAGAGAGAGACTCGTACTGGACGACCGCGTACCCTGTATAGAAGAGGACGCGCTCTCTCTCGCGCGCGCGGTATGCGTGCGTGTGTCCCCCATGCACGTCGAGTCACGACCGGTGAAAATCCATCGATCCATCCATGCATCCATCCATTCATCGATCGATCGCGTCGGGCCATCGACAGAGTCGGTCGGTCGCCGATCGGGCGACGACCGAGGGATCGAAATGGGGATGGAGATGGGAATGGATGTGCGCGTGCGACCGCGACCGCGACCGCGACCGCGACCGATGCGGACGACGACGCGCGCGTTCGTCGCGGTCTCGGTGATGGTCGCGTTCGCGACGACGGCGTGCGTCGGTGGTCGAGCGTCGGTCGACGACGATGATGCATCATCATCATCATCATCTTTCGAATCATCTTTCGAATCATCATCATCGTTCGTGCGGGCGTTGGACGTCGAGACGCTTCGTGATGACGTCATCGCGCGGTCGAGAGACCCGTGGGTGATTTCGTTCAGTGGTTCGAGGGAGAGGTGTGGGATGTGTGGGACGATGGACGACGCGTTCGCGCGCGCGGCGAACGTCGCGGCGAGACGATTGGGCGCGACGGTGAAATTTGGGCGCGTGGACGCGACGGCGGAGAACGTCGACGTCGAGGCGTTGGGACGAACGGTGGGGTTGACGACGATACCGGCGGTGAAGGGGTATCCGACGCACGCGACGTTGAATCCGTACGACGCGAGACGGAGCGTGAAGATGCCGAAGACGTTTGAGACGACGGGTCCGGATGGAGGGGCGCGCGCGCCGCGCGTCGAGGATTTGGTCGCGTTCGCGGAGGAGACGTTGCCGACGCACTTGGTGGAACGCGCGAGGGTGAGAGAGGACGAGCGCGTGCGTGATGCGGAAAGTATCAGGATCGGGGCGGAGGAGGGGGTGCCGACGGCGGTGGTGGTGACGAATAAGAAGACGACGAGCGCGTCGTTGAAATCCATCGCGCACGCGTTGGAGGGACGGTTTCGGTTTTTGGAGGTGACGTACGACGAGGGGGAGGACGCGCCGCGATTACCGGGTCTGGCCGCCGACGTGGGGACGCCGCGAGTGGTGGTGTACCCGGCGGACGCGTCCGCGGCGCCGATTCCGTTTGAGAGCGATTCGACGAAACGCGAGACGGTGTTGGCGTTTTTAACCGAACACGCCGGACCCGAGGTCGAGTTGAAGATGGAAACCATCGATACGTCGAAGAAGAAAACCGCGACGAGCGGCGATGGATCATCGTCTTCGTCGTCCGAGAGCGATCGAGCGTTCGAGTCGACGTCTCTGTTGAAACCGGCGCGCGCGAGCGAGTACGACGACATCGTCTCCTCAAACCACAAGAGAATGAAAATGGTCGCGTTCACCAAGTCGGGCGAGGCGTGCGAAAAACTCGTCGACGCGCTTCCGACGAGTCTGGAAGATCTCACGGGCGTCGTGGATTTACACGAAATCATCGTCCGCGACGACGACGCGAGTGCGAGCGCTCTCGCGACGAAACTCGAGTTGTTTCGAGGCGAGGCGGCGAAGAGATGCGCGGAGCTCGTCTTTCTTCCGAGCGTCGACGACGAGGACGATTCGCGAGACGCGGTGACGTTCGAGCCGACGAGCGAGGACGTGGAAGGGTACTCGGCGAAGAACGTGCGTCGTTTCATCTTGGACCAGGTTCCGGATTTGACCATCAGCGTCACCACGGAGACGATTGATAGTTCTCTATTCGGAATCGCCGCGACGGCGCCGAAAGTGTTGCTCTTCGCCGCCGACGACGACGCCGCGTCGAGAGACGTTTTGCACGTCATGTCCGCGACACACCGTGAGTTTGTCTTCGGCGTCACGTCCGACGATAACGAGGCGTTGATGAGCCAGTTTCAAGTCACCAAGCGTCCGACGCTCGTCGTCGTCTATCGCGAACAGGCGGCGACGGGCGATGCACCCGAGGGTTCGATGCGCATGGCGATTCAAAAGTTTCCGCCAGAGGTGGCGCTCGAGCAACCGATGGTGAATGCGTGGCTCACGCAGCTTCGCACGCACATTCTCGGCGTCGATACGGACGCCGTCGTGCCGACGCCGAAGACGGTGGACGCCTCTTCGGCGCTCGACGACGAGTGCGCCGCCAAAGGTGGCTTGTGCGTCGTCGCCTTCGTCAAGGGTGACGCCGCGGCGGAGAAGAAGACGGTGCACGCCGTCGCTAAATCCTTGTACGGCAAACCGTTCCACTTCGCCATCGTCGATCCGACGACGCAACGCTCGTTCGCCGAGACGTTTGACATAAGAAACCCGGTGGATTATCCCACGGTGACGGTGATGGCGACGCGCGCGATGCGCTTCGCCACGCACAAGGGCGCGTTCGACGCGGAGGACGTCAAGACTTTTTGCGAAGGCGTCTTAAGTGGCAAAGTGAAGACGTGGCGATTCCAAGAGATGCCGAAACTCGTCGAAGGGGGCGAAAAGGTGGAAGAGGTCGTCGAGGAGGACATCGTCGAGGAGGAGTTCGACCTGAGCGACATCATGGGCGAAGAGGTGGAGGGCGACGCCGCGCTGTCTCGGGAGGAGCTCGCCGCGCGCGCCGAGGAAGAATTAACCAAACAACAGGCAGAGGAGGCGGCGCGACAGGCAGAGGAGGCGAAGAAGAAGGCTACCAAGGCCAAGAAGAAGCGACGACGCAAGAAGAAAAAGGCGAAGACCGAGCTCTGATTTTGACATTCTGACTGTAATGATGACGTAATAACCGTCGATTTGTGTTTGATTGTTTTACACGCGCGTTCTAAAGTAAGAGCCAAATGCACAAGCCCCAGTAAGGAATATTCGCGAGCGCGCCGCACTCTTTGTCGAGAGACTTCATGAAGTACGCCTGCCATACGTACACGAGCGCGATGTCGACGACGAACGCGATGGCGACTCTGTCCGTGTGCATGAGGTGGTCAAAGTACGCGAGACGTTCGCTCAATCCACCGACGGATGGGTCCTCGAACAATGTCCAATAGACGGAGAGCGCGCCGACGGCGAGGCCGGTGGCGCCGAAAATCTTACTCATCAGCCCCTTCTCCCCGAGTCGAGCCTCGCGCCAGCTCTCTTCGCTCGCGTTCGAGTCTCTCTCGGCGGGCACAGGCGTCGCCGCGCTGACGGCGAAATACGGCAAAAGCATCGCATTCGTGAGAAACATGCCCACCGACCACGCCTTGGTGGTCGGTAAATCTCTCCCACGCTTATCCATGAGCAATAACGGGAAGAGCATGAAGATGAACGCCTCGGCGAAGTTGAAAAATCCGAGCGACACCGGATGCACCTCGGGCGCCGTGCCGAGAATATCGATGCCAAACTTATTGAGCAATGGCAAGACGAAGAAGAAATCCGTCGACTGCGCGATGACGTCCTGAAGCGTCTCCGGCTTGATGGCGTACGCGGGATCACCGGGCACGGGATTATTCGACGGCGACAGCAATAAAACGTACCAATACGCCGCCCCCGCGAGCCACAACGCCGCGCTCGCCGCCACGTTCCCCTCACCCTCCGGCTCATCCGCCGTCTTCACCGCCATCGTCTCACCACCGCTCGCCTCACCCTCTCCTCGCTTCGCCGCGATCTGTTTCTTCACCAACGGCGCCACGGCGCGAATGATCGAAAACGACGCGTCTCCCAATTTCACCGGCGACTCCACGCAATCCCTCGCGTACACCAATCGCCCGCTCTCCTCGCTCACTCTGTAAAACGAACACCCACGCGCGTTCGGAAACGCCTCTCCCATCAATTCCACGTGCCACGTCACCCCGACGCTCGTACCATCTTCCGAGTTCCCCGTGCACTCGTCCACGACGAAGGTCAAATCATTCGGTATCCCGCGGCAAGACTCCTCGAACAACGTCCTCACCGCCGCCTTACCGACGAAGGGCGACGGGAAATTAAAATCCTCGTACACGACGTCATCGTCCACGCGTTCGAGCGCCCCCTCGACGTCTCTCGCGTTGATCGCGTCGTACATCTCGCGCACCGTGCGCTCGGCGTTCGATGATGTCGTCATCGGTCCCATGGCGCGCGCGGGCGCGGGCGCGCGTCTCGAGACGCGCGGTCGTCGCGCGCGCGCGAGGGTGACTCGAGACGAGATCGTTCGCGCGTTCGGTCGCATCGCGCGCGGCTCGAGACGCGATGCGTCGCCCACTCGCGGCGTTGAAAAAGGGCATCGTCATTCATTCACGCGCGCGCAGAGGATGCATGCAAACGAAGAGTGGAGGGAAATGTGTCGTGGCGATTGATTGAAACGACGCTATGAGTGTGGAATTCGCGGAATGAATGAAGCGCCAACGGTTTCTTCGTTGTAAAGTTAAAAGTCACCGTTGGGCTCGAACACGCTCCACCACCCGGCGGCGTACTTGGCGTACGGCGCGGTCCAGTTGGCGGGCGCCTTGAAGGCGCTCGGATCGATGGGCGCCGAACTCTTCAAAATATCGCACGCCGCGCCCTCGACGCCGCCCTTGTACACCCTATCCATACGCAACTTGACGAAATCGTTCCAAACCTTATCCGTGGTGACGACCGCGACGCACGGTTGACGAATCTTCGCCTTAATCTCGGGCGTCGCGTCCAAAAACGTCGGGTTGGCGACGATCCAAAAATCTTGCGGCTTTGATTTTTCCTTGAAAAATCGTCGTCTCTCGCGCAAAATCTCCGGGAAGTGTTCGTTGTTCTCATCGTTGAGCATGAAATCCGCGTTCGCGACGCAATAATAAAATTGCGCCGTCTGCATCGCCGCGCGCGCCTCTCGTCAGTCGTTCGTTCGCGTCTTCGCGTCGTCGTCGCCCCGTCCCGTCCCGTCCCGTTGTGGATAACTCATCTATCCATCCATCCGACCGACGCATCGTTCCTCGCGTCCCCACGCGCGCGAGAACGACGCGCGACGTCGAAACACCGATCGATCCGTAGTTTTTTCATCCATCCCTCGCGCGTTTCTCCCATCGCGCGCGCTCGCGTCGGTCATTCATTCCATTCACGCGCGATGCGCGCGCACATCATTCGCACCTCGGTCGAGTCCGGCCCGATCGCGCTCCCCGCGGTCTCCGCCTCGGCGCGCGTCGCGCCGAACGAGCCTCGAGCGTGACGTCTCGGCGCGCGTCGACGATCGACGGCGCGGGAGTGAGTCGCGAATCGCGCGAAAGACGTGGACGCCATCGCGCGCGTGCGTGTGTGTCGACGATCGATTCGATCGAGAGGTTTATCGAAACCTTTTGGCTCGAGGGCTCGAGTGCGTGCGCGATGGGTTCTGGGACCGTAGTGGAGTGTGTATATGCCCGTGTGTGACGTGTGTATACGATATGGGTACTTGGTCGTTTTGAGAGTACAGTACAGGTACGTATATTCGGACATCTGGCACTTTCCACGCGTCGGTCGGTCGTCGGTCGTCGGTCGGTCGGTCGGTCGTCGTTTGTCGTCGCGGCGCGCGCGCGCGCGTGTTCCCGACGCTCGAGCGCGTCGGTCGTGACTCGTGATCTCGACTCGAGGAGGAGCGCTCGCGATCGGACTCGAACGACTCGAGGGAAGGCGCGAACGAACGAACGAACGGACGGACGGACGGACGAGATGGCGTCCGCGGGGGATCTCCTCGCGCGCGCGGACGCGTTGATGAAAAAGTACGCGCGGTGAACGAGAGACGCGCGCGCGTGGGTTCTTTGTCGACGTCGCGCTCGCGCGTCCATCGACGCGAACGTGAAGACGCGCGAGTGGGATGACGATCGATTGCGCGCGGGACGGGACTGACGCGCGGACGGCGTCGCGCGCGCGGACGCAGGTACGAGTCGTATCTTCCGAAGACGGAGACCGCGGCGCAGGTGGAGGAGAAAATTTCAAAATTGCGAGGCACGGAGGCGTTCGCGGCGTTGCTGACGAACGCGGAGAACGTGTTGGATGAATTGTTGTCCAAGGCGGAGTCGGTCAAGTCGGAGCGGAATCGAGCGGCGGTGGCGACGCTCAACGCCGAGGTGCGCAGAGGGAAGAATTATCTGCGAGGTGAACTGCCGAAATTGCGAAAAGTGGCCAAGTCGAAGACGTCGGGGACGACGGACGAGGATGTGCGCGCGATGTTGGAGATTGTGGATGATTTGGAGGATCGAGTGGAGGCGGTGGCGGACGGCGTGACGAGAGGTTTGCCGCCGCAGAGACGCAAGCCGGAGGGCGGGTACGGAGGGAAGTCGTCGGTCGTTAACATCTCGGATGGTAACGTTCCGGGTTCGAGCGCGAATCCTTTCGTGAACATGGAACAGAGCGAGGCGAGCGAGGCGTTCAGACAAGAGTTTGACGCGCGCAAGGCCAAGCAAGATAAAAGTTTAGACGTCATCTCTCGCGGTTTGGGCGTGTTGAAAGACATCGGAGGAGAGATGCAGGAAGAGATGCGACGTCAAGATCCGATCACCGACGCGATTGATGATAAGCTCGACACGGTGAACACGGAGATTCGATCCGCGAACACTCGGTTGAAGGATGCGGTGACGAGGATGCGATCGACGCGCAAGTTTTGCATGGATTCCATTCTTCTCTGCGTCGTGCTCGGCATCGGATTCACCATCTATAAAACGGTCATCTAAACCCACAGGTAGCGTATTAGTCTAGGTAATGTGCACATCAAATCAAATTACAAGGTGAAATATCACTTCCATCGCCAATCGGCGATGAGATCGAAGACGTCTTCTCGCACGCTCGTCAACGTGAGCGAGTGTCCGCATCGCTTAAATTCCACGTGTTCAGCCTTCCCACCCGCGCTGATCGCCAACCTCGCGCGGTCGATCGCCGTCTCCGGCGGTACGATGACGTCTCTCTCGCCCGTGACGAGTAACACGGGCGTTTGAAAAGATAAACGCACCATGCCGCAATCCTCCGCTCTCGCGCCGGCGTTATGCCTCGTCACGTCGTACAACTCCAACGCCGTCCTCAGACGCACAGGTCCTTTGAACGTCAGCTCGTCCGCGTCCACCTGTTTCTGCGCCTCGTGATCAAAATCCAACTCCGGATCCTGCACCAGGTCCGTCGGTCTCGCGGACACCGGGAACGCCGGCACCGCGAGCGACACCAATCGAAGCGCCGCCAACGCCGCGCCCGGTACGTACGTCTTCATCTTCAACAACGGATTGATCAACACCACCCGCTCGACGACGACATCACCCATCTCTCGCATCGAATTCACGATGTATATCGCCAACGCCCCTCCCATGCTCGATCCGACCACCATCGCCGCGCGCGTCGCGCCCGCCGCCTCGAGCGCCCGTCTCGCGCGCGTCGCCGTCTCCTCCTTCCCCGTGTAAATACCTCGAACGCTCCCCTCGCCCTCGCACGCGCCGTGTCCCGGAAGGTCAAACGTAATCGCGCGATAGCCTCGCTTGGCGAGCGCCACGCACATCGCGCGAACGTTGGGCGAGCGCGCGTGCGCATTCAGACCATGCACGACGAGCGCATCGCCTCTGCGCGCGCGCCCGCGCTCCGGCGCCGGTTCGATGATATCCACCGCGAAACCGAGTCCCGGGACGGATGATATCACGATCTCGCCGGGGGCGTCGAGTTCCATGACGCGCGCGCGACGACGACGACGCTCTCGCGATGGGCGCGTCGTCAGTCTGTGACGCCCATTTCGATCGATCGATTCATCATGATCGTCATCAACGACGATTCGAGCGATGATGACGAGTTTAAACCGCTCCCGAGTCTCCTCGAACGCGTGCGGAGTCCGGTCAAGGTGCGTCTCGCGCGAGGAGGCGGGAGAAGGCGACGCGACGACGGGATGCGAGCGTTTTCGCGCGCGCGAGCTGACTCGATGTGATTTGAAAAAAGAGCGCCACTGACGACGACGAGGATTCGCGCGACAGGCGAGCGCGTCGACGGAGACGCCCAGGCTTAAGAAAATCATCGAGATGCCCGCGCTTCGGGACGAGGGCGGGGACGGGAGCGACAGCGAACCGGCGTGGTTGAAGAAGTTTTCCTCGCCCGCGGCGGCGGGACGCGCGGCGGCCGTCGCGAGCTCGAGCGCGAGCTCGAGCGAGGACGCGAACGAGGCGGTGCGGACGACCGAGACGGCGAAAGAGACGAGTGAGAAGACACAGAGCGACGCGCGCGCGAAAGATGCGGTCATCGCGTCCGCGAAACCGACGACGGTGAAACCCGCGCCCGCGCCCGCGCCGCCGCCGCCGCCGAGAGACGGTTCGTCGACGTCGTCGTCCACCCGCGTCGATCTCGTCGCCACCGCCAATCTCGGCGGTAAATCAAAGGTTCTGTTCGAGATCGAGGGCGCGGGCGAGGCCATCGATCTCGACGGCGATACCGGCGCCGTCGGTCGTTGGCTCGCCGAGTCGTCTCGCGCGCTCAAGGTTGACATGAAGGGAGTCATGTACAACGCGCGCGTCGTCCCCGCCGCCGGTTCCATCGTCGTCGTCGCCCTCAACGGTGACGTCGCCAAGATCGAGAGCGTCCATCGCGAGTTCATTCAGCTTCGTCAGGACCCGAACGCGTGCGGAGGCGTCCAAAATCTCGGCGTCGGTTCGCTCTTTGACCGAGACGACGACGACGACGACGACGAGGACGACGACGACGACCCGCCCGCGCCCCGCGCCTCTCTCGGCGCCACCAAGCGCAAACGCTCGACCGACGCCGCGGGCGCGGCGAAACGCGCGCCGCAGAAGCGCAAACAGAAACAAACCTCCCGCGCCAAGCCCAAACCCGGCGCGCCGCGCAAGAGTCGAAAGAGGCCCGCGTGATGCAAAAACCACACCTTTCCGAGAAGCGCCAATGGTGCCCATTTCCCATCATCTCCCCTTTAACGCCGCACACGCGCGCGCGCGCCATGTCCGCGCCCACGGGGGACGCGAAGCGCGTGTATAAACTCGCCCTCGGCGGTGACGCGAAGAAACAGCGATACGTCGTGGAAACTCGCGTCGCGGGAGGCGGACGACTCGGCGTCATTCTCATCGGTCTGAAATCCCCCGAGCGCGTCTTGGTGTCCACCCCGGCGAGCGGATTGCCGCTGACGTCGAACGAGTTCGTGTGCGCGGACGAAGACGTGGAGCGAGAGCTGTTGCGGGCGGGGGCGATCAGGATCACGCGAGAGGTGGGAGGAAGACGGGCGTGCGCGTTGGACGACGGAGAGGGCGCGGCGGCGGTCGCGAGCGCCGACGGCGAGGACGGGGCGACGAGGACGAGGGATGACGGGACGTCTCGCGGCGTCGTCGGTGGACGACCGCCGGTGAGGATGGAGGGGGTGAAGAACGAGGAGGTGCTCGGGATGTTGAGCGGAATCATGAAGGGGGCGAGCCCGCGGGTGGTGCGCCGGGGCGACGCGGGCGCGAGTCCGCGGGAGATCGGTGGTGCGTCGGTGGGAGGAGGAGGGGGGGGCGCGGGGGTGCCGCGGGCGAAGGTGCCGATGTTGACGCCGCGAACGATGCGCGGAGGGGCGGGGGCGAGTCGGGGAACGGGGGCGGGAGGCGGCGGGGCGACGCCGTCGCCGAGCGCGTCGGCGTTGCCTTTGGGGACGTTCGGTGCGGATGCGACGACGTTTTATTCGCCGACGTCGTCGTTTGCGTCGCCGGCCGCGAGCGAATCGCGCTCGGGCGGAGGTGATGATTACTTGGAGAGCATGATGAGTGACTTTTCGGCGGCGTTGCTCGGAAGCGGTTCGGCGGCGGCGGCGAACGCCGCCGCGGGATTACCTCCTGGGTTCGGTGCTCCGACGGCGACGGGGACCGGAGTGTCGCGACACAAATTCGCCAACGATGCGTCGACCGGGGAAGACAGAGAGCTCAGTCCGTTTTTCACGCCGAGCGACGCGCCCGCGAGCGGCGCGTTGGTCGGCGCGTTGGAAGCCGGCGTCGACGTCGCGCCGCTCGAAGACGTGTCCGGTTTACAGGGCGATGACGGTGAGGTGGACGTGTCCGAACTCACGCGCGAGTCGTCTTCGGGCGCGTTGGGGTTAGACGCGACGCCTGCTGAGCTCAGTGATCTCTTGAACCGATCGCGCATGCTTCGCGTGGCGGCGGATTCACTCGACAACGACGCGTTGGGTCTCGAGGAGGTGAAGAGCGCGCCTCTCTTCGAAGAGAAGCTCGAGCGTTCGTCGTCCAAGGGTGAGATTTGCGAAGCATACAACCTGCGAGGCGACAAGTTCGGGTGCGAAGGATGCGTGAGTCGACACGTGTGTCAACTGTGCGAGTCTCCGCGACACGTCTTCGGAACGTGCCCGCAACTCTTCGCCAACGTTCACCGACGCGTGGAAAAAAACGTGTGCATCGATTATTACCTAAACTCGATCGACGAGACCGGATGCGCGCTTCGAAGCGGATGGGACCAAGAGAACCACGCGTGGAACCTCTGTCCTCGCGGCGCGGACTGCATGCTCGAACACGTGTGCGGGTGCTGCGGCAAGAGCGGCACCAACGCGCACACGCCCTCGTGCCGCCTGTACGCGCTCTTCGCCAAGCCCGGATCGCTCGACTTGTGTCGAAAATATTATCTCCACTCGCTCGGTGACTATTTCAAGACGGAGACGGACGGTTCGTACAAGTTTAAGATTGGATCGAGCGGCGGGTGGGCGCTGTGCGCCAAGGGCGACCGGTGTCACTCTCGACACATTTGCGGACACTGCGGCGAGGAGGGTCGAGGCAAACACAAAGAGAGTTGTAAACTGTACGGCGTCTGTGGCGACGCCGCGGATAAGGACGAGGAGAAGCAACCGTGTTTCCTGTACTTTATGAAGTCCATGGTGGGGATTCGAGAGTTTGAAAAGGGGTTACTCGGCGGAAGCGCGAGGGGGTTTTGTTCGCAAAAAAAGGGCGAGTGCACCGGGTATCACGTGTGCGGCACGTGCGGAAAGAAGGATGTGTCTCCGTACAACGCCGACGGTCACGACGCGTCGTGTCGCATGCGAACCATCTCGAACGAATCCGACCCCACGCTCAATCCGAGAACCAAACAATTGTTGAAGGATTTCGAAGAAGAAATCGCGCGCCTTCGCGCGGATAATAAAGAAAAGGACGCCAAGCAACGCGCGCCGGAGACTCCGAAGAGCGCGAAAAAATCCGCCAAAGGTAAAGAAGACTCCGACGAGGACGACGACGCACCGGTGAAGATTGACGTCAAGAGGTGTCGCGTGCTCAAATCTGAAATCGACGCCATGGTTCGTGGATTGTCAGACGCCGTCGACGTGATGTGCGAAGAGGCGGTGGAACGCGCGGGACAAGAAATACCGAGGAACGCGAATCCGACGCACAAATTAGAAAAGATTAGAGATGGGATCCGTGATGTGATGTAATACGAAAACATGTGTGTGAGACAAACGACTAGGCGGCGCCGCTCGTCGACGCGAAGGCTTCTCGCAACAATTGCTTTTGTTTCACCGTCAACCGCGCCGGAAATTTCACATCCTTGACGCGGACGATCAAATCGCCGCGTGCGCCCGTCTTTTGGTTCGGCATGCCCTTCCCGCGCAAACGTTTCGTCATGCCCGGAGGCGTCGGATCGTCGAACGCGACTCGAACCGTCGCCCCGTCGACGTTTTTCAGCTCCACCTTCCAACCGACGAGGGCGCTCCGCAGCGCGATGGAGGGAACCTCGTAGACGAGGTCGTCCTTCTCGCGCTTCAAAAACTCGTGGCGACGCTCCTTGATGACGACGACTAAATCCGCGTCGCCCGCGGAGGACGACGGGTCTTGGTGACCGCGTTTATCGTACGTGATTCGCGTCCCGTCTCGCCACCCGCGCTTGACGTCCACGGATACGCGTTCGTCTCTCTCCGCCATTCGCCCGGGACTCCCCGCGCGCACGTTCCGACGCACCGTGAACTCCTTCGTCGCGCCTCTGTATAATTCCTCGAGCGACACCTCGAGCTCGACGACGTTGGACGGTCGCCTTCGCTTTTCGCCCCCTCCGAACGCCGACCCGCCGAACGCCGACCCTCCGAACGGGGTTCCGCCACCCCCACCGCCGCTAAACATGTCCGCCCCGACGGAAAACCCACCCGGTCCGCCGCCGCTTCGTCCGCCGCCGAACAACCGCGAAAACAATTCCTCCGCGTCCGCGCCCGTGAATTCGTGATACCCGCGCCCCGCGCCTCCATTCGCGAACCCACCGCTCGCGAACCCACCCCCACTCCCACCTCCACCCCCCACATCGAACCCACGATCCGTGTCTCGCGCCTCCGGAGGCACGAATCCCGCCTTTAATCCCTCCTCCCCGTACCGCTCGTACGTCGCCCGTTTCTTCGCGTCGCTCAACACATCGTACGCCTCGCTCACCTCTTTAAACCGCTCGGCGTCCCCATTCGCGCGATCGGGATGCCATCGCAGCGCCGCTTTTTTATACGCCCTGGTCGTCGCGCGCCGTCGTCAGTCCACCGATACCGATTCATTCATTCATTCATTCATTCATTCATTCATTCATTCATTCATTCATTCATTCATTCATTCGCATTCATTCGCACCTCTTCAACGCGTTCGCATCGTTCGCATCCTCTCTCGACACGCCGAGCGCGTCGTACATCGATCGTCGCGTTTTTTTCGACATCCCGTCACCCCTCGTTCGCGCTCGTCGCGCTCGTCTCGCTCGTCTCGCGGTCGCACGTTCGCGTCGCGATGTGTCGATGATTCCGAGAGGTGGGCACCCGGGTGGGTGGGTGCCCACTTCGAGCGGAAACGCGCTTCCGGAAGGAACGCGTCCGAGCGAAACGCGCGAACGAGAGAGAGGATTCGCGATGATTTTGTGTGCGGTACAATGTCATTGTGTGTGCGTGCGTGTCGTACAGTGCGGGTGCGAGAGTCACGGCGTCTTCGCGGGGGCGTCGCGGAGAACGCCGCGGACGAGCTGCACCTGTAAAAAACGCGCGCCGTCGACGACGATCCAGACGCCGGCGGCGAGTCTGTCCCTCGTCGCCACGGAGACGCGACGTTCGAGGGCGAGGAGTATGCGCGCGCGGGCGAGACGCCACTTGGCGGTCGCGTTTTCGGAGACTCTGGCGTAGGTGTCGCCCATCATGGCGACGAGGAGGTTGAGGAGGACGACGGAGCCGAGCACGGAGAAGGCGGCGAGGAGGAGGATGAGGACGACGGAGGCGCGAGCGGCGTCTCGCGCGACGTCGGATTCGAAACCGCCGTTGGTGAGCCATTCGAAACACGACAAGATTTGGGCGTTGAAGTCGACGAGGGAGCGGTCGGCGGATGGGCGGAGGACGACGTAAAAGGCGGTGGAGAAGGAGAGGACGAAGATGGCGAGGATGAATGCGAACGGTCGCACGTCGTTTTCGACGATTTCGTACGTCATGATGATGAAGTGGCCGATGGATCTGAATCCCATGAAGAGCTGGGTGCAGTGAAACCAGGCGAAGAGGAACGCGGCGGCTAAGAGGGCGTCGGCGAAGATTTCACATTGGAAACTGGACGATCGCGCGACGGCGGCGGCGAGATACGAGACGCAAAACGCCGCGCTCACCGCGCTCGCGCCGTTCCGGCGATGGGTGCACTCGTGGGCGAGTTGGGCGAGCACCGCGAAGAGAACCGCCGTTTTCGCGGTGTGCGCGGCGACCGAACGCGTCTCGTTCGTCTCCGCGGCGTCGGCGTACGACGTGACGTGCACGAACGTCGTGGTCAACATAAAGCCGATGACTTGATACAGACGATCGTAATACAGCTTGGCACCGTAGCAGTCCCACTTTCGCTGTACCAACTCTTGCATGAGCGGTAACTCGAGTAACTCCGTGTGACCGTTCTCGACAATCTCCAAGAGCGCCCCTCGCCCGTCGCCCTGCCTCGTGTCCACGTCGGACAGCGGCATCCGTCGGCACGTCACGGGTCCGTAGGACCACTCCGTGACGCACGTGCGACCGAGAATGTGTCCGTACATATCCTTGAACCCGTGCCTCGCCGCGAAAAGAATCGGCGTCAATCCGTCCTCGTTGACGATTCGATCCACAGCCTTACCGGTCCACTTTTGACACAACGCGTCGTACATTTCGGGTCGGTTGTGAATCACCGCCAAGTGCAAGCACGTGTTCCCGTGCGTGTCTTGCGCGGTCGCGTCGGCGCCCGCCTCCAATAATTTGTTCACTAAACTCCCTTGACCCGTGCTCACGGCGAAACTCAACGCGTATTCGCCGTAATAGCACGGCGCGTCCCTTGCGAAGAAGCGTCCCGTCGCCCGCGCCGAGAGCAACGCCGCCGCGTCCGGCGTCCTCCGCAACAACCAATCGACCAGCTCATCGTTCTCATTCACGATGGCGATGTGCAACGCGCTCTCCCCACGGTATTCCTCCCCCGCGTACACGTCGTTCACCGTCTCCGGATACGCGTCGCCCGCGTATTTCGCGCTTCGCAACCGCGCCGACTCCGCCATCGCCTCCCCGCCCCCGTACAAAAACATCAACAACAGCGGCGTCTCCCCCACAGGTCCGCGCTCACGAAGCGCATCGATCCCTCTCGACGCCAATTCTCTCCGCACGCCCGCCTCGTCGCCCGTCTTGAGCGCCGCCCAAATCCCGCCAGCCGTCGACGCGTGCAGCGTCTGCATCTCCACGTCCCTCGCGCTCGACGTCCCCACCGCCGCGAGCGCGTCCTCGGCGCGCTCGAGGGCGCGAGACAGGCGCGCGTGTGCCCACGCCGCGAGCGCGGCGCGCGCGGCGCCGGCGACGTCGACGCGCGAACGCTCGGCGCGCTCGAGGGCGTGGGCGGAAAAAATCACCACCGCCGCGAGGCAACACGCGCGAGCGAGGGCGAGGCGACGAACGGTGCGGAGACAGTCGCGACGGTACCGCTCGCGACCGCGCGCGTCGACGTCGGACGGGGGCGACATGGCGAGACGTCGGGCGGTCGGGCGTCGGCGTCTGAGGGACGGGACGCGGCGGTTTCGGCGGTTTCGAGCGCGGGACGAAGCGCGGGCGAACGCGAACGGATGGACCACCGTGTACAACGCTGGCCTATAATAGAATGCGATATTTTTCTTCGCGCGGAACCTCGCCGAGGAGGACGGTGCCGTCGGCGGAGGCGGCGGCGTGCGCCCACGGGTCGCTCGCCGACCACGCGCACGCGCGCGCCGAGACGAAATTCTTGCACGTCCGACGATCAATCAGACGCACGGAGGAGACGCCTCTGTCTCGCGCGCACGTCGATGATGCGGTGGCGTCGGACGGGAGAGCGTCGTCGTCGCACCAGACGCGCAGGGTACCGTCTGAACTGGCGGTGAGCGCGAGCGCGTCGTACACGGGATTGTACGCGCACGACCAAATCCAATGTTCGTGTCCCGCGATCACTTTGAGCGCGCGCTCGTGCGCTCGAGCGTCCCAAAACTTGAGTAATCCATCGTCACCGCACGTCATCATCTCGTGCGGCTTGTTCGGGTTGTATCGCACGTCTCGGGTCTGTCGCGCGTGCGCGCGCTCGACGATTTGCGCGCGCCGCGCCGAGCGTGCGTCGAACACGACGACGTCCGCGTCCACGCCGCACGCGAACGATTCCCGTTCGTGGGGATCCCACGTCCCGTTCGACGCACCGTCTTGTCGCGTGTTCATCCCGCCGATGATATCCGATCTCGACGCGTCCGAACGCGTCGACGTCTTCGAGCTCGAGGCGAAACCGCCGTCCTCGCGCCGTCTCCACGCGCGCGCGTTAAATTCATCCACCGTCATCACCGTCTCCCCGCTCGCGTTGAATCGAGCGCATTTCACCGTCTCAAACTCTCGCTCGTCGTCACCCCTCTCGGCGCGCAATTCAATCACCGAACGCGCGCCGAGCGTCTCCTCCTCGCCGTCGTCGCCGCCGCCGCCGCCGCCCAGCCGTCCCGAGATCACGCACACCCCTCTCGATCGTCGCACCTCTCGACCGACGTCCTCGTACGCCACCACCGCCTGCGTCGCGCTCGCGTTGACGTCGACGTCTTCGCACGCGCGGTGCTCGAGCGCGATGGACCGCGAGACGACGGCGGTTTTCGTCTCGACGTCGCGTTCGATCAATCGAAGAAAATTACCACCCTCTCGAAGCGCGTTCGTGGCGGCGTACCATCGCGACGTGGACGCGTCGGCGTCGTCGTGAGAGGGAACGGCGACGAGCGCGCGGGCGGGCGCGCCGAGTTCGAGCGTCGTCGACATGTGACGCGGTCGAGGCGGTCGAGGGGACGAGGTGGATAACCGCCGGCGAGAGAGACGCGAACGATTTGAAGAGGTCCGATTCATTGACAACACCGCGCTACGTGAACGTCGAATGCACCGGTCGATTCTATCTATCTTCGTGCTTAAATGTATCGCCGATCGTGACGATCGGTGAAGACGAGGGAACGTCGTGACCCGTCGTCGTCGTCGAGGGACGACGGGACGGGACGAAACGCGCTCGTCGAGGAGTCTTTTTAGTCGAAGTCCAGCAAATCGCTGATCATGTCGAGGTGAGGGAACTCCGATTGGATGCCCGGGGACCACGTGGACGGATGACCCATGCCCGGCGGCGGCGCCATGCTCTTCATGCCCGGAGGCGTGCCGAGGGAACCCAAACCGTGGGGCGGTTGTTGCCCGTAGCCGTTCATGCCCGGAGGCGCAGACGGCGGTTCGGGTGGTCGCGAGGAGGCGGCAGCCATGGCGGCGAACGAGGGTGGAAGACCGCTGTTCCCGCCGTGAGGCGGCGACGCGGGTCCGGCTTCGGGCACGCGGGCGGAACCGGGGGGCGGCGGACCGCGAGGCGGCGGCGGTTGAGACATGTCGCCGCTTCCCGGAGGCGGAGGCCCCGGCGGAAGCGGCGGGTGACCCTTCGCCGTCGCCATCACCGGTTGCACGCTCGCGGTGCCCGGCGCGGCGGACGTGCCGTTGGACATGATGCTCGAACTCGAAACCATGCGCACGAGGTTGGTGGCGTCGCCGAGACTGACCGAGGCTGCCTGCGCGGTGTGCGCGACGTCTCCGAGCGTGTCCATGGACGGATGCTTGGCGCCGGCGCGCATCCCCGGCACGCCGCCGCCGCTCACCATCTCGCTTCGCAACTGCAGGATAATATCCTTCGCCTTGTCCAAATCGGCCGAGAGCTGCTTGCACTCGCTCGTCTTTTCCTCGAGTTGAAGTTCGAGTTGGGAGACTCGCGAGCGGAGAGCGCTCACCTCGTTGGACAGAGGCGCCGGGATAACCTTGGAGGGCGAGGAGACCTGCGATATCGACTTGCTGCGAGTGGGTGTGGACGGGCTATCCGACTTGGGCGCCGGGATGGACTTGGCCGCGGCCTCGGCCGCAGCCTTGGCTTCGGCCTCCTCCTTGGCTCTTCTCGCCTCCTCCTTGGCCTTTTCCTCGGCGTCTCGCTTGGCTTTTTCCTCAGCCTCGCGCTTGGCCTTTTCGGCAGCCTTGGCCGCCGCCTTGGCCTCGCGTGCAGCGCGAGCCTCCGCTTCGGCTTTCGCCTTGGCCGCGGCTTCGGCTTCCTCTCTGGCGCGTTCTTCGGCCAACGCCGCTGCCTTGGCGGCAGCCTTGGCGGCGCGCTCGGCTTCCTTCGCCGCCTGCTCCTCCTCGCGTTGTCGTTGCTCCGCCGCCTCCTTCTCAGCCTTTTCCGCATCCTCGAGCGCCTTCTTCTGCCTCTGGCGTTCCTTTTGCTTTTGCTTCTTGCTCTTCTTCTGTCCCTCGAGCTCCTGGGCGAGTCGTTCCGCCTCCTCCTCCTCCGCGATGAGCGCCTCTTGACGCATCAACGCCTCGGCTTCCCGAAAGGCGATCTCCACGTGATGCACGAAGACGTGCGACAACGCGTACATTTCAATCGTTCGTCGACCGAGCTCGGCTAAGCGCTTCTCGTCGCGCTCGACGGCATCCGTGGCGGATAACTCATCGGTGACGGATTTCTTATCCTCGTCAGCGTCGAAAATGGTACCATCCGCCGCGCGTTCGAGCGCAGACACCAAGTCGCCCGTCAAGACACACTTGTTTTTCGTCACGCTCATCGCCACGGAACACTTGTTTGACGTGCTGACGGACGTCGCCTTGGCCTCTAAGTCTTCCTCGCCGATGTCCAACGCGCGACAGCCGCAATACAAAGCGTCCATGACGAGCGTGGACGTGACTTCTTTTTCGTTAAAGAAGCGCTTGACGATCCCCTTGAGGAGCACGTCGGATTTCTCCATCGTGAGCTGCACCTTCTCTTTACCCTCGCGAGAGTTCCAAAACTGACGAAGATTCGACCACTGTTCCTCATCCGCGCGCATTGTCATGAGCTTTTCGCGCTTCTCGTCTAAAAATCGTCGACAAATGCCCTGCATCGAGCGGTAAAACAAACGTAGAGAACGCGCGCACGGTTAGTCTCAACTCTCTCTCGCGAAACCGAACCGTCTTCGCCCCGCGGGGCGAAGAATTCATCGTTCAGATTCTATGGGTGTATAGATGTTCATCAGAATATATTGCTCAGAACGAGAAATGCTTGATGTGGTTATCATCAGCACGATGATTGATTCGGCTCGGGTCAGTCGCGCGCGCGCGCGCGATCGATCAATCGCAGACGTAGAGACGCACCTCGACGTTTGTGAGATAGACGCGCACGAGTTCGCGTCTGTACTGCGGATCTAAACATCTGAACGGTCTCGCAACCTTTTCGTGAATCACTTGCACTTGCGCCTTGATCACGAGCGTATCCGCGACGGTGAACCCATCGAGAACCTTTGTGAGCTCCATAAACTTCTTCCAGCCCCAATCGTGCTCCTTTTTGCAAAACCGGTGCAACGTGTCGCTGTACTTTGACTTTTTCGGATCCTTATTCACCACGGCGATGGTAAACTGCGCGAAGTGACTCCAACCCGGAAGCAACTTGTCGTAATCAGCCACGCACAAGAAGAGCGACAGATGATTACTCACGTCGCACCCTTGCGGGTACACCAAAATGTACCACTTGTACCCACCGACCTCGAAGACGTTGGATCGAAGCTCTCGTTTACTGATTTCCGAAAAATTTTCAATCTTCCACGTAAACTTTCCGTACATGTTCATCGGTTGCGGGCCTGCGTCGCGTGCGATACGGTGGCGCATCGTCAGTCTCTGCGTCGATTCTCTCTCGCACACACCCCTCGTTCCCTTCATCATCATCGCGTTCGAACCATTCGTCCCACATCCCCGACGTTCGTCCGTCCCGTCGTCGCGCGCGCGCTCCCGGCGAGATGATCTCTCCCGCGCCCATCATCTAGGTCCCGGTGAGACGCGCGCGAATCCCTCCTCCGCGCGCGTCTCCCTCTCCCCCCCGACCCCCCGTACGCGCGCGAACTCGTCGAAAAATATTCATCGCACGCACCCGCCGCGTCTTCGCTCGCCCACGGCCCGCCCTCGCTCGCGTCCAACGGCCCGCGTCGCGCGCGCCACTCGGAATCAGCGGGCGAGTCCGGGGTGACGCTCAGCGTGCCGTCGCCGCTCCCGTCTCGCGGGGCGTCGCCGCGCGCCCCGCCACCGGCTCGCGCGATATTTTTTATGGGCTTGTTTTCCGCGCTCTCCGCGCTCGCCCCGTTCGCGCCGGCGACGGCGGCGCCCGCGATCGGGGCGCCCGCGACCACCGGGGCGTCGCTCGGCTTGGATGCGCCGTCAACGGATGCGCCGGCGTCCGCGGCGAGCGGCGCTTCGCAGGAGGCGCCGCCGGAATCATCGGGTGAATCGACGCGCGCGGCATCGCTCCCGCGCGCGGCGCGTGCCATGGTGCGTCGCCGGTGACGCGCGCGCGCGAGGTGTGAGGGCGCGCGCGCGAACCTCGAGTGGACGGGGTGAGGTGATGGTGGGGACTGTGTGTCGAGTCGTGATTCGTGGAATGGAATGAGGAGAACTCCGCGGAGACGCGACGAGAACCTCACGTCGCGGCGTCGACGCGACGAACGCGCGTGCCGACGAAACGATCGATCGCGGGGATATCGTCGTCGTCGTCCGTTCGACGCGCGCGTGGATGACCGAGGATGGCGTCGAGGGCGTGATTACGCGCGGGCGCGTCGGAGGCGCGAAACGCGCCCGCGCGCGCGAGAAAAACGAGAGGTTCGTCGGTGGGCGGAAGCGACGACGCGATGGCGACGGCGGCGGCGAGTTTGGCTTCGACGCCGCCGGTGACGTCTTCGACGCCGTCGGCGACGGTAAAGGTGGGCGTAGGGACGGCGCTCGCGGGGAGCGTCTCGTCGAGCCTGGCGAGCGGCGACGCCGAGACGCACCTCCACGAACCGCTCGCGTCGGTGACGATGTCTCGAAGTAACACCGCGTCTTCGTCTTCGGACACGCGAAGTGGGACGTCGTATTCGTCGGAATCGACGACGACGGACGTTTTCGGCGGTCCCGCGTAGACGCCGAAGACGTCGGAACAAAACACGACTCTCGGCGGCGGCGCGTTCGCGTCCGCCTCCACGACCCATCTCGCGCACCACGCGACGATGTCGTCCCCACTCAACACAGACGTTCCTTGAACCGCGTCACGCACGACGTCGCCGTGAATCACGGGCACGATACCCTTCGCGCACATTTCGAACACCTCGTCCCTCGCCGCCGTCGACGTCGACGCGGGCGTCCCCGGCCCGCGCGTCTCCCATCCCTCCCCTCCCCTCGACGGCGACACCCCTCTCGCGTTCACCCCTCTCGCGACGAGCGCGGAGACGACCAATTCGTTCAATTCTCGCACTTTACGCCTCGTCTCGTCCACCCCTCGCGCGAACGCCTCGTCCCCGTCGACGTCGCCGCCCCGCGCGCACCCGCACGCCCTCGCCTCCGCTGCGTCCGCCCGACCGTCTCACCGTCAGTCCATCGCGTCGTCGTCATCCATTCACACCTCGCACCGTGTCCGAACGATCCGGCGCCGTGCGCGACGATGACGCGCGTCCCGTCCCCGCGCGCCCGCGCGCGCGCCACCGTCTCGACGCAATCCTCGAATCCTCGCGCGTCGATCGTCCCGCGACGCGATTTCACCGTCAGCGCGGCGCCGCCGAGTTTCACGATGGCCACGTCCATCCCGTCCGTCGCGAGACGCGAGAGACGCGCGCGCGCGCGCGTGTGACGCGTCGAACGCGTAACCGTCCCCATCGGTCCCAGACGTCACTCTCGAACGCATCGCGCGCGGTGCGCATGCGCGCGACGCCCACGGCGCGCGCGTCGACGACGACGACGCGCACCGCGCGAGTCTCGTCCATCGCGCGGTCTCGCGCGCGCGTTCGCGCGTCGTTCGAGACGTCATCGTCGGCATCATCGGTCGCGCGCGCCGTGTCCACCGCGGTCGTCGCGGTCATCCTCGCGCGCGCCGCGCCGTCTCTCGCCGAGTTTTACATCGAGGACGTGCCCGAGGGTCTGCGCGCGAGCGAATCGGTGAGTTCGCGCGCGCGTCCGAGCCTTCGTCGACTCACGTCGGGGCCGAACGGGAGGGCGATCGAAAAGTGCGCCAATAAATGTTTGGCGACGTGCGCGCGGGGCGGGGGCGGCGGTCCGGGATTGGGACCGGCGAGCGTGCGTCGCGATCCGTTCGTGTTCAAGGAGTCGTTTCGGAGTCGGGAATATTGTTTGAGGGAGTGCGCGAGCGCGTGTAGCGAGTCGATTAACGGTCGGTGAACGGCGCGCGCGCGCGCGTTTCGATTCGGGTCGGGTTCGACGACGCGGGGACCGAAGGTTCGGACGCGACGTTTTCGATGGGTCTCTCGTGCGTGATAGTACGCTTCATGTAGTCGCATCGCGCGCGCGCGCGTCGAACCGGGCGACGACGTCCCGTCCCGTCCCGTCCCGTCCCGTCCCGTCCCGTCCCGTCCCGTCCCGTCCCGACTGTTTGCTCTGTCTGGATAGCGATGACGTCGTCGTCGGCACATCTCCGCGCCTCGCGCGTTGACTCGTGACCATGTCGACCGCCGGGCGCGCGCGCGCGTTCGCGAGAACGTCCCTCGCCGTGTTCGCCCTCGCCGTGGCCGCGCGCGTCGTCTCCGTCGACGCGCTCGAGAGCTTGACGTCGCGCGCAGCCGCGCTGGCGTCCGCGGCGCCCGACCATCCGATGGTCGAACGCGCGGTGGAGGCGGCGGTGCGACTCGAACGCGCGATCGACGCGACGTTCGAACGGCTGTGGACCAAGGTGTCGGAGAATTTTCACCCGTTCGTCATCGCGGGACCGCTGACGTTCGCGTACCACGAGGCGGTGTACTTCGGCGCGTGGACGCCGTGGTTGGCGATGGATCGGTTTGAGTATTTTAAGCGGTGGAAGATTCAGCCGGATAAGACGCCGAGTCGAGAGATGGTGATGAAGTGTTTGATTAAATTGCTCAAGTCGCACGTGTTCATTCAGTTGCCGATGCAGATGATGTTTTATTTCGTGGCGCCGTATTTCGGATTTTCGATGGCGCTCGACGCGTTGCCAAAGTCGAGAGATTTCTTGTGGCAGATTCCGGTGTTTTTCGTCATCGAGGATTTTTACTTTTATTGGATTCATAGATTTTTACACCACAAGAGCGTGTACAAGTACGTACACAAGATTCATCACGAACACAAGTATCCGTTTGGCATCGCCGCCGAGTACGCGCACCCGGTGGAAACCTTCTTCTTGGGCATCGGCACGCTTCTCGGACCGCTCTTCTTCGCCAAGCACATGGTGACGCTGTGGGTGTGGTTGTTCTTCCGACTCGTGGAGACGGTGGAGGATCATTCCGGATACGACGTGCCGTGGAACCCGACCAACTTGATTCCGTTTTGGGGAGGCGCCGTCCACCACGACTTTCATCACAAGACGTTCGAGGGACCGTATTCGAGCGTTTTCACGTGGTGGGATTGGGTATTCGGCACGGACAAGGAGTTCAGAGCGTACCAGAAAAAGTTGAGAAGCGGTAAGGAATCGTGGGCGTATCCGGCTGTGTTCAGAGGCGCGCCGAACGAGAAGAGTTTGAACGAGTCGAAAGCCGCGAAAAAGTTGAATTGAGTTGAATCAACAGACTCGAGTTACGTTCAAAGAATTTTAATTCAAATAACAAGTTGTTATAAGGTGTGTCTAAAGCTCGTCGTGCGGCGCGTCGGCGTCGCTCGGCTTTTTGTCGTCACCCTCGGAGGCGTCTCCGTCGCCGGCGGCGTCCGCCTCAGTCGCGGAATCCGACTCGGCGGCGTTGGCGTCCGTTTCGTTCGCATCCGTCGCGTTCGCATCCGTCGCGTTCGCATCCGTCGCGTTCGCATCCGTCGCGTTCTTATCAACCTTTGGCGGTTTCGGTTGCTTCTTCTTCTTCAGTTTGGTAAACTTGGTGTCGATCGGGCGCAGGCTCACCTTGATCTCAGTCGATTCCAAGGTTGGATCCTCCGTCGGCGCCAACTTGTCTTGCGCCTCGACTTTTTCGTTGAGCCACTCCTCGAACTGCTTGACTTCTTCGGCCAAGTCGGCGACGTGCGTTTCGTTCAACCACGGCTTCTTTTCGGGCCAAGATTCGATTTCGGGTTTGGCCTTGGCGATGAACGCGCGCGCCTTTTCCACCATCGCCGGTCGCCTCGTTTGCTCCGCGGCGCGGAATTCAATCGCGTCACCCTTCTTCTTAAGTTCAGCGTGCGTCTTCAAGAAGACGTCCGTCGCGGAGTCCGCACCGTCCATGTACAACCAGTCCTCTTTATCCATGAGTTCATCCTTGAACTCGGAGCGTTGTTCCTCCGTCGTCACAACTTGAATGTCGTCCTCGTCGAGCTTGGCTCGAATCGCGTAAATGTACGCCTCCAAATTACTCTTCGCCGCCTCCTGCTTGCGCTTGGCTTCGTCGATATCGCGTAAGTTGGTGAGAACCTTGGTCGAGGCTTCGATTTGTTCGACGGTCATCGGATCCATCGGCAAACCCGTCACCTTCACGTCGAGAGGCGTCTTGAACACGCGACGGCGCATCTTCATCTTCGGTGCCTCCTCCTCGACCGGTTCCGCGTCGTGCGTCGCCTCCGCCGTGGTTTCGGCGTCGCTCTTCGCGTCTTCGGTGGCTTCGGTGGCGTTGACGTCGTCGCCTTCCTTGTCGTCCTTGGGCGCGGCGGCGTCTTCGGCGGTTTCGGTGGCGTTGGCCGCCGCGTCGTCGGTGGCGTTGGCGTCGGTGGCGTTCGTCGGTGTCGGCTTCTTCACCGCCTTGGGCGTGCGCTTCGGTCTTTCCGGAACGTAATCGATGACTTCCACCGCGTAGACGGCTTCGTAGACGTCGAGCACGCCGTTGGCGTCGAATTCAAAGTACACGTTCATCTTGCCGACGGTGTCGTTGTGCTTGGTCATCGCCTCCTTCACGCCCGTCACGTGCACGGTCATGACGTCGTCCGTCTCCGTGCCCGGCGGCAGAGGCGTGCCGTTTGACGTGTCGAGTTTGACGGTGAACGTCGCGTCTTCCGTTCGGTTGAGAAGTTGCACGCGTCGTCTGAGCGGAGACGCGGCGAACGCAGGAACGAGCACCTCGGCGTCCTCCGACGTGAAATCATCACCTGGAGACACCGAGTACGACATACCGTGCGGCATCGCGTCCGCGGCGCCGAACTTGCGCATGCGGAACGTGGTGGACATGTTCGCCGCGAAGAGACCGGCGCCCATGGCGACCGCCTCGTCGGCGTCGAGGTGAACGTCGAATTTACGCCCGTTGAGCGCCTTTTCAATCTCCTCCTTGACGCCCGGAACGCGCGTTGAACCGCCGATCACTTCGATCGCCTCGATGTCGTCCAACGTGATGTTGAACTCGGCGAGCGAAGCGACGATGTCGCGAAGCGGTTTGGCCATGCGCTCGAAGATGTCTCCGGAGAGCTCGGTGAACTCGTCGCGAGTAATCTTCGATCGCAAGTCGATTTCGTCGTGCAGAGACTCCACGCTGAACGGCGCCTCCTTGTTGGCCGACAAAATCTCCTTCGTCTTGCGAACTTGCTTGCGCATCTTCCCCACCGCGCGCGGAATCGTGGTGAGATCCGTGCCGTGCTTGGACTTGAACTCGCTCATAAAGTGATCGATGAGAAGCATGTCGAGCGCGTCTCCGCCCACGGATTCGTCCCACTTCACCGACACGAGCTCAAACTGTCCGTGCTGCTTCTTCACCTTTCCGGTCGTGAACGAGCTGTATCTCGCCAGCGCGGCGCCGCTCGACGTGCTTCCGACGTCGACGAAAATCGCCCACTTTGGCTCTGGGAACTCCTTATCGATTCCCCACTGCAACGCCGCGCACGACAGATCGCTCTTCATCGCCAGCACGTTCAATCCAGCGATCTCCGCCGCGTCTCTCAACGATCGTCGTTGCGACTGCGACGCGAACGGCGGCACCGCGATCACCGCATCACGAATCCGTCCCCGGCCCGCGTCTTCGCCGATCTTCATCGCGTACTCGAGCGTCATCGCCACCAACTCCTCCACCGCGTAGCTCGCCCCCTTGGAGAACTGCGCGCGCACCGCACCGTTCCTCGCATCATCACCCTGCGTGACGTACGCCAACTTGGACCTCTCACCGACCGCGCGCACCCTTTCGCTCGTCGCCGCCGCCCCCAACGCGTCTCTCGCCCGCGTCGCCACGTCCCCGGGTGATCTCGGCATCATATCGTTCGCCGGTTCCCCCACCGCGCGCTCTCCGTTCACGAACGACACCGCCGCCGTCGTCTTCCGCTTAGACACCTCGTTCAGCGTGATGGCGATCGGCGTGCGTCCGGGTGCGACGAGGGACACCTTGAGGTACTCACCGCCCAAATCCACGCCGATCACCGCCGCGCGCGCCGCGGAGAGCGCGCTCGCGACGAGGGCGAGGAACAGCGCGAGGCGACCGACGCGGGAGATCATTTTTCCTTCGAACGGCGACGCGCCCTCGCCGATGGAACCGCGCGAGCCGGGCGATGACGCGCGATCGTGCGATTGGGCCGGGACACAAGATGGGCGCGCGATATTTCGCCAAAGCGGGCGCGGGGACGGAGGGGCGCGTGAAACGCGTGAAACGGACGAAATGAATACACGTGATGATACAAGGGTCACGGAAGCCGAACGGCGATGCGCTGACGATGAAGATCGACGGATGCGATGCGAACGGCCAGGGTCTGGCCGACGCGAAAGAGCGCGTGGGGATCGACGGGACGGGCGGCGGAGGCGTCGGGACGCCGCATGGCGGTGACGTGGAGAAGAGCGTCGCGACCGACGCCGAGGTCGAGGAAAACGCCGAAGGGGACGACGTTTCGGACGACGGCGTTGGAGACGATGGCGTCGGGGCGGAGGTCTCGGATGGTGGCGGCGTGCGTGCGGAGGACGTTTTGTTCGGCGGCTCGGCCTCTGACGTCGTCTCCGGGGGCGGAGAGTTCGTTGGCGATGTCTTTGAGCGTGAGCGGGTGGCATCCGAGACGAGCGGCGCGCGAAGCGAGCTCGCCGTCGTCGTCTCGGATGGCTCGGAGTTTGGGCTTGAGACGTCTGAGCGTCTCCATCGACGCGCCCGCGTCGTCGCTCTCCGTGAGGTCGACCACCTCGGCGACGTCTCGCTCGAGCATTTTCAACAACTTCTTGGCGATGTGATAGCTCTCCGGATGCACGGACGTGCGCTCGAGCGCGTCTTCGGCGTCCGGAACGCGAAGGAAACCGACGATTTGTTCGTACGTCTTCGCGCCGACGCCCGCGACGCTCTTCAACGCGGCGCGTTCGGGAAACCGACCGTGCGCGGCGCGATGACGAACAATCTTCTCGGCGAGCGATTTTCCGAGACCCGGTATGCGGGACAGAAGGGACTGCGACGACGTGTTCAGATTAGCGCCGACGGTGGCGACGGCGCTCTCCACCGTCGCCGTCAATGCGTCCGCGAGCTCCTTCTCTTTGACGTCGTGTTGATACAGCCCGATACCGATGGATTGAGGTTCAATTTTCACCAATTCCGCCATCGGATCCTGTAACCGTCGAGCGATCGACACCGCGCCGCGCAGGGACACGTCGATGTCTGGAAGTTCCTTGCCGGCGATTTCCGAAGCGCTGTACACAGATGCGCCGGCTTCTGAGACGACGCGCCAACCGACGCCCTCGAGTCCATCGAGCGCCGACGCGACGAGCGATTCTGTCTCTCGACTCGCGACCCCGTCGCCGATCGCGACCGCCGTGACGTTCCACTTCTTCACGAGCGCCCGGATCTTGTTCGCCGCCGACGGCGCCGCGCCGTTCGCCTTTTTCGACGCCAATTGCGGTAAATACACGACGTCCGTGTCGAGCAAAGCGCCCGTGGGATCGACGACGGCGAGTTTACACCCCGTTCTGTACGCCGGATCCACGCCCAACACCACAGCTGCGGGCGATAACGGCGGTTGTAACAAGAGCGCGCGAAGATTGGCGCCGAAATCCGCGACGGCGCGCTCCATCGCCTCAGTCTTCAATCGACTCTTCGCCTCGCGCTCCATGGACGGCGCCAACAGACGCTTCACCCCATCCTCCACCGCCTCGCTCACCACTTGATACCTCCCCCCGCGTAATCGACGCGACCCGACCATGGATTTCATCGCCGCGGCGCTCGCGCGAGACGCGTCGAAATCCACCCTCACTCGCAGCACCTTGGCCGATTCCGCTCGAAAAATCGCCAACGTCTGGTGCGGTTTCACCCGTCGCAACGGCGCGCTGAACTCGTAATAATCCTTCACCGCCTCGGCGATCTTTTTTACCCTCTTATCGTCCACGGCGCCGTCCACCGCCGCCTTCCCGCTCGTCGTGAGCGCGCACGACAGTCTCCCGTCCCGTCCCGTCGATCGTCTCGCCGCCTCCCTCGCGCTCGTCTCATTCGCCGCTCGTTCCGCCAACACATCCTTGGCCAATCGCAACGCCTCCTCCACGTCTTTAATCTCCTTCGAATCCTTCACAAAAGGACGCGCCAGGGACTCCACGCCCCCCGGACCGTCTCGCAAGAGCGCCTCGGCGAGAGCGTCGAGCCCGAGCGCGCGCGCGCGGTCCGCCCGCGAGCTCGTCTTCGTCTTGAACTTGCCGATCGCGTCCTCGATCGCCTCCACCGACCGCGCCCGCGCCACCGCGTCGTACACGACGTCATCGACGATGTTTCCCCTCTTCAAGAGCTCGAACGCGCGCGCGCGCTTGGATTCGACGACTTCGCGCGCGTTCGCCGCCGCGCGCACCGCTCCGAGCTGCGTCTCATCCATCCCGTTCGTTCGTTCTTTCCGGTACCGCGCGACGAACGGGATGGTGCACTGTTCGTCGAGTAAGAGACCGAGCGCGGCCTCCACCTGCGCGCGCGTGAGCGCGGCGAACGCGCTCGTCTTTTTCGACGCGGTCGCGCGCAAGACATCTAAAACGGCATCGGCGCGCGCGGATCCCGATGCGGCGACCGCGGCCGCCGTCGCCGTCGACGCCGCGCGAGAGACGACGCGACCGTCGAGCGCGCGTTTCATCGTCGATGGACGCGCGCGCGAGACGCGCGTCGTCGACGACGCGTCACCGAGAGACGTCGAGGCGGTTCGTTCGCTCGCGCGCGGCTCTGAGCTCAAAAAATGGGCGCGCGTTCGTTACACGCGCGTCGTCCTCGAGGACGACGCGATCGAGCGCGAGCGCGTCGGTGTCCTCGCGCGCGGTCTCCCCTCTACGCGTTGTTCGCGAGCGCGCTCTTCAACCCCTCCTCTTGTCGCGAGTGCGAGTTGGGCGTGCGCGCCTCCTCGGAGACCCCGTACTCGGCGTCCGCGAACGCCGCCTCCCCGCGCCCGCTCCTCGCGCTCGCCTCGGCGGCGGCGCGAAGCGCTTTTTTACGCGCCTCCTTCTTCGCCTGCGCGTCCGCGAGATCGGCGGCGCGCGCGGGAGCGGCGCGAGCGAGCGAGAGGGCGCCGAGGGCGGCGACCCCGAGCGCGAGCGCGTCGCGCCTCGTTCGCGCGCGCGCCGTCGTCGTCGGCGGCGGCGGCGCGGACGCGCGAACGAGACATCGCGCGCGCGCGCGAGACGCGGACGCGCGCGTCGGCGCGGACGCGACGGGCGACGCGCGCGCGATGGGCGTCGTGGGCGCCATTGCGTCGCTGTGTGTGGGAACGAACGAATTCGTTCGCGCGGTGACGCGCGACGGCGGCGACGACTCGCGCGCGAGCGACGCCGTGACGCGCGTGATGACGATGGGTCGTTCGGTCGGCGCGTCGCGGTGCCCGGCGCGACGCGCGAGACGCGGTGCCCGACGCGAGCTCGCGCGAGGAGACCGACGAACGAACCGTCGCGGTGTCGACGTCGCGCGCGAGGCGACGGACGAGGCGGACGCGCGCGCGCGCGACGACGGGTCGCGTTCGACGCTCGCGTTCGATTTTCGCGCGCACGAGGCGTGCGTGCGCGCGGCGTTAGTCGCCGCGGGCTCGCGAGACGACGCCGCCGCCGCCGAGGCGACGAAGACGACGACGACGAAGACGAACGAGACGCTCGGCGTCACGACGACGACGGAGGTGTGGTCGACGTCGAGATTTCGACGCGTGCGATCGACGTACGTCGACGGCGGGGAGTTGGCGCAGATTTATAACTGCGTGGTGTATCCGTCGCCCGCGGCGTGCGACGCGCCCATGTTGGGCGTGGATTTGATTTCGTTGGGCAAAGGCGCCGCGAGGAAGGTTTTGATCGGCGTCGATCTGCATCCGATGAGTCGAGACCGGGAGTACGCCTCGGCGTACGTGCCCGCGCTCGAGGCTTTGCGCAGAGGACCGGGAAAGGTGGCTGACGCGGCCGCCGCGCTCGGCGCGACGACGCCGTCGAAGAAATTTTACCGAGACGCGACATTCTTCTCGCGGGGCATCTTCTTCGCGCGTCCCGAGCGCGCGGACGAGGAGACGATGACGAGATCTTTAGACGTGGTGCGAGCGTACGTGGACGCGTGGACGGCGCGATTGGACGAGGCGGAGCGCGAGGCGGAGGCGATGGACGGGGCGTGTAAATTCGGGCTCGCGCTCGAGGACGTGCGCAGGTGCGTGTTGACGGAGGAGGCGGCGCGCGACGCGCAGGACGCGCACGACGCGTGGCAGTTGGCGCACGATCCCGCGATTCCGATGTTTGCGAAATGGTACGGCGAAGAATGGGCGCGCGAGTTCGCGGAGACGGTGCTCTTTCCGGGCGCGCGTGAACGTCTCGCGTCGTCGTAGTAGCGCGCGGCGGCGCGATTACATCGATAATTCGTGCGCGCCGTCGTTACTCACGACGGGCGTCGTCAGCGCGCGCGCGAACGTCTCGCGCCATCGCGCGTCTTCCTCGGACATTCGCGATTCAAACGCGCGCGCGTCGGCGCTCGTCGCGCCGTCTACAATCCTCAACACGCATTCGCCGACGCGCGCGTTTCGCTCGGCGACGGCGGCGTCTCGCCGGGAGAGAAACAAACCGCACCGCGCGTCGTCGTCGCGCGAGAACGCGTCTCTTTTGAGCGCGGCGAGCGCGGCGAAGAGTCCATTCGTCACCATCGACGCCGTCGCATGCGCGGACGCGTCCGGAAGTTCGAGCGTGACCTCTCGCGCGCGTTCCCCCGCGAGCGCCGCCACGAAGACGCGCCGCGCCGCCGCGGTTTCCAAATCCGCGCGCGTCGAATCGCTCACAAAGTGCGCGACGAACGACGCGACGTACCCTCCCCGCGCGCGTCTCGGCGCTTGAAAATACACCACGTGTTCGGGATTCCCCTCGTCCATCGAATCTCGACGAATCGGTTCCACCCCGAACGCCTCGAACCGCGCCGGATCCATCGAAAACGCGTGCTCGACGACCCGCCGCGCGATTCTCCACGACGCCATCGATCCATCGATCCACACCTGCGCCCCACCTCGCGTCTCCGTCGCGTACGACCCCGCGTCTTCCACTCTCGCGCGCATCACCACGCACCATTTCGCGTCTTCCGACCGCGCGCGCGATTTCGCCGCCGCGCGCGCGGCGATCGCCGGCGCGCCCCCGTCGATGTCGCGCGCGCCGCCGTCCACGACGTGCGGCCACGCGAACGCGCGCGCGCCCTCGACGAACGATCGAGACACGCGTCGTACGAACGCACCGTCGACCTTTGCGAAATCAATCGTCATTCGCGCCCCGAACGCGTCTTCATTCTCGTCCGCCTCCGTCGATCCCGCGCGCGTCGTCGCGATCCACTGGTTTTCTCGGAACGGTCGCTCGAATCGAACCCATCGATCGCTGCTCGCGCGCACGTCCAGCGTCGCCGCCGCGCGTCCGTCGACCCCGTACGCCTCGAACGCGTCGTCGATGCCATCGGTCCATCGGTCCGGTCTCGACATCGTCGCGCGCGTCGTCGTCGTCGCGCGCGCGCCGACATCGTCGCGCGCGGATCGGACGACGAGCGACCAATGAAATCGACGCGGTGGTTCGCGCGGGTTCGTCGTCGTCGCGAGGACGAAGAGGGCGAACGCGCGGGCGAGGACGGGGCAGAAAAATTTCGCGGCGTCGTCGTCGTCGTCGAACGCGTCGGTCGACATCGGAGGGCGGCGAGGGGGGGGGAACGCGCGCGCGAGAGTGCCGACGCGGGGTGTCGTCGTGTCCGAGACGGGGGAATGTGAACAGACATTCGGATATATGTGGGAATACAGCGCGCGGGACGAAGATGTTCGTCGTCGTCGCGAACGCGAACGGGGGAACGGAGGGACGACGGGATGGGCGCTCGATTACTCGAACGCGATGTCGTCGTCGTCGTCGTCGAAGAAGGCGTCGCCGAAGAAGAGGGCGGCGCCGACGACGCCGGGACGACCGGCGGCGCCGAAGGCGACGAGACCGGGACGACCGGGACCGACCTCCCATTCCTCGATGGCGTCGACGTCGGCGTCGGTGTCCGCGGTGGAGGCGTCGGCGCGAGACGCGAGCGCCTCGTCGAGCGTTTTTAATTCGGTTACGGTGGAGGAGGAGGAGGAGGCGGAGGCGGAGGAGGCGGGACGATCGATATCGTCGGGGCGAGGGGCGAGCGTCGGGAGATCGTCGAAATCGTCGTCCAGATCGGGCCAGCCGAGATCGTCGAGAGCGACGCCATCGCGACGTTCGCCGAATCGATCGTTGTTCATGACGTTGACGAACTGTTCGGCGTCTCGCGCGTCGAAACCTTCGTCCTCGCGTTCGTCGCCCCAGAATCCGCCGCCGCCGCCGAAGGAATCGTCCAAATCTGCGTTGAACGCGCGGCGTCTCGGCGCGTTGCTCACGTCCTCATCCACCTCGACGACGACGAAGGCGTTCGTCAACGCCGCGCAGAGCTTGACGTTGGCGCCGCCGGCGCCGATGGCGCGTCTGAGATCGAATTCGCTCACAAAGGCGGTGTACTTGGGTCGATTGGAACCCTCCGGGAAGCTCTTCTCGACGCGCGTCACGTGCGCCGGGAACAACGCTCCCTTGATGATCTCCTCCTCGTCGTCGGACCAACGAATGAATTGAATGATCTCGCCGCCGCATCGCTCGCGAATGCGTCGCAATCGATCGTGACCTTCGCCGACGCACACGCTCACCGCGTCCACCGCGCTCAAGTCGGTGCTCGTCACCGTCACCTTGGATAACTTCCCGGAGAGTCTCGCCACGGATTTGATCTCCACGAGACCGTCTTGAATCTCCGGAACTTCTTCGCGAATGACACCGGGGACCAAGGCGGGGATGGTCATCGAGAGCACCACCGGGGTTTGTTCGCGACCGGTGAAGAGTTTGGAGTCGACGTCCAACACGAAGCACGTCACCTCGTCGCCTTGTCTCAATTGATTCCCGTTGACCAGCTCCAACTGTTCGTTCGCGGGTATGACACCCGCGGCGCCGTCGTCGATGTCCACCATCCACGACCCGTCCTCCGACCGGAAGCGCGTCTTGGCGCGAACGACGTTTCCAATCTGACCGACGTACTCCTCCGTCGCCGCTCTCGCCACGCCCGTCTTCATCTCCTCGCTCATGAATCGAATGAGCGGACGCATGCGGTTCTTACGACGAATGTTAAAGGTGAAAAATTTCGTGTCGTCGTATTCTCGCTCCACCGCGCCCGAGCGACCGTAGACTTGCACGAGCACGGCGAATCTTCCGCGCTCGACGTCGATGTCGACGCTCACGTCCAGACGCGCGCGCGCCTCTTTTTGCAGCACGCTCAACGCGCTGCCGCGCATATCGCGATAACTCCTCGCGATGGCGCGCGCGATGGCGTCCAGCTGCATCCCGGTGTCCGCTTCGTATCCAGATTTTTCCTTGGCGAGCTCGCGCAAACCGTTCACCACCGCCACGCGTCGAGCCAAATCATCCTTGCTCACGCGTTCATCAGCCGGTCGCAACAGGTCTGGATACCTCCCCTCGATCTCGCGCAGTCTCGCCGTCGTGGACTCCTCCTCGTCTTCGTACCTCGCCCACTGCGATCCCCACCCGCTGTCGTCCTCGAAATCTTCACCGTCGTCCTCCGCGTCTCGCGTCCATCCGCCCGCGCTCCCCGCTCGCTCTCTCTTCGCCTCTCTCGCCGCCGCGGCCGTTTTCACCGCCTCCTCGTCCACGCGCACGACTCGAGACTTTCTCCATTCGGTCGCTCGCGCGATCACCTCCTCCATGGGCGCGATATCGGCGCGATGGTCGCGCTCGTGCGCCAAGACGCGTTCGAGCAGCGCCGTCTTGCTCCCGCCGAGCTTCAACCCGTACCCTCGACACAGCGGTTTCAGCCCCTTCTCCACCGTGAGCGCGGACAGATAGCTCCGACGCTCCTCTACCCACGGATCGGTCACGTCCTCGGCGCTCGCCCGCGTCGCGAGACGACGCGCGGGAACGCGAGACGACGCCGAGGCGCCGCCGCCGCCGGGACGCGCATTCGCGACGCGCGCGCGCGATTGACGCGCGCGGGCGACGTGCGCGGACGCGTGAGCGATGGAAGACATGTGCGCGCGTTGAACGGTGCGAAAGTACGCGTGCGTGCGCGCGCGACGCGCCGACGACACGAGACGGTGGTCGACGCCTCGGTCTCTGAGGGTCGAGGGCGGCGGCGAGACGCGCTTTATTGCTTTATTGCTAATTCAACGATGCGCCGCGCCGATACGGAGCGCCGCGCGCGAGCGAGGCGTTCGACGAACTAAAAATAAATCACTGTCCGGGCGCCACGCGTCGCGGCTTCTTCAAAAATTGAAGATTGCCCGGCACGAGCTCGGCGGCTTTGTCCTCGGGCACGACCATGTACGGATCAAACGAATCCCCGTACGGATCGTCGAACGGTTGCAGCGCCCACTCCACGGCGTCCTTCTTCAATTTCGGGTACAATCGCTCAAAGTTCTCGATCAAGAGCTCGGATCTCTGCGCCAAGCACACGCGACAGAGGTTCACGCTCGCCGTCTTCTCGCCCGCGTCCGGAACCTGCAGCGTCCCGACCCCGTTCCACACCACGTTCAGCGGTCCTCGCTTCTTCACCATGACGTTCACCGAGAACGGTTTCACGCCCTTTTCCTCGACGAGCGCGGGGAATCCACCGCTCTGGTCCCCCTCCTTCCCACCGCGCTTTTCGGCGTCATCCTCGGGCCCAAACTCGCGAAGGAACGCGCCCCCTCTCTTCGCGCGAACGCGCGCGTCCGGTCGTCGCGCGCGCCTCCCCGCGAGTCCGCGCGCGCTCGTCGTCGTCGTCGTCGTCGCCGTCGTCCGCATCCCGCGCGTCGCCGACGTCTCACCGCGCGTCGGGGCGACGAGTGACGTCGACGGGCGCGATGCGGCCGCGCGCGTCCCACGCATCCATCGACGCCATTCCTCGCCCATGGCGTCTCTCGCGCGTCTCGCGCGTCATCTCGCGCCGTCCGAGGCGTCTCGCGCCTCGTCCGAGGCGGCGTCCACCTCGCGCGGTCGCGCCTCGCGCGTCGTCGCGCGCGCGGTGACGCTCTACGGAAGTCCCGGCTCGCGGAGCCCGCTCGTGAATTGGTACGCCGAGGAGATCGGACTGGAGATGCGCGCGAGAGAACCGAGCGATCCGACGAATCCGCATCCGTTTTCGCAGGTGCCCGCGCTTCGCGACGACGACGACGGGGAGGGGGGCGAGCTCGAACTCTTCGAATCGGGGGCGATTTTGAGTTATCTGGCCGACAGGTACGGCGGTTTGGACACGCCGGCGACGCGCGCGCGCGCCAACGCCTGGATCTCCTGGGCGAACGCCACGCTCGATCCTGTGTTATTCATCGAAAACGAGCGCGGTGGGGTCGTGGACACCGGCGCGAGAGATCCCGAGCAACGGCGACTCCGCCGTCTGGACGACATTTTATCCGACGGTCGCGATTGGTTGCTCGGCGACGAGTTTTCCGTCGCCGACGTCGCCGTCGCGTCGTACCTCTTATACGTCCCACAATTCTTCCAGGACGTCTCCTTCGCGCCGTATCCGAGCGTGGCCAAGTACATGGGAAGATGCGCGCTTCGAGACGCCTACGGCCGGGCGTTCGGCGCATCCGCGCAAAGGTTTCTCGTACAAAAATGCGTGGGTTTCATCGAACCCGCGTGAGAACTCGCGACGGCACGGCGCGTAAAAAATATTCTTTCACCCGACCCATCGCGTTTCCACCTCTCAGCGCCCCCCGTTCCCTCATCAATCGATCGAATCCATCCGTAACATCCGCGAGGGCACCGTACCCGAAAAAAGTGCATGCTACCCCTCCCCGACGTCATTCCGCGCGCGGCCCACCGCCGCGCGCCGCGCTCACCCCCCCCCACTCACGTCGCGAGCAACCACGTCGCGAGCCTGCGCGGCGACTCTGCGCGCGCGCGCGCCTCGCGCACGTCTGCGCGCGGCGCCGTCGCGACGATTCGTCGACCGGCGTCGCCGCCGCGACCGCGTCCCCATGACCACGCGGTCGTCCTTCGACGGTGGTCACGCGGCGCTGACGTCGGAGGACGACGTCGATGAAGACGGTGACGCGTCCGCGTCCGCGCCGTACGCGGCGTTCTGTACGTCGGCCATTCTCGCCGCGGTGAACAGGGCGGCGATTTGGAGAGATTCCAAGGATTTCGTGGACACTAGGTCGCGGAGTCCGCCGGCCAAGGTGTTTGAAGCGCTGGCGGCGAGCGGAGCGGCGACGTGCAGCGTCGCGGCGAGGGAATTTTTAAACGAACACTTTGAATCTGGGCCGAGAGAGCGGAGTAAGATGCCGGAATTGGTGGATTGGAGAAGGGACCCGGCGGTGGCGCGGGGCGCGCGGTGCGCGACGTCAAAGGAGTGGGCGACGCACGTGCATGAATTATGGCGCGTGCTCGCGCGTTTAGACGCGGACGATTACGACGAAGATGAGGATGGGAAGGATGTCGCCGGAGACGCGGAGGCGGCGCGAACGACGAGTTCGAGGATTCGTTTACCGTATCCGGCGGTGGTGCCAGGGGAACGGTTTCGAGAGACGTACTATTGGGACACGTATTGGATCGTTTTGGGTCTTTTGACGAGCGAGATGCCGGCGACGGCGCTGGGTGTGACGAATAATCTCTTATACATGGTTACCACGTACGGATTCGTGCCGAACGGGGCGAGAGTGTACTATTTGAATCGCTCGCAACCGCCGTTGTTGAGCTCGTGCGTGAGCGCCGTGTACGAGGCGACGCGAGACGCCGAGTGGTTGCGCCAAGCGTTGCCGCTGTTGGTGCAAGAGTACGCCTATCTCACGCGAAGCGAACGAACGATCACGGTGAGAGATACCGAGAGCGGGGAGGTGCACGCGCTGTCGAGATATTTCGCCAACACTACGCGACCGAGACCGGAGAGTTATCGCGAAGACGTCGAGGTGGCGAGACGCGCGACGAGACGGTTGGACGATGCCGTGGCGAAATTAGACGTCAAGCGGAAAATTTATAGGCACCTCGCGAGCGCCGCCGAAAGCGGTTTCGATTTCAGCTCCCGCTGGCTCGCGGATGGGAATAATCTCGAGACGATTCGCACGTGCGACATGATACCCGCGGATTTGAACGGATTCATGCTTCGAGTCGAGACGGATATCGCTCGACTCGCTCGCGAGGCGCTCGTCTCCCTTCCGGTGTCCCAGGATGAGATTTACGCCGAACGCGTCTACCTGAACCATCTCTTGGAGAAATTTACCCGCGCGAGCGAGGTGCGTCGACGCGCCATTGACGCCGTGCTCTGGGACGACGACACCAAGCGCTGGCGAGACGTCACCTTCGAGCCCCTCGTCGGCGAGGACGCCCGCGCCGTCGTTCGTGACGTCGGCGAGCTCGTCTTCGCGTGCGAGACTCCGTACGTGAGCGACTTCACCCCCCTCTGGTGCGGAGCCCTGGACGCCGGAAGCGAACGCGCGTACGAGGTGGTGGAGGCTTTGAGAACATCCAAGCTCGTCACCGCCAAGGGGATCGCTACTTCACTCGTCGAGAGCGGACAACAGTGGGATTGGCCCAACGCGTGGGCACCGTCGACGCACATGCTCGTGGAGGCGATTCAACTGTACGCGCCGAGAGAGGAAAAGTACGCGAAAGAGCTCGCGCACTCGTGGCTTCGAACGGCGTATCAGGCGTGGAAATCCACAGGGTTCATGCATGAAAAGTACGACGTTTGCGATGACGCCGACAGTGTCGGGAAGGGCGGCGAGTACGTCCCGCAGCGCGGGTTCGGATGGACCAATGGCGTCACGCTGCGCTTACTCGAGCAATACGGGTTCCCAGACGACAGCGTGAACTGCGTCGAATGAATGAATACATAAAGAAAAGAAACGTGTATCCCGAGACAGACATTTTTGGTGGATATGGACGCACGCAGAACGAGACGCGCGACGCCGTTTGGTGTCGCGCGTCTCGGCGTCCCTTTTTGCGACGGTTCGCCGTCGACATGAGCCGCCAACAAAACAAACATTTAAAAGACTCGTTGCTGTTGTACGACTACTATAATTCATCCTGTAATGCAAACGAGGCACATCAACCGACCGCCTTCGCCATATTCGCCGTCGGGACTGATGAACAATCATCAATCAATCACCAATCCTTCTTCAATTCATCGAGTGACGCGCACCGCACAGTCTCGCGCGCGTCGTCATGGACGCCGACGACGCGCCGTCGACTCGAGACACAACCTCGGACGCGCTCTACGTCATCGATGAGGACGCGCAGCGATCCCTCGCGGTACAAAAACCGTGGGCGCGCAATCCGCATCACTTCAAGAGGTGCGCGGCGGTTGACCGAATCGAGAATGGGCGCGCGACGCGACGACGCGATGCGAGCGACTCATCGACTGACGCCGACGCGGACGCGTGTGTGACTGTTTGTACAGGGTAAAAGTGTCCGCGCTGGCGCTGATGAAGATGAACGCGCACTGTAAACGCGGTGGGCACATCGAGGTGATGGGCATGGTGCAGGGGTACGCGAGCGGCGACGCCTTCGTCGTGACGGATGCGTTTGAACTTCCTGTCGAGGGCACGGAGACGCGGGTGAACGCGCAGGCGGAAGCGAACGAATACATGGTGGCGTACACGCAGGCGTTCGAGGCGTCGGGGAGAAAAGAAAAAGTTGTCGGGTGGTATCACTCGCATCCGGGGTACGGGTGCTGGATGTCGGGCATCGACGTCAACACGCAACAGTTGAATCAGAGACACTTTGAACCGTTCGTCGCCCTCGTCATCGATCCGCTGCGAACGAGCGCGACGGGTAAGGTTGAGATCGGTGCGTTTCGGACGTATCCCGAGGGTTACACGCCGCCGAACGAGGCGGCGACGTCGTCCAAGCAAGGCGTTCCGTCGAATAAAATGGAGGATTTCGGAGCGCACGCCAATCAATACTACTCGCTCGAGGTGAGTTTTTTCAAGAGTTCGCTCGACGCGCGCACGCTGGACGACGTCTCGGCGCGGTACTGGGTGAACATGCTCGATTCGTCGCCGTGGTCGACGAACGAGAAGCTCTTCGAGAGTTGGATGACGGACGTGGAGGAAAAATTAGAGCGCGCCGAAAAGACGCTCATTCGCGGCGGAGCGCCGCACGCGCGCGGGAGCGCGCTGACGCCGTCGACCGCGTCGAACGGCCCGGACGCGTCCGCGCTCGCGTCGGCGACGCGAGACGCGGTGGCGCTCGCCATAGAACAATCGAAAGCGTTCGCGTCGTACGCCGTGAAGCGCGCGCTCTTCGACGCCGCGCGCACGGTGGACGCTCGACGAAGCGACGAAGCGGACGACGCGATGCACACGGACGCACACGCCTAGACCCTGTATTTTTACAACGAATTCATCGAACGCTAAACTTTCCTACGTTCTCACGACGACGGTTTTCTCGCCGCGTTCTCCTTTTCCCGCACCTTTTTCTCCAACGCGCTCGCCAACGTCGATAAATCGTGCTCCATCGATTTCACCCAATTCTCGAAATCCCCTATCGTGCGTAACTCCTTATCAAACTCCTCCAGAGACGTCGCCCACGCCTGCGAGCGCTCTCGAAACTTGCTCGACGTCTCGTTGAGCGCGCGCGCCGCCTCCTCGACGCGCTTTTGATTCTCAAACACCTCCACCACGCCGTGATTCACCGAATCCGTGAGCGAATTCGTCAGCGCCGACACGGACGTCAGCGCCTCTTTGCGTAAGATTTCTGTGCGAGCGAAGAAGACGCGGTGGTGAGCGCGCGAACGTCGCGCGCGACGAAGGACGAGTGTGGTTTTTCGTGATGATTATCATCACCATGGTGTTGTCGATGAACGACGCGTCGCGCACGCACCGAGATCGCGTTTGACTTGTTCCTGCCCCGCGCGGTGCGTCTCGTAGAGCGTTTTCAGCGACATGGTCGCCGCGCGCGCGAGCGTTCGCGCGTGTCGACGCGCGAGCGTGGACGAATGGCGTCGAGTCGAGTCTCTTCGCCGTCGCGTCCCGAAGACGAAGCCGCGTCGACGGTTTCGTTCTCGATTCTCTCCGTCGAAGAGACGAAGGAGCGCCACAACGCGGTGTGATTACATATTAAATGAATGCGACGCGCAGCGCCGGTCGTCCGAGGACTAGGGAAGGACGTCGCGAATCAACGCGCCTGCGCCACGAGCGCGCGCAGTTGCAACAAGTGCACGACCAAAATCATCACGTGCCAATTTTCGTGCGGACTCCACACCCCGGGAATCTCAAAGTAGGATCTGTGCTTGGCGTCGAATCGCGTGCACCGCATGAAGTACCACGGAGAGATCACCTTGGACAGAAGTTGAATGAAGAGCATCGTCTTGAAATCTTTGATTGCGTTCCACTCGACGACGCCCAGGAAGACTATGTTTAAGAGTATGAGCGTCAATCGCCGTCGACGCATGAACGTCAACACGCGCTTATTCTTTTGCGTGAAGGCCATGATTTGCATCACGCACATCGCCGTGAACACGGCCAGGGCGCCCGCTTGACTAAACGTGTGCACGCCGCCCGTCCACAAGACGCTGTGCGAGGTGAACCCCCACGATATCCCGATGAAATCCAACGACAACGCCACGTCGTACCCGAGCGACGTCTTCCACGGCACCATGTGCAAACACACCGATAATAAATACGTCAACATCGTGCACTGCACGAACAACACGGCGCGTTCGGGAAGTTTTTCGTGATACCCGAGCGCGCGTCCCGTCGTCGCCGCCAACAACGACGCGAAGTGCACCCATCCGCGCATCAACGGTCGCACCTGCGCGTTCGTCGCAAAATCACACCACGCATTCATCAGTCCATCGTTCATCGTTCATCTCCGCGCGCGATCGCGCGCGTTCGCGTCGTCTCGCCGTTTCGAGCTCGAGCGCGACTTCGAGCGCGCGCACCTGTTCGCCCCCCGCGTACGCATCGTGCCTCCCGAATTCCTTCACGTAGTGCGACGCGTTCGCCAAAATCTCCTCTAAATCGCTTCCTTTCCTCTTCATCGTCCCCGGCGCCGCCTCCGGCGCCTCCTCTCGCGCGTCTCGTCGCGTCAACGTCGGCCTCTCCGATGACGGTCTCGGCGGTTTCCCCGCGCCCATCGCGCTCGCGCGCGTTCTCGGCGCCATTCGTCCTCTCCCTCGCGCGCGCTCGAGTCAACACGACGTCCTCGACGTCCTCGATCGGTTCGTCCACCGTCGCGCGTCGACGACGTCGACGTCTCAGGGCTGAAGTGTCGCGCGCTGACGCATTGAAATCTCTGACGCCACACGTCCGCGCGCGCGCGCGACGCGCGACGCGAGTCGACGCCGCGCGAGTCGACGCCGCGCGATGTACACCATCGCGTGCGCGCGCGTCGCGCTCGAGTGCGACGCGTCGACGGACGTGGAGGTCGGAGACGTCGTCACGGTGCGGCGCGTCGAATCGACGGATGACGGCGAGACGCTCGCGTTCGCGCGCGCGCGCTCGAGCGACGGCGACGCGTCGACGTCGGACGTTCGGCCGTTCGAGGCGCGCGCGAAAGGCCCGCACGCGCGCGCGTTCGCGGCGTTCGGTGACCGCGGGAAGATGCGATGCGTCGGCGCGAGACGCGGCGCGAGACGCGACGGCGACGCGCGGGAGACGAAGATTCTCGTGTGTAGGTGCGAGGTGACGCTGATGGGGATCTCCGGACGGGATCTGGTGGGGACGACGCGCGAGGATCGGATCGCGGTGCTCGGACACGCGACGATGGAGGAGGAGGAGGAGGGCGGGACGAGGGCGGGACGAGACGGCGAGGCGACGGCGGAGGAGGAGGAGATTGGATTTTGCGGTGTCGTGGGATGTAGGACGCACGTGGGGGATCGAAAGGCGACGCTGAGCGCGACGTTGGAGGAACTTCGACCGGAGATGCGACGGAGACATGAAATCGTGCGACCGGCGGCGACGGGATATCTGTGCGCGGGCGATTTGCCCGAGGACGTCACGTTTCGAATCATGAGCTTTATGGACGCAAAAACGGCGGGAACGTTGGCGTGTACGTGTAAAGGGTTTCGTTCTCGCGTGGAGGAGACGTCGTCGACGCTGGCGTTGACGCTGCATCCGCACCAACGCGCGGCGTTGGGATGGATGCGTCGCCGCGAGCGCGCGCGCTTGGCGTCGATACGAGATCCGCTCTGGCGACGGTTGGATTGCGAGCAAGGACGCGCGCTTTGGTTGAACATGATCAGGGGTGATCTGAGCGACGTGCCTCCGGAGACGCATCAGGACTCGCAGGGGGGCATGCTCTGCGACGAACCGGGATTGGGCAAGACGGTGACCGCCATCGCGCTCATACTGGCGCGACGAGGCTGGCGACCGTCGCCGCCCGTCGGTAACACGGCGCGTCAGATGGGGTCCAAGTGGTACTACGAGGATACGAATTCGATCGGTAACGGCGGTGGGTACGGCGCGCCGTCGATCGCGAGCGTGCCGACGTTGAACGCGGAGACGCCCGCGTTTACGCCGACGAAGACGACGCCCGCGAACGGCGCGTCGTCGAGAGGAAACTCGTCGGGATTACGTCGAAGTAAGCGGTCGGCGGGGAACACACCCGTGGGTTATTTCGCCGCGGTGTGTAGAGACGGATTGAACGGAACGATGAGCAATAGCGCGAAACGATCGAAATTAGAGGAAAAGAAGGCGTTCGACGCACTGGCGGCGGCGACGATTGAAAATCCAGATTGGCAGACGCGCTTGGAATGTTCCGCGCACTCGACGCCGATCGGTTTTGTCGCTCGCGACGGTTTAAAGGAAGACTCGGCGAGACTGGCGCGCAACACGCGATATTTCGAAACTGTGCTCAAAAATTGCGTCTTGTACGTCGGAAGAGCGGCGACGTGCGACGTCGTCGATTACATCTTAGAAAACACGATAGAAGTTTCACACGCGATGCCGGTGTCCATGCCACCGTTTCGTAGAAATTCCGACCAGCCGCCGGTGTTCCAGGCGCTCGGTTTAGTCAAGTTTAGCGGCACGGGTAAGGTGGAAAACGCGGTGCCATTCGGGCCTCCCGGCGCTGCCGTCGAGGATCTCATCTTAGACAAGCAAGCGCTGCACGACGCGATACGCGTGGTGGACAATCGCGGCACTGATAGCGAGACATTACGGATATGGTTATCCAGCGCGACTTTGGTCATCATACCCAGCGTGCTCATAGAGCACTGGCTTCAACAGATTACTTTTTGTACGGGTGACGTCGACGTTCCGCGCGTCGCCGTCGTCGACAAGGCGCCGAAAACTGAATCGAACGTCGAGAATGAAGTCAAAATGGAACACGGTCTCAAGCCTACGTTCATCAACGATCTCAATGGATTAGATGCGAGTGATTTAGCGAATGATTTCGACGTCGTCATCATGCCGATTAACCGACTGTCGACGGAATTTTCAAAGACGGACACTCCGATCTTGCGCGTGTTTTGGCAACGAGTCATCATGGACGAGGGACACCAGCTCGGCGCGAGCTTGGCGTTGACAGCCAAATTGTCTGTGGCGTGCGCGCTCAGAGCGCACGCGAGATGGTTGATGACGGGGACGCCGACGCCGACTACTCTGAAGGGAGCGGGGACGGCGCATCTTCAGCCGCTTCTCGGATTTTTGCGTCAAGCACCGTACGGCATGAACGCAGGATTGTGGACGACGGCTGTACAGAGACCCTTGGACGGGAAGAATCGTTCCTCGCAGATGGAGGCGGTGTCGCGCCTCGGCGACGTGCTCCGACGATGTATGGTTCGTACGTGCAAATCGCACATCACGTTGCCTCCGCTCAAGCGTTCGGTAGCCATGCTCAAATTTAGCGACGTGCACGCGGAATCGTACAACGATCTCGTCGCGCACGTGAAACGGTCGTTACTTTTGGCCGATTGGGGCGACCCGAATCACGAAGAATCTCTGCTGAATCCGAAGAATGTGGGTCCTGCGACGGCGGCGGTGAGCAACCTGCGCGAGGCGGCGTGCGTCGTCGGTAAAATGCCCACCACGTTCGACCCGGACGAGTTCGATGAGACGATTCGCGATTTACACACACTGTTGAAGAAACGAGGTTTCGGCGAAGAGGAGCGCAAAACGCGCGTGCGACGAGTGTCACCCATCTTGATGCAGTGTAAAGGTACGTGCGACTTGTGTTTGCACGAGGTCTTGATGCCTCTCGTCACGCCGTGCGCGCACATCCTGTGCTGCGGGTGCGTCATGCAAGGTCCGCCCAAGGGTAAAACCATCGATGGAAGCGTGCGGGGAGACGAGAGCGAAGAGCATCCGCTTCCACCGGGGGTGTACCGCGCGCCTCGTGGTTGTCCGGTGTGCGCTCTGCATTACGTGATGCAGCGTGCGAATCCGTACAACCCGAATCCCGCGCAGGCGGTACCGGAAGATTTGATCGAGCTTCAACCGTCGTACATTCAGCACCCGTGGAAAGTCGACGAGAGTCAAGCGGACGGCGTGTACGCGCAGGGTGAAAGTTCCAAAGTCAACTATCTGCTCTCGGCGCTGCGCAAAATGGGCGCCGCCGTCGACGCGGAGGTGGTGGCCCAGCAAGATGCGCGCGACGCCTTCTTCTCGCGCGAAGTCAACGGCGTCGCAGCGCACACGCCGGGTTGGAATGGTGATTTTGACTTGAACCATCCGACGCGCGACGAACCGCAACAGGGTCGACGTAACAGGCGCCGCATGTTGGACGCGGCGACGCCTCTCAAGCCGAGAGATTTCAATCCCTCGGCGCCACCACCGAAGAAGTGCATCGTGTACAGCGCGTTCAAACCGCATCTCGACGCGATCGATTTGGCGCTTTACGGAGCGCGCGTGCCGCACGAGAGCATCGCGCGCATCGGTCAAAGCAGGCACGACAAAGAACGCGCGCTCAAGAGGTTCAAGAAAGATCCAGACGTCGCGGTGCTCCTTTTGAATCGAGCGGCGGCCGAAGGTTTGGATCTATCCTTCGTAAGTCACGTGTTTCTGATGGAGCCTCTCTCGAACATGTCTTTAGAGGAACAGATCGTGTCTCGCGCGCATCGCATGGGTCAGATGGACACGGTGCACGTCGAGGTGCTCGCCATGGAGAACACGGCGGAGGCGACGATGCTGGACGTCCAAGCCGAACTCATCCGTAAACCGGCGCAAGATCAGGCACGCGAAGCGGCGCTCGTCGAGGGTGGTACCGTGGAGAACGCGATAGAGGCGGACGTGGCGCCGACCGTCGTCGTCGAATCCCTGTCCAGACGTCGCATTCTCGAGCGTTTACAGCTCGTCGCCTCAAAGGGTAGCGACGAAGCCGCCGCCAAGAAAATCAAAGAAGTCAAGGACCGCGTCGCGAGCGTCGAAAAGAAGGAAATGAACGGTGGTAGTGGCAGGATTTTGGGCACCGGTCAACACAAGGGCGACTTGGAAGAGGCGAAACTCATGCGCGAGGCGCTCGAGGCGAGCGCGCGAGAGATTCAAGCTCGAGGGGGAAGCGTGCCAGAAATCGGAAGTCCGCAAGCGGCGAAACGCGCGCGAAGCGACGAACGTGAAGACGGCGAACATTCGTGGACGCTACGATTCCGCGATCCGACCGATCGCGGTGTCGTGAAGGAGTTGACGTTGCCGAATGGCGGAAAGACGACGGCCGCCGCCATGCGCGCTCGCATAGCGTCGAAGTGCGGTTCCAGTCTCGATGGGTTCGTGCTTTCTTGCGGATTCCCGCCGCGCGCGCTCGGTGAAAAGGACATGGTGACGATGATCTCTCTTCTCGGGATTCGTGAAAACGATTTGATCAATCTTCGCGCCGCCGACGCGCCAGACATGCGACAAGCAGACAAGCCGACGTCCATCTTGACGACGGTCGTCACGGAAAAACCAAAGGCAACGAAGCCTGAAGCTACTGCGCGAGTCGTTGAGACCGCGATCTTGGACTCTCGCGTGCAAAAGCGTCTCGCCAACATGCTGAAGGCGTCGGAGACGAGCACGGCGATGATGCTGCAAGATCCGGATGCCGAAGGCGACGACGCTGGAGGTGTCGCCGGCGCCATGTCCGTCGATCTTCTCCGTGCGGCGGAGACCGCCGGCAGTAAACGCGTCGCAAGCGATCCCACCATTCGATCTCTGCAGGATGCGTTCAAGTCCATCGTCGAGGAACGCTCCAAGGAAACGGAAGGCAACGCCAAATGCGCCGCCGCCAGAGCCGGGAACGTCACTTATCAGACGCTTCCTGACGGTCGTCTCGTGGTGAAATATTCCGCCCCCGACGTCAATCGAGGCCAAGTTCGACACACCGAGCGAAGTGACTGCGTGCAAGACATCCCCGCACCGATCCTCCCCTTCATCCTCGCCGCCGTCGCCGCCGACGCCGAAAATTCTCGCGCCAACCTCTCCCCGCCCGCCATGGCGGTCGCGAGTCCGCGCGTCTTCTGGGCCGTCGTTCGACACGGTCGCGTCGGGCCCGACGTCACCTTCACCGACGCTCTCCGCGGCATCGCCCCGAACGTCGCCGATTGGGACGCCGTCTCCGCGCGCGAGCGCCGCGTCAACCCTCGGTACGCCGACTACGATACCTCCGGTCGCTGATTCGCCCGCGCGACGCCCCTGTCGCCTCGACAAAACGAAACGAATCGACTGTAATTTGTACTTGAAACCATTATTTCCAGAACGACGCCCTCTCGAACGCGCGAGCGAGACTCGTCCCGACCCGCGCGCGCCCAACCGCCGCGTCCGCAGAGGACGCCTCCCAATCCACCCTCATGGTCGACTACGAGCGCGAACTCGCGCTCGAGCGCGCGAAAACCGCCGCGCTGGAGCGCGAGCTCAAGAACGTGCGCGCCTCCGCGGAGAAACTCGCCCAAACGGTCGAGGCTGAGGAAGAATTCCTCGTGCGCACGCTCAATGAAAAACTCGAGCGCGTCACCAACGAAAAGCGCGAGCTCGCCGAGACGTGCGCGAAGAACACCGTCAACGACGCCCTCGAACGGCGATTGCGCACGCTTCAGGACGAAAAGGTGGCGATGGAGAACGCGCTGGAGAGGGAACAGGAGTGCATGATGCATCGATTGACGAGCGCGTTGGAAGAATTGGGACGCGAGCGACAGAGCGCGTTGCGAGAGAGGGATCGTCTGAGTCGAGATTTAGAGCGAGAGACGACGCGGTTGAAACAAGAGAAAGTGCGGATGGAGAACGCGCTGGAGAGCGAGGAGGAACACATCGTGAACGTGTTGCAGACGCAGATTTCGGCGTTGCTGACGAGGATACGAGGCTTGGAGCGACAAGTCAAGGCTCTGGGAGGGACCGTCTCGGACGGGGAGTACATGAGCGACGATTCGATCGTGGTTTCGCCGAGAGGGCGATCGGGGTACACGCCGTTCGGATCATCGAGGGACGTGTTCGCGGGGAGGAAGGGTCGGCCGGCGACGTCGTCCAACGCGTCGCCGTTCGCGAGCGACGGAGAATCTATGAGTCCGCGACGACGATCTTTACAGGGCGTATCGGCCCCGGCGAGCGCGGCGAGCGTGAATTCTTTATCCGAGCCGCCGACGCCGCGGTAAACGGCATGCGGTCGAGAGAGACGAGACGCCGTCAGGAACGATGCGTCGCTCGAATACTCCGCCGTCGCCCCCGCGCGTCGAAGAAAACTCTAGCAAAAATCTGTACAGTATTACAACAAGATTCATGTGTATACATCCATCATCACCGTCGCCTCGCCAACGCCGCGAACGGGTTCCCGCTCGCGAACGTCGACGTCGCCTTTTTCTTTTCCCTTTTCGCCGGCGCGACCGCCGCCCGCGCCTCCGCCCGCGCCTCCACCTCCGTCTCCGACTTCACCGCCGACCGTTTCTTCTTCTTCGTCTTCCTCTTCGTCTCCCCGATCGAGTTCCCTCCCGCGCGCTCGTTCCACGATTCAAATTTCCGTTTCTTCGTCGACGCGCGTCTCTTCTCCTTCCCGCTCGCGAGCTCGGCGTCCACCGCCGCCGTCCCTCCGTCTCCGTCCCCGTTCGCAGATTCCCCCCACGCCACCATCTCGCTCGCGCGCACCTTGGCTTTACGCTTCACGCGCGCGTGCCATTTCATCCCCTGCGCCTGCGGCGCCTTCGCCTTCATCCCGTCCCGGCCCGGCCCGTCCCGGCGCGCTCACGCGTCGTTCGCTCTCAAACACCTCTCGAGGTGCCACGCGAACCGTCTCGCCGCGAGCGACCGCGCGCACGACGGACACCGCACGGTCGGGTTCGCGTCCGCACCGCTCCCGCTCGCGACGGTCGTCGGCGGCGGCGCCGTCGTCGACGATTTCTTTCGACGCCGCGCTCGAATGGTCGCGCGCGCGCGCGCGATTCCGCGCACGAGCGCGTCGACGTCTCGCCCGCGCGCCTCGTCGGACGCGGACGCGACGAGCGCGAGCGCCTCTCGCGCGTCGCTGCCCTCGCGCTCGCACGCGCGCGCGAGGAGCTCGATGACGCGCTCGCGCTCGGATGCCTCGCGCATCAAACTCTGACGACGACGACAGTCATGCGCGCGTCGGCGCGTCGCGTCGTCGTCGACGGCGCGCGAGCGAGGCGCGCGCGATGGCGCGCGTCGTCCTCGACGTCTCGGTCGACGGCCAAGGCGCGAGGCGAGGCGACGCGCGCGCCGAGGCGCGGGGACACCGCCGCCGCCGCCGCGAGCAAATCGTCCAAAAATGGACGGTTTCCGGCGACGCCGCCGGCCGAGGAACGCGCCGCCGTTCGCGAGCGCGCGGCGGGTGAGACGGCGTCGACATCGTCCTCGTCCTCGTCCGTCGTGGACGGCGCGTTGGCCTCGTGGGGGGTGTCGAGCGAGAGGGTGTCGACGCGCGCGGCGGCGCTGTGGCCGAACGCGTTCTCCGCCGACGCCGTCTCGGACGCGCGCGAGGGGGCGAGGATCATCCTCACGCATAAGAATGAAAATTTATACAACGCGTACGCGTGTGAGATGGCGGTGATGACGTCACCACCGGCGCGAGCGATGTGCGTGGGAATGTTTTGGGTCGCGGCGGGCGGCGGGCGGGAGGCGAGACGCGCGGCGGGCGCGCGCGCGGAGATCGCCCCCGTCGCCGTCGCCGCCACGGCGGAGGAACTGTTGGAAGAGATTTCCAAGCTTCGCATTCGCGTGAACGCGGCGGTGTCGTTCGTGCACGAGTGCGTGGCGAGACACCCGAATAGAATGTCGAGCGACGAGACGGCGAGACGATTTCGCGCCGTCGCGGCGACGCTCGGCGCCGAGGGCTTGAACGATTCGAGAAACGAGCGCGAGACGCGCGAGGTGATTCGGTTCGTCGTCGTCGAGTCCGCGCAAGGGTACGCGTTCGGATTGGTGACGTTCGCACCGTCGAGTCTGAGCCTGAGAGCGGTGGATTGGGCTCGAAAGCCTCGACATTTCAGCGCCGGCACGCGCGCGGAAATCGCGCTCGCGTGCGTCAACGTCGCCGTCGCCGACGATCCCAGCGCCTACGACGTCACCGACGGCGCGTGCGTCGTCGTCGATCCGTGTTGTGGATCGGGAACGATGATTCACGCCGCGTGGTCGAGAGGTATCGCCGTCGCCGGCGGCGACGTGTCTCCCGGCGCCGTCGTCATGTCGAAACAAAACGTCGGTCATTTCGTCTCTCGCGCGGCGAGCGACCGCGGGAGCATGCCGAGCGTTCTCGAGCGCGACGCGTTGACCCCCGGCGCGTTCGACGATGGGTACGGATCTGGGAGACGCGTGCGCGCGATCGTGTCCAATCTTCCGTTCGGTCGACGCGTCGCCATCGGCGGCGGCGACGGCGACGGACGAAACGCGCCGGGATCGTCGGCGAGCGAGTACGCGCCGTTGCTCGAAGCCTTTCGAGACGTCGCCGAGCGACACGTCTACGTCAGCGGCGTGCCGATCGCGGACGAGATGCGTCGGTTGGGGTACGTCAACGTGAGCGAGGTGAGTCTGTGTCGATTCGGTCGATCGTTCATGACGACGGCGACGGGAACGACGGCGCCAGCGCCGGCGCCGGACGTCGCGTTCACCGTCGAGGACGCCCTCGCGAACGCCGCCGGGAAGAGAGAGCGACGATGGGGGAAGAAGATGAAAACAAACGTCGATCTCGACGCCCGATTTAACGATCCAAACGCGCTTCGCGTCGCCGTGGACGTGTCGTTCGAACAGGATTCCGCGCGCGCGAGACGAAGCGTCGCCAAACAATTGTGCGAGTGCGTCGGCGTCGCGCATCGCGAGGATTCGTTGGCGATGACGTATTGCGCCTTCGATGGGCCCATCGCGGAGGAATCTCGCGAGTTCTTCTTCAGCGATCGATGGGCGTCGGTGAAGACGGACGCGCGACCCATCGAGGAGGCGTTCGACGGGGAGCGCGTCGTGTACATGTCGCCCGACGCGGCGGACGTATTGGACGAGGTCGCGTCGGACAAAGTGTACGTCGTCGGCGGCATCGTCGATTTAGCCACGCGAGGAATGCGCACGAGTCTCGCGAGCGCGACTGCGCGCGAGTTTCGGTGCGCGAGGTTACCGATTCGCGAGTATAGACCCGAACAGACGCACTCGG
>MDTE01092124.1_pt1 | contig 50342 bp, 36 predicted proteins | sample 811231 | NCBI WGS metagenome assembly MDTE01 (sample SAMN05326651, study PRJNA326480) | marine metagenome | isolation source: seawater | place: Indian Ocean: Red Sea | collected 2010 | reverse complement strand
TGACTTCGCAGAGTTGAGAGACCTAACTCTGTCCGTGCCTATTTCCAACTTGCTACCAGGTATGTTCACGTTCAGTGATAGAACTGACTTGACCATCTCGGGCCGTAATGTTGCGTTCTGGACACACGAGAACCTCATCACTGGTCACCCAGAGCAGAACGAGAATAGTGTCGGAACCACCGCATCTGGTGAATTCCGCCATGATATGGTGAAAGGTATTGATGAAACGTTGCCACCTGTCTCTTATTGGACGGTCGCGATGCGGATGATCTTTTAACGCTTGTTTGCCGAATGACAGGGTTCCCTCAGGTCTTTTGGCCTGAGGGGCCCGCGCAAACGGGCTAAAAATTAGACAAACGCCGGGAATAAAAAACCGGCCTCAGAAGAGGAAAAAAGATGGATCAAAAGAGAACGATTTCACGGGGGCTGACAGCAGTAGCGCTAGTAGGGGCTATGGCTTTGGCAGCCTGCGATTTCGAAGTCACTAACCCAGGTCCCGTCCAGGACGGAAACCTCAATGACAGTGGAGCTCACCAGGGTATCGTCAATGGCGGTATCAGAGCTGTACAGGCAGGGTTGGGTGCGTATGGTCTCCTCGGAGGCGCGATCACGCACGACCTAATGGCTAGTGGCCATACCGGTTCGGCAGGTGTGCGGCCGGAAGAAGAAGTCGCAAAATTGAATGATGAGTACGATGGGCGTGGTTCTTGGGGACACTTGCACAGGGGAAGATGGATCTCCCAAGAAGCGCTTCGTCGTTTCGCTAGTGAAGACGCAGGTGTTTCAGATATCAATAGCTACGCTCCTGCTGCCCATGCTAACTTTTGGGCAGGCATAGCATTGCGTACTTTGATGGAAAATGCTTGTAGTACTGTTATTGACGGAGGAGCAGCGACAGGTAAGATGGATTATGCTCCATTGGCAATAGCTCACTTCACTGCAGCTAATACGATCGCCTCGGCAGCTGGACTGTCCGACCTGGCGACTGCAGCTATTGGTGCCCGCGCGGCAGCCAAGTTGTACAGTGGAGACCATGCCGGTGCGAAGACAGACGCAGCTACAGTTGCTATGAGCTTCAAATACACCACGAAGTATTCTGGTGACACTGGATGGGGTGAGTACTGGTACCTACCAGGACACGTGGCAAGTCTAGGGTTCCAATCCATGTCCGCATGGGGAACTCCAGCACATACCCACTTCCTTAAGACTGGTGACTCCCGCGTAGCATGGGGTTACGACAACGGTTCAAGGGAAATACCTTCAGGTAAGACGGCAGCGGTAAGGGGTCAAACCCACCCACCACGTCCTACCTGGACACTAATGATTCCGATGTTCTACCACCTGAAAACTTATGCACCTCGCTCCGAAGCTGGTGGACGTGAGCTAAGGTTCTTTGAGCCTGTGCAGGGTAATCAGAGGAAGATACAATTGGACTTAGTTGATGGTCATGAAATGGCTTTGATTCAGGCGGAAGCCGAACTTCAAGCCGGTAACTTGTCAGCAGCCATGACTCACATTAACAGCGTGAGACAAGCAGCTGATATCTATGCAGCTGACCTCAGTGATGCGTCCGTGTTGGACTTGACGTATCATCCAGCTGAGGGTAACGATGATGCATGTGCCACATGCCCTGATTATATGAGTACTATCACTAGATTTGATGGTAGTGCTGGGGGTAAAATGCCTGCGGTATCGGCTAGCACAACTACTGAAGGATGGACAGCTCTTAAGTTTGAGCGTTATCTGGAATTGAACCTTGAAGGTCGTAGGTTCGGTGACCGGTGGCGCTGGCGTGAGAACAGTACTCCTGGTGATCTAGATCCCCTTGAGTACATTCCCACAGAGTTGACCACAAGGTACAGCGTTCCAGCGGATGCACTTAACCTGTGTTTCCCACTGCCTAAGGCAGAGAACGATGCGAATGCCAACATTCCAGAAGGTTATAAAGACTGGATCGGTTAATTCGAAAGTAACTACCCATACGGGTTGAAGTGGGTGCTTAGGCACCTGCGGATCTCGAATAGGTGAAGAAGTGAGAGTGGGGAGGATGCTGAGCATTCTCCCCACTTCTCGTTGGAGCTACCGGGAAGGTAGGTAAGGAGATGATATGGTGATGTGCCAACTTCAAAGATGTACCGGGCGAGTTATGGTTATGTTCGTGCTTCTGGGGTGGTGCTTTGTAGAGCCAGTTTCTTCACAAGATGGAGCAGGGTCCATTGTAGGAGAAGTCTTAGATGGAATGACTGGTGTTCCCTTAGTTGGTGCGATTGTAACACTTAATGATGATGAGGTAGGAATATCAACTGACGAAAACGGTCATTTTTTCTTGGAACAACAGCGAACTGGGGCCATTTCAGTAAGAGTCGATCACGATGGGTACATAACGAGAGTTGAACCAGTAAACATAAATAAGAACACCGTTAGCTTTGTCCATTTTTATATGAGTTCCATGGATCTCCTTTTAGACGAACTAAAGGTCGTTACCCAAAGGGAGAGAGAAAAAGAAGGTCCAGGACTCGGAGATATTCGGCCGACTGAAGCTGAATCGTCCCTCACAGTGATGAAGTTGCTGGCGGCGAGGATACCTTCCTTGACAGTTCTAGGCGGCACCTATTCTGCCGCTGGTACTCCAGAGATAAGAATCAGGGGACAGGGGTCCATAACTGTAAGCAATACTCCCGCAATATATCTCGACGGGGTACGGATTAACTCTCAAGTGTTAATGGAGACTTTCGCTGGAGATGTGGAAAGGATAAGGGTATTAAAAGGCCCTTCGGCTGTTTCTATGTATCCGGATGCAGTCAATGGTGTCATTCTGGTAGATACAAAGCGCAGGTAATTTTAAAACTTTGGTAAGAAATTGGCCAAGAGGAGCTTACTTTCGTGGAGTACCTGTCCTGGGTATTTTAGCGTAGCCTCAATTTTGGGTTTTTGTTTCTGACTAACATCCACAGGAGATACACTATGGTTTTAAGGATCGTGACCCTACTAACAATATTGTTGAGTTGTTTTGTCCTGGAAGCAGAGGTTTTTGCACAGGCTCCTGAGGGTGCCCTGCAGTTGGATAGCTATCTGGACTGGGAGACTGTTTCTAACCCTCGTGTTTCGCCGGATGGGAGTCAAATACTTTATAGTCGTGGTTGGGTTGATAAAATGAGGGATAGACGAAGTTCCTCTGTCTGGGTTATGAATAAAGATGGTTCACGAAATAGACTATTGGTCAATGGTTCCAATGCGACTTGGTCTCCAGACGGCAGTAGGATCGCTTTCATGGCAGAAGGTGACGGAGGGGATTCTCAGATTTTCGTTAGATGGATGGACGCTGAGGGTGCCACCACACAAGTAACAAGGACGCAAAATGTCGCTTCCAATCTTAGATGGTCTCCCGATGGTACTCAGATCGCTTTCACCATGACTGTTGATTCTCCTGAAAGTGAGTGGGCAATAGAGTTGTCTCAGGAACCAGATGGTGCAGATTGGGTGGAAGGGCCTAAGGTAGTCGATCGTTTAAGTTATCGGAGAGACCGCAGGGGATACATTGATGAAGGCTATACCCATGTCTTCACAGTGCCGGCGGAAGCAGGAACACCAAAACAAATATCTGATGGCGATTGGAACCATAGTGCAGCCGAATGGATGCCTGATGGGGCCAGCTTGATCTTCAGTTCTTTACGTGTAGATGAAGCTGAACATGAGTGGAGAGAATCGGAGATCTACAAAGCAGTGCTTGCTACTGGTGCTATACATCAGCTAACAGATCGTGCAGGACCAGACAGTGGTCCAGTACCGTCGCCCGACGGTCAATATATCGCTTATCAGGGGCAAGACTTTAATGACGACACATACAGGGAGAACGAGTTGTACGTGATGTCTGCCGATGGAAGTAACCCAAGAAGTCTGGGTGGAGAAATGGGTAGGAGTTTGGGGAATATCACTTGGGCGTCAGACGGAAGTGGGGTGTACTTTAACGTTAGTATGCACGGGACACAGAATTTGTGGTTTGCTCCTCTCAACGGACAGCCCCATGAAGTAACTAGTGGGAATCATATGTTATCAATGGCCTCTATAGATAAAGATGGAACGGCAGTAGGTACTTTGAGTAGCTATCACAAGCCTGCGGATGTTGTTTCATTTGGTACAGGAACGGGTGATCCGATAGTGCAACTTACTCGTGTCAATGATGATATCCTGAATGACGTGACCCTGGGGCAGGTAGAGGAGATTTGGTATAAGTCAGTCGATAATTTTGATATACAGGGCTGGATCATTAAGCCTCCAAATTTCGACGAATCTAAAAAATATCCACTTATGCTTTCTATACACGGTGGTCCACACGGAATGTATAATGTGGGCTTTAACTTCGGTTGGCAGGAGCACGCAGCAAATGGTTATGTGATTTTGTACACGAATCCGAGAGGAAGTGCTGGCTATGGAAGTCCTTTTGGAAATGCCATAAAGAATGCCTATCCAGATAAAGATTTTGATGACCTAATGGCGGGTGTCGATGAAGTAATCAGTCGCGGTTATGTTGATGATAACAACATGTTTGTTTATGGGTGTTCTGGAGGAGGTGTTCTAACTTCATGGGTGGTGGGGCATACGGATAGATTTGCTGCGGCTTCAGCAAATTGTCCTGTTACGAATTGGTTGTCTTTTGTGGGTACGACCGATGGTGCGACTTGGTATAGGAATTTCAAGGAGTATCCCTGGGATGATCCTAGTGAACACCTTAGACGTTCACCTTTGATGTACGTCGGCAATGTGACAACACCCACCATGTTGATGACTGGAGAAGGTGATTTGAGGACGCCAATGCCACAGACTGAAGAATATTATCAAGCGTTGAGAGTCCTGAAGATTCCAACACTGATGGTAAGGTTTAAAAACGAATGGCATGGAACAAGCTCGACACCTTCTAATTTCTTGCGGACTCAATTGTATTTGCGTAAGTGGTTTAAAGAATGGGAAAGGCCTAGATCTGTGACTCAACAGTAAGACAGAAAGTGGCCTGAATGTTAAAAGCCTTCCCCAATAAGAACCCTGGGGAAGGCTTTTGTCATTCCATGACAATCTGTGGATGAGATCCTAAGGCGTGCATGCCACGTCTCCCGGAAATTTAGGAGTGGTGTCACCGATAGAAAATATTTCAGCTTTTCCGAAATAGATCGTACAACCGTCTTTGCTGGAGAGGTGTTTGTGTGTGGCCACGGCTGACCACCCTTCCGAAGTAGCGAATAGAGATATTGATAAGGGTCCTAACTCTTCCATATCCAAATCCATCAACTCTGTTGTGTAGCTGAAATGTGTGCTGAAGTATACTTCTTGCTCAATGGAAAGAGCGGTTAGGGTGTTTTCAGCCATTGCAATATACCTGTGCCTCTGGATTCTATGAAAAACTTGAGACACTGCATACACTGTTACCACGAGTATAACAGTTTTCAAATATTTTGAGGAGAGATTAAACATTAGGAACTTGGGTTAGTCAGTAGTTGCTTCTTTCTTAGGGAAGTGATATGCAATCTCCTTATTATATCTATAAATAGCTTGGCAGTCCGATATGATTGTAATGAGTGAGGAAGTGACCTACAATTGACTACTGTTTTTTAGCTGAATTTAGGTTGCTAAGAAATACCCACGACAAATGTTGATATTCTCGGAGGATAAAGAATGGCCCAGACAAGGACGTTAGGTAAAGTGTATAAACTGTTGGGTTTAGGATTGATCTTTGGATGCGCACAGCTCGAGGTGGCCTCAAGTGATGGTGGCTCGGCCAGCGACCTACAACAAGGCACGCCTTCCTACGAATGGTCGGAAGAACAAATTCGGAATGCAGTCAATACAGCCAGGGCTGGTCGATCACTGCAACCATCGGAATGGCCGAATGGTGCTAAGGTGGCCGTTTCACTTTCATTCGACGTAGATAATGAAACGATTCCCTTGAGAAACGGAAGTGTCTCTGTCAGTGCTTTGTCACAGGGGGAATATGGAGCTCGAGTCGCTCTCGGACGAGTGCTGGACGTGCTAGCTACAGACAACATTCCAGCCTCATTTTTTATTCCCTCGGTTAGTATGATGCTTAACCCTAGTATGGTAGACGCAATCAAATCTCATGGGATACACGAATTTGGGATTCATGGGTGGATTCATGAAACGAACACTCAACTGCCTGAGGACGTAGAAAGGCGACTTGTGGCTAAAGCAATTGATTATATGGAGGAAATGACAGGAAGCAGGCCAGTGGGTTACCGGGCTCCATCCTGGAACTTTAGTCAAAATACATTGAAAATCATTAAAGATTTGGGATTCTTATATGATTCATCTTTAATGGCTGATGATAGACCTTATGAACTTTTAGCTGAGGGTGAACCAAGTGGTTTGGTTGAACTGCCCGTGGAATGGATTCTGGATGACGCTCCACTGCTTAACCCTAGGGGTAATAGTTATAGTTCTCCAAGGGAGGTGCTACAAGTCTATAAGGATGAATTTGATGTGGCTTACGAAGAAGGGACCATGTTTTTATTGACCATGCATCCACATGTAATTGGTCATCGGTCTCGAATTTTGATATTGAAAGGATTGATCGACCATATTAAAGAGAAAACTGAAGATGTATGGTTTGCTACCCATCAGGAAATTGCTGAATATGTGATAAAGATGTCTGAATAGAGAGAGATTCAGCGGATTATTCTCCTATAGGTTGATTTAGGATGACGAATACATCTTAGACATTTTAGAGTAAGACAAGCCAGAATGGGCTATTGGGACTTGGTGTGGGGCTAGTAACCTATGTATTTTAATAGGCTATTCTGGACGAGCGATTCTTCTATATAGTCTAATTGGCAGGACTTTATTGAGAATCTCAACACTGGCAAAAGGTATCGGTATGGAGTTTCTAGGTTATCGGCATCGTAGGCTTAGGCAAAATGAGACTTGGCGAAGTGCTGTAAGAGAAACCAAGTTATCTACTGATGATTTTGTCTATCCCATGTTTGTGACAGGTGGATCGGGAGTAAGGAACTCTATCGAAAGTATGCCTGATATCTATCAATTATCGATTGATCAAGTGGTGGAAGAGGCAAAAGAGGTCGTGAAGCTTGGAATCCCAGCTGTGCTACTTTTTGGGATTCCAGATGAGAGTAGCAAGGATAGCGAGGGTTCTCCAGGTTATGATCCTAAGGGTATTATTCCTTCTGCTATCAAGGCTATAAAAACAGCATGTCCAGACCTTTTAGTTTGGGCGGATGTTTGCCTTTGTGAATACACCGATCACGGACATTGCGGCATACTGGGAAGTAGCGGAGAAATAGATAACGACGCGACCTTGCCCATATTGTCAAAAATGGCATTGGCTTATGCAGATGCTGGAGCGGACGCAGTAGCACCGAGTGATATGATGGATGGCAGGGTGGGGGCTATCCGCAGAGTGCTGGACGACCATAATCACTCCTTGGTTCCCATAATATCCTATGCTGCCAAGTATTCCTCTTCCTATTACGGTCCCTTCAGAGATATAGCGAATTCTTGTCCCTCAACTGGAGATAGAAAAAGCTATCAGATGGACCCTTCCAATGTTGATGAAGCAATGCGCGAGGTCGACCAAGACATAGCAGAGGGAGTAGATATTGTAATTGTTAAACCTGCAGGCTCTTATCTAGATGTTTTGTGGAGAGTGAAACAGGCTTTTGGGATGCCAACTGCTGCCTATCAAGTGTCGGGAGAATATGCAATGATCAAAGCAGCTGGGCAAAAAGGTTGGGTGGACACGGAGGAGGTGATGACTGAAAGCTTGTTGTCGATTAAGAGGGCGGGGGCGGATCTGATCATATCTTATTTTGCGAAAGAGATTGCCAAAAAGCTCAAGGGAAATTCTGGAACTTGAGTACATCTACTATAGAGGCCGAATCTCTATTTATTTCTGCTTGTTACTGTAAACCGACCCAGCGTACACCTATTTGGATCATGCGACAGGCTGGAAGATATCTTCCAGAGTATAGAAAAATACGATCTCAAGTTGATTTTCTTTCACTGACAAAAACCCCAGAACTCGCTGCTGAAGTAACCTTACAACCTGTCCGTCGTTTTGACATGGATGCAGCTATACTGTTCAGTGACATCATGACTCCAGTAGAGGGTATGGGTGTGGAAATGGAGTTTAGTCCTGGACCAGTAATAAAAAACCCTCTCAGGACAGCCGAGCAGATCGAGGAGTTAAGAATCCCAGAGTCCGGAGAAAATGCTCCGTTTGTTGCAGAAGCGATAAGGATCATCGACAGAGAACTTCCAAGTTCCGTTCCTCTCATAGGGTTTGCGGGAGCTCCATTCACTCTGTTTTGTTACCTCGTAGAGGGTGGAGGATCCAAGACCTTTTCACAAGCTAAAAGTTTTCTTTTTGCGGAACCTCGGTTGTCACGAATAATTCTCGAGAAACTTACAGAGGTAATGATTGGATATTTGGAGGCACAGGTTCAGGCGGGCGCAAAGGCTTTAATGATTTTTGATTCCTGGGTGGGCTTGTTGGCGGACACTGATTATAAAGCTTTTGCTTACCCATCGGTGTGTAGAATTATTGAAAGCCTAGATCATCTTGATGTTCCGTTGATCTATTTTCCGAACCAGGGTGCTACGCTTCTTGGAACCGTTAAGAATTGTGGTGCTGATGTTGTAGGTGTTGACTGGAGAACTTCTCTTTCGGTAGCCCGCAACGTTTTAGGACCAGATATAGCTGTCCAGGGCAATCTAGATCCCATGGCACTTTTTGCGTCAAAGGAGGATCTTGAATCCAGAATCGATGACGTGTTAAGAGAGGCTGGAGAAGAGGCTGGACACATCTTCAATCTAGGTCATGGAATAGATAAAAATACAGATCCTGATCGAGTTGCTTTTTTAGTGGATAGGGTCCGCGAGAGAAGTCAAAGAAATCTGTAGAGGTTCTATCTTAGCTCGCAAAAATGGAATCGGTCTTGGCTGCCATGACAAAATCATTTTGGTGTAAGCCTCGGATTTTGTGGGTCCACCAGGTGACCGTTACGCTACCCCACTCTGTGAGAATAGCAGGGTGGTGCCCATTTAATTCCGCGGCTTCCCCAATGGAATTGGTAAATTGAAGTGCCGTCACGAAATCCGTGAATTCGAAAGTACGTTCCAATTGGTCTATACCTTCTTTTCTAATTAAGGACCAATTTGGAATTTGCTCCAACAGTCCCATCGCTTCCTGTTCTGTTACCTTAGGTGCTCCTACCCTACAAGCTTCGCATTTCATTGCGTTTAACTGATCCATAATTTTTTCACCTCTTCGCTATTCTAAAGTATTTCAGTAAAGTTAATCGCAATTTGCAATAGTTGAAGTGTCCAGTTTCTATAGGAGCGAGGGCTCCAGTTTTTACCTTTCAACCTCAGACGAACTCTAGCCGGTTGAGTGATGTCTGCTAAAATATTAGTTTTTCAAGACCTCTGAGGGCCTGTAGCTCAGGTGGTTAGAGCGCACGCCTGATAAGCGTGAGGTCGGTAGTTCGAGTCTACCCAGGCCCATTCATTACCAAAGCTGTGATAATCCTTCACCTAAATGAAGGACAGAAATTGGATCAGTTGCTGCACCAGAATCTTATTTCTCAGTCTAGATTAGGAGCGTTAGGGTAGTAACTATTCCAGCACAGATAGGTGGGACTAACAAATTATCATCTATCGGCCAGGCTAATCGCTCCACGAAAGCACATAAACATGCTGAATAAAAGGAGACTTGGAATGAGTGATGGAGGTTTAGTGCGATGAATGCAATGAATGCAAAGGCCAGCACACCTTGTAAACTACCCCCCATTAGAGGTTGGTTTCCCCATTTGGTTCCTATATAAGCTGCTACAGGATCGGCCCAAGAATGCACTAAAATAGCTGACAGGGCTATGCCTTCTGTGAAGAAGGTTAAAGTTATGAGTGCTCCCAAGGCGAACCAGGTAGATGATGCAATGTTTCTAGATTCCCGTGTGGTTACAAGCTTTTTAAAAGTTTCAAAAAAAAGTTGGTTGATTCCATGGTGTCGAAGTCTTAGAAGATCAAAAAGAAGTGAAATAGTTAAGACACTTGCGACTACCCCTACATAGATTGGCCTTTCCAATTCGAAAATGATTATTCCGCCTACAAGTGTGGTACCACTTAGAGCGTGGAAAATTGCTCTCCAGACTTTTTTCTGTTTCTTAATCACTGTCATTTAGTTGAATTTAGAGAAATCAGAGGAATCTCGAACTAACTAGTATTTGTTGAAAATTGTAGTGAGGGTTTCTTTATTAGAAGGATCTGTTAATGCAACCATCAGGAGAACTCTAGCTTTGTGCGCTGGGAGATCCCTCGCTAGCACTGTTCCTTCTATTGAGGGTGTGCCTGGGATCCTTCCCCCTGGAACTCTCGAGGCGATCACTACGGGGATGTTTTCTGCCACAGCTGCACGGATTCCATCTGCTGCTCCCGAACTCATTCTACCACCCGCAAAAGTTTGGACGACTATTCCCGCTGGATTTCTCTTGATCCATTGGAAGATAGTGGATCCATCGAAGCCTGGATAATCAATGGCTATGGGTACTTCTGGAAGAGATTCGATCCCATCTAGCTCAAAAATGCTGTGGACAGTGTGCAATTGTGAAGGGTTGCGGTAGAAAATGACAGTGTCTGGATCGGCATAACCAAGGATTCCACGATCCATAGCACTGAAAGTTTGAACCCTTTGGTTGTCAGTTTTCCAGGCATCCCTAGCTGAATTTATCTCATCATTCAGCACGATCATTACACCACGATTTTTGGAATGTTGTTTGGTAGCAACTCTGACTGCTTGAAGCAGATTGGATGGTCCATCAGCGGATATTATATCAGCAGAACGCATGGATCCGACTAGGACTACAGGCCTATCATCTTTGACTACTAGGTTCAAATAATATGCAGTTTCTTCCATAGTGTCGGTGCCATGAGTGACGACTATTCCACTGAGGTTAGGGTCCGATGCAAAAATTTCATTGATACGCTTGCCAATGAGAAGCCAGATTTCGGGTGTAATTCGTGATGATCCAGTGCGAGCGATCTCTTCAACATTAACAGTGGCGTAGTTGAGCAGTTGAGGAACTGCTTGAATCAAAGCGTGGCCTTCTAAACTAGGGGCTTCGCTGCGTGAAGCGATGGTGCCACCAGTGGTCAGTATGGTCACCTGCGGTTGCTTGACAGGATCCTGACCAGAGATCGATGATGTGATGACTAGGAAAAGGACCGTGCCAACTATAGTGATATTTTTCATGCAGTCCAATCTAAGACTATCCGAGACAGATAACACTACTTTCCCATTAAGGTGCTTAATATTTTGAAATCATATCTAGGGGGATATCGGTCAGAACATTTTTATTTAAGTTGTTTTCATGATTTCTATCTCGAATATTGCTAAAGAGTATGGAGACAGGACTTTGTTCTCCAACGTCTCTGCACAGATAAACCTAGGGGATCGTTGTGGGTTGGTGGGTGCTAATGGGTCTGGTAAAACAACCCTTTTAAATATCCTCAGTGGGGATATTGAGCCCAGTACAGGTTCTGTAAGTATCCAGAAACGTCTAAGGGTTGGAGTATTGAAACAAGACCAGTACCTCTATGAAGACAGGAAAATCATTGATGTTGCCATGATGGGTCATCATGAACTTTGGCAAGCGATGGAAGCTAAAGAAACTCTTTTAGCAAATTCTGAAGAGGATTTTGACGCGGACAAGTTTGCAGTCTTGGAGGAAATGATACAGTTAAATGACGGCTACACAGCTGAACCAAGGGCAACCAAGATTTTGGAAGGTCTCGGTCTTCCATTAGATGTGCATGAAGATAAGTTGTCAACTCTTTCTGGTGGGTTCAAACTAAGGGTCCTTTTAGCCCAAGTTTTAGCAAGTTCTCCCGATGTGCTATTACTAGATGAACCGACGAATCACTTGGATATACTTTCTATCCGTTGGCTGGAAACATTCTTAAAAGACTTCCAAGGTGCTGTGGTTGTAATTTCTCATGATCACCGATTTCTTGATAATGTCTCAAATAAGATTTTGGATGTCGATTATGAGACGGTTTTGATGTATACAGGCAATTACAGCCAATTCCTCGATGATAAAGTTGCGGAAAGAGAGAGAAGAGAAAAAGAGATAAGTTCCCGCGAACGGGAAATTTCAGAGCACCAAAAATTTGTAGACAGGTTCAGGGCTAAGGCGAGTAAGGCTAGGCAAGCACAAAGTAAAATCAGAATGATCGAAAAGAAATCAGATGCACTATTTACTTTGCCACCCAGTTCACGGAGATATCCAAGCTTTCGGTTCGACCAGCAGCGGGCTAGTGGAAGGGAAGTGCTCAAAGTAAAAGGAGTCAAGAAGAATTTTGGTGAAAAAAGGGTTTTGAATGGAGTTGGCATTTCAGTAGAGAGAGGCGATCGCCTTGCGATTATGGGTCCTAACGGGATAGGAAAATCCACTCTTCTGAAAATTATTATGGGAGAATTGACACCAGATGAAGGTGAAATAGAGTGGGGCTATGAGACGCATTCGGGCTACTTTCCACAAGACAACAAGGATTATTTTAAGTCCTCTAAGGAGACAGCAGAAGGATGGATGTGGGAGCTTTGTCCTGGGAAAGATATAGGCTTCGTAAGGGCTAAACTTGCATTGATGTTGTTTGTAGGTGATGAAAGCAAGAAACGATTAAGCGCACTATCTGGAGGTGAGTCTGCAAGGTTAGTGTTCGCAAAGCTCTCGGTATTAAACCCCAATGTCCTTGTACTCGATGAGCCCACTAATCATTTGGACTTGGAAGCCATAGAGGCGCTTGTACAAGGGCTAAAGAGCTTTGCTGGGACGCTGATCTTTGTTTCTCACGATAGGTGGTTTGTGGGCGAATTAGCTAATAGGATCCTAGAGATAAAACCACGGGATATATTGGACTATAGGGGCACCTATGAAGAGTATGTGCATTTCTGTGGGGACGATCACCTAGATGTCGACAGGGTGGTATTAAAGGCGAAGCAGGAAAAGAAAATTAAAAAGAAAATTAGAAAAACATTAAATATTGAAGAGAAAAAGAATTCTGAAAAAGAGGAAGGGAAACTGTGGATGCAGGTGGGCATTGTTGAGGCTCGCATAAGAGAAATCGATGAAATGTTTGCGGATCCTGATTATTACGAAAGTGTCTCTCCAGAAGAAACTGCAAATATAAGTAGAGAGAGGACTGAATTAGTAAAGAAATTGGATGACCTGACTTCAAAACTTGAAATTGTAGAGAAACTAAAGGAGGATCCTGAATAAAATAACGAAACCGCCTTTAGTTCCTCTATAATTCAATAGCTAGTTTCTGACGTATTTCTTCACCATTCTGGGACCAACTTCTGCACCGTAGATGTTTCCTTCATCATCGACCATAACACCTTCGGCAGCTGTTGTGCCCGCATTATCTGGATCTGGTTCAGGATCGGGTATAAAAGCGGTGACCATCCCGTCCACTACACTACCGATACGAATACCTCGTTTCCACCCTGGATTGGCACCCCAAGTATTGTTGGATTCAGAATCAGCGGAGTATAAGATATCGTTGTCATCGATAAATAGACCACTGGGACGACCGAACTGAGTCCATGTAGCAATATGGTCACCTTCCTGATCGAAAATCTGAAGCCTAGCGTTGGCACGGTCACCCACGAAGAGACGTCCCTGGGAGTCCATCGCTAGAGCATGGGGATCTCTAAATTCACCGTTTTCTTTGCCAGTTCCGCCCCAGTCTTTTATGAAGGTACCGTCACTAGAAAATTTTACCACTCGATTATTACCAGCACTTCCGTGCCCATCCGCAACAAAGATATCTCCGTTCGGTGCTACTAATACGTCAGATGGTTGATTGAAGGTGGTTTCTCCTAGTGCCGCTACACCTGCTGTACCTAAGCTCATCAATAGTTCTCCATCTGAACTGAACTTGTGTACCTGATGGCCCCGTGTTCCGTCCCCGCGAGCGTCAGCGATCCATACATTATGCTCATCATCTACATACATACCGTGAGGCCAAACTATCATTCCAGCCCCGAAGCTCTGGATTAGTTTGCCGTCTCGATCGAACTGTAAAATCGGATCAACATTGGTTCTGTCGACACATGTATTTTGTCCACATCGTTCGCCTACCCAAATTGTTCCATCCGGTCCTGGATAGATGGCACTTGTTGATCCCCACTCTCTGCCTTCTGGGAGTTCACCCCACAACGGGTTAGTAGTGTAGGGGTTGGGCGCATGGTTTTGGGCATCACCACCTACAACTCCTCCGATGGTCAAAATTGACAATACGAAAAATGTTCTAAGTAAGAGTGACTTCATAATGCTCTCCTGAAGTGTAAAGTTTAGAACTCTTATGGTTTTACTGAAAATTTATTTCAAACTGAGCTTAACTTATAGGTCCCAGCTCGCTCGTGCGAGTGCCCAAAAATTGACAGAGACCACAACAAGGGCTGCCATATAAAAAGTGGTTGGGGTCACAGTCTCCACCTGCGGGAAGAAAGCTCCAGCGAGTAACCCTGGAAACCTAAATGCCTGCATTATCCAGATCGAACGTGCAATCCATACATTTTGCCAATAATAAAGCCCTAAAAAGACTAGGAATGCAATTACACCTCCAGCAATAAGCCACAAAACAGGTGGACCTAGACGGTCAGGTAGAATTTGATTTTCGAACATGACATAGACTGTTGATTCGTATAGAATTGCGACGTACAGATAAACAAACGCTGCTTGTTTGAATTTGCTCGCCCGCTCCGAATTCCAACTCTGTTTTATCATCAGTACAAACCTTTTCTTCTATTTAGAATCTACCGATTCTAGTCTCTTGTATTGTGTCGAGACGAGGAAATTGTCGATCTAGAAATTCATTTCCGATGAGCATTATCGAATCTTGATAGTAAACTGGCTCTTCACCATGTTCACTATTAAATGATTGGATAACTTCCATACCACTCACAATTTTTCCTACCGGTGGAAATCCTCCGTCACAGCAAGTGTCGTAGTCCTGATTATCAGTCATATTAATGAATAATTGAAAATCCCGGGAGTTAGGACCTCCTCTTGCAAAGGAAACCGTACTTCTGGTGTTACTAGACACCACGGGTTCATCTGCTATGGGCAATGTTCTCCATATAGAGTCCAGTACTGGTTTTCCCGTATAGCCGAATTGCACTACGGATGGGTTAATACGAAAAAGTCGGGCTCCCGAAAAGAAAGAATGACGTGAAAGATAGTAAATTCGATCAACAGCCAGCGGCGACCAGTCTCTGTAGAGCATCATCTGAAAGTCTCCCGCACTTGTTGCAAAAACTACTGAAAAAGAATCGGGAGCTTCTTCTTGTAAACGGGTTTGTGATGGGGCCCACAGGTTCTGAGAGGAGTCACAGCCAGCTGGGGTGAGGAGTACTAGAATTCCTAGGAATTTCCAAAGGGTCAGGCGCTTGTTTAAAGGATCATTAGTCATGGTAAAACATATTCATCAATTGGAATTTCGTTTGGTTTCTCTGATTTAGATCTTTAATGGCTCTCAGGTGTTCTTTAAGTGTCTGAACCGCTTGCTTTGCTTCGGACTCGTTTTCCTGCCCACTTGCTCTTGAAAGCTGGCTAATGGCTACCAGGGCTTGGGACGAATGCTCAACCCCAGACGAACGGTTTTGTTCTTGCCAGAATGCCTTGATCTGCTCCATGAGTGCCTTAAGCACATCACTATCAGTTCCTAGATCTCCCCAGTACTTCTGATCGATATGTAACTCGGCGTCTCCAACAGTGAAATCGATTTCTCTGATTACAGAAACATAATCTTCTTCGTCAAGTGCAGTGGTGCCTCCCTGGGCAGACAACTCCATAGGTATGAACACACTTTGAGAGATGATCAGTCCTGCTATCAGTAGTGCGCAATTGTTGCTATTCGACATGTCCGTCTTTCTCCAAATAAAGGGTTTTAGAGAGGTGGGAATCCCTCGGGAGGTCTTCGGTGCTTTGTTTGTTGTTCATATGCGTATGCGTATTGGAATAGAAGTCCTTCCTGATAGGGACGGGCTACAAGTTGGAGGCCTGCCGGGAGGGTGCCGTAGGTGAATCCCATTGGTACTGTAATAGCGGGCATACCCGTCGCTGGTGCTACTAACTGGCTGTTGTCTCCTTTATATTCTTCGTTTCCTCTGTCTATATGAGCGGGAGGGTTTCTCCAGGTCGGATAGATTACAGCGTCGATGCGATCCGCATCCATAGCACTCACTAACGAAGCTAAATATGCTTGGCGACTTTGATTGTCTAAATAGTCGGGGCAGGGTGGTTCATCTTGAGCCGGGTGGATATCCATTGATCTGTTCTGGTAGCTCCTTAGGGAATTTTCAGCGTATGAGGAATATTGTCCACTTTCTAAAACCTCTAAGACGTCTTTTATCGGGGCGGCGTCACCCAGTGAGGATAGATATTGGTACATGTCATAGCGAAAACGGCGACAAGACATATTTTCACGGTCTAACTGTTTTTGTAAGTCGAAATCTAACGAGTCTAAGATTTGTGCTCCCAATGCTTCCAGGTCGGAGACAGCTTGTTCGAACAACCTGACCACAGCAGTATCAGCATCTTCTGTATAGACCATATTAGGTATTATTGCTATCCGGGCTCCATCCAGTCCATCTGTCCTAAGAAAATTTGTGTAGTCTGATTCTTTACGTCCTCTCCCAGCCTCAGTATAAGGGTCAGCTGGATCATATCCTGCAACAACATTAAAGATTCTTGCAGCATCTTCGACGGAGTTAGCCATTGGTCCAGCTATATCTCGATCGAAAGAGAGGGGAACGACACCGTCTCGGCTTGTAAGCCCAATTGTCGAGCGGATGCCTACTAGGGCAAGGTGAGATGATGGCCCTCGAATAGAATTTCCAGTGTCACTTCCCAGACCAGCTACTCCTAAGCTGGCTGCCACTCCAGAGGCAGTCCCTCCACTGGATCCTGCCGGGACTCTGTCTAGCGCATAAGCGTTTGCTGTAGTGTCATAAGATGAACTCACAGTTTGTCTGGCACTAAAAGCCCATTCTGCCATGTTGGTTTTGGCAAGGACAATTCCGCCTGCTTCACGAATTTTCTGCACCATGAATGCATCATCGGGAGGGTAGTTGTTCAGCAAAGCAATAGAACCCGCTGTAGTGGGTAGGTCTTCTGTATCAAAATTATCTTTTATCAGTAATGGCGCACAGAATAACGGGCCTAACTGTTCACCTTGCTGTACCAGGAGATCAATCGCATCTGCTTTATCAAGAGCTACTGGGTTAGTGACAGTGATCGCATTGATAGTTGAGTCATCGTAGGCTTCGATGCGATCTAGATAACTCTGAACAATCATTCTGCAGGTTGTTCGTCCAGAGAGGATGTTCTCCTGAATCTGGGCAATATTTATATCGACGACATTGATAGGACTTGGCGCTTGGTCACAGGACAAACTGATTACCAGTGACAAAATAACTGGCCAAGGTTTTCGAATCAGCGTCAATCTGTTTTCTTGGATCACTTTATCTCTCATCCATCCATACATCTTCGAGTACATCTACTAGCTGCGAGAGACTTTCACCATTTACCTCGAGTGTAATCCTGTAGGTTCCCGGTTCTGCTGTGGGAGCCTGATTTCGGCCGAAGAAGCCTCTATTGACACTTTCTTCAATCGGTGGGGCAGTGCCTCTGAGGTCCCACGCAACTCTGTTCAGTCCCTTATTTGTCGATCCCTCTATTTCTCTGAAAGTTTCTCCGGTACTCAAGTCTGTTACTGTAATGTTTGTAGCGCCATTTGTTTCATCTTTCAAGTAATAACTAATCATCGTGCCTTGAGGAGCATTTTTTCCTTGCCAAATCTTGGCTCCAGTAACAGATCTTGAAAATCTTCGATCTTGTTTCCAAAGTACTGCTTCTCGAGGTTCAAAAAGATGGACATCCTTTTCAAGAACGTGAGCGTTTAAACCTTGCAAAGGCGTAATATCGTCCATGATTTGTACACTACGTCCATGCGTTGCAAGCACGAGATCGTTGTCCCTTGGGTGTACTATAACATCGTCTATCCGTGTAGTACCCAGATTGTTCATGAATTTGTGCCAGTTGTCTCCGCCGTTTAGGGAGATATAAAATCCAAATTCGGTACCTGCGTATAAAAGATCAGAGTTTTGTGGATCTTCCCGTATTGTACGGACATTACCATATGAGGGTAAATCCGATTCTATAGATGTCCAAGTCTCCCCGAAATCATGAGTCATGTAGATGTAGGGCCTGAGGTCGTCACTTCGATGCCCATCTAAAGAGGCATAAGCCCTACCCGGGTCACTATGAGATGCTTCGACTCTGGAGACGTAGTAGTTATGGGTTCCCCCGGGTATGTTGGTTCCCACTTCCGTCCAGGTATTACCTCCGTCCCTGCTCAGTTGGATATTTCCATCGTCGGTTCCAACCCATAGGACTCCTGGCATCAGTGTAGATTCTGCAATTGACACTATAGTACTGTATTGACTGACACCATCATTACGAGAGAGGATACACTCTTCCCCTCGTATCCAAGGCCTACAGCGTGGTAGAGAGTTGTACTGTCCCATTATCTCTATCTCGTCTCTATCTACATTTTTAGTCAGGTCTGGACTCATTGTCCAAGTTCGTCCTTGGTCCAAAGATTTAAAGAGTCTGTTTGAGCCAGCGAAAATGACTCTTTGGTTATGAGGCGAGAGGATGAACGGGGTGTTCCAATTCCACCTTATTTCAAGATCTCGAGAAGGAGCAGGACTGATATTAGAATCTTGGTCATTTCTGGGTGGTTGTGGACGAATACTTATTTGTTCTCCAGTTTCTAGATTGACTCTGCGGATATTGCCATTCTGAGATTCACTGAAAAGTTGTTGGTGATCAGTGTGGTCTACTGCCGTATAGAATCCATCACCCCCTCCAACACGGTACCAGTCCTCGGATAGTATCTGTTCCCCTCTGACTGAGCTTGGGCCACACCAAGATCCATTATCTTGAAGTCCAGTGCAGACGTAATAAGGCCGACGCATATCGATAGAAGCGTGATATGGTTGTCCAACCTCCCAATTTCGGAAGGATTCCCATGTTTCCCCCTGGTCATAGCTTACGTCCAACGAACCGTCATTCCCAATCATGATGTGGTTGCTATTCTCTGGATTGATCCAAAAGGCATGTTGATCAACATGTCCATATCCTTCCAATGTTGTGAAATTCTGTGCCCCATCTGTTGACTTATGGACTCGCTGGTCGACTACATAGACTAAATTAGGGTCCATGGGATCTACCCTTATCTGACTGAAGTACATGGGTCTCCCATTTTCATTACTCCTGAATTCCCAGGTGCTCCCTTTGTCAGTCGACCTCCAAATACCATTGTGTTCTGGGTCGGGAGGTAGGGCATCTTCTTGTGCGAGGCGCTGATATTCAGAGGCTTCATCCGAAGACAAGCTTTCTTCTTTGTCTTGAGCCACTTCGATTTGTGCATAAATAACGTTCGGATTCGCTTGACTAGTGGCTAGAGCAATACGACCCATGGTTCCCTTAGGTAGTCCATTTCCTTCTACCCTTGACCAGTCGTTACCGCCATTAGAAGAATGCCAAATGCCACTTCCCGGCCCTCCTCCTACAAAACAACAAGCCGTTCTTCGGCGTTGGTAAGTCGCTGCAAACAAGACATCTGGATTCGATGGATCAATTATTAGGTCGGTAGCACCAGTATTTTCATCAACGTAGAGTACTTTCTCCCAAGATGAACCCCTGTCTGTGGTCTTGTATACACCTCTTTCTGGATTTGCACCAAATAGATGACCATTTGCAGCCACCCAGGCTACATTGGGGTCAGTGGGGTGTGTCAAAATCCTACTTATTGATTGAGTCTCCTCTAGTCCAGCCAGATCAAACGTTTCTCCAGCATCTGTAGAAAGGTAGACTCCTGCTCCAAATGAGGAGCTTTGCCTATTATTCGCCTCTCCGGTTCCCACCCATACTATATCAGCATCCGCGTCGCTAATTGCCACCGCGCCAACAGAGGACGTGGGATGTGTCTCGAAGACAGCTTTAAAGGTAGTTCCGTTGTTTTTGGTCTTCCAAAGGCCTGCAGTGGCGAAACCAACGAAATAAACGTGAGGATTTTCCTTTGATACTGCTAAATCATCGACTCGACCACCTTGCCCTATGGGTCCGATACCCCTCCATGAAAATGATTGTAAAATGGGGTTATTCGACTGATTGACCACTGTTTCCTGGGCATCTCCTGCCGAACTTAGGGAGATACTTAGAAATACTAAGGCAGTATACAAATAAACTTGATTGAGGTGCTTGACGTTTAGCATAAGTATGATCCTTTCATAAATAGTTTCTAGAAGTCGATGGGGACGTCAAATTTTAGTCTCTCCACTGATGATCATCGCTAGTTATCCTTCTTTCCTCTTCTTCGGTTCCTTTTAGATGTACATCCAGCCATGCGGCCCAACGACCCCACAAATCAAGGAGTGTCTCTTTGGTTGCTGGTCCGTGGTCTTCGAAAGGATACAAGTACATAGCAGCCTTCTTGCCCAATCCATTTAATGCATGGAAAAGTCTTGGTGAATGGTCCGGTGCGGTGCCGACGTTTTGGTCGTGCATTCCATGGTACATGAGTAAGGCACCAGTCAGGTTGTTAGCGTATACAAATGGAGACATGCCCAAATAAACTTCTTTGGCATCCCAAAAAATTCGTCTTTCACTCTGGAATGAAAGTGGGGTAAAAGTTCTATTGTAATTGCCATCTCCAGCGATTCCTGCTTTAAAGAATGGGGTGTGTACCATGGCGTTTACCGTTCCGAAGGCACCATAGGAGTGACCTCCCAACCCCAGTCGTTTTCGATCAATAATTTCTCTTTCATCAAGTTCGTCGATTACAGCAGCCAAGTTATTCCGAAGGTCATGCTCGTAATTGTTGTTCATTTGGCCCGGCTTACCAACAATAGGAGCGTCCGGCTCAACCACAGCGTAACCCATTCTTGTCATATACTGGATGGATCGAGTGCCGAAATTTGGGAAAGCATTCTTGTTGTAGGTTCTGCCGGCTTCGTCATAACTTTCTTGATCTTCGTATTCTCTTGGGTAGAACCAGAACATGGCAGGCAACCTTGTGCCTGGGTTGTAATTCGAAGGAAGGAGCACATTGACCATAAATTTGAATCCATCTGGACGCTCTACCACAAATCTTCGTTTAGGGGCATGGGTCAAATCGGGAGTGTAATCGACATTATCAGTCAGTTGCGTGCGTCTACCATCTACCAAGAGATGAGATTGAGGCGTTTCAGTAGGTGTTTCTCTTGAGACCACAAACTCTTCATCGTCTATGTCTATGACCGAAACAATTCGTTCATATGATTCCTGATTATTACTTTCGTAAATCCTTTCTTTCTCTCCTGTCCTAATTGCAACCTTATCAAGGAAATTTTTTGGTCCCTCCTGCATTGGATCAGCATTGTATTCATGACCATAGAAGAAGACACTCTGTCCATCCATAGATGTTTGTACTACGCCAGTGCCTCCTGTTGGGGATCCGCGTCGCCGATTAACGACTGGCACTTGTCCTCCGTCCATCAATAGTGTGCCTGGATTGGAGTAGAAATCGTCTGAGTCGTACTGTGCCAGGACAAAGGTTTGTCCTGAGTCACTCAGGTCGATTGCGCGGTGTGTTATCTGACCTTGATCATCTTCAGACCCAGAGGTTTCAGTCACAAATAGAGTTCCGTAGTCATTAGAAAAGCCATGGCTGGAAACTGAAGAATCAGTTTCGTAAAGGACCGATATGTTCGAATCTTCGAAGGGAGGAGTCCACACCATTACTCGGTCATTATTTTCTTCCTTTTCATCGGTATGGCTTTCGGCTTGTACGTAGGTTAAACCACTGGAGTCCTCTTTCCATCGGATTTGTCTTTTCTGTAATGCGTCCCCGCTACCCGCCACTCCTGGTGCTGAAGGCCTTCGGTCACCTAGGCCGGTATTCATTTCGGTTTTTTCTAGGTCGGCCAACATATTTCCATTTCGACCCCAGATTTGCTCGACGCGACCGAAATTGTTAACAGGTACTATGTAGCTGAAGGGTTTTTCTAATAGTTCGACTCTGGAGTACTGACCATTCGGAGCGAAGTCAAACCCATAGATCATTGCGGGCGCACCAATATTCTCTGTATTTCCAGTTTCAACATTTATGGTTACTAACTGACCAGTGGCATGCCATTCTAGCAATTCTTCGTCGTGGGGAGTTGCCATGAGGCTCGCATAGGTGCGAAGCATATTTTCACCGTCCTGGGTGTGTTTTACCTGGGGACCAGTAGGAACTGTACTTGGTACTGGTCTAGTTGAACGTCCACTTGGAATTACCACAGTGGCTATTTCTTTACCATCACCAGTCCACTCGAAATCAGTGACCAAATTCCCTAGGACCGCAATGTCCGTGATCTTTCTTGAGGTTCCAGTCTCAGGATCTCCCGCGTAGATGTGAGTCTCACTGGCTGTGTGGACAAAGAAGGCCAGGGTGGAACCATCTGGTGAAAATTTCACATTAGAAATTCTGGAACCGTTAGGTGTTTGTATTGAAGTTCTTGACCCATCAGAGGCAGAAACGACATCAATACCTACGTTGGAACGGATGGTGAGGTTACGATGCCGATTTGCAGAATAATCAAAAAACTGTCCCCCCAGCTCGTCGAAATCTCTGGAGAATCGATCCATCGTTACTGGTCCGTCACTGATTTCATGAAAAAACCAATGCTTATCTGCGCTGATATTCGATAGTGTCATGTTGAGGTATCGCGGGGCCAAAACAGCTTCAGAAATATCATTAGGTGGATGCACGAAGGATTTATCGTCAAGTGTCTGTTGAGCATCCCAACCTTGGTTTTGGTTTTGGGCCAGAGCTTGAGATGATGTGGATGATATGGACAAGTAGGCTAAAACAGTTAGGGTTTTAAGGAATGTCCTTCCAGCAATTGGTATCTCTCTTCGACACTTATTCATATTGTTTTCCTCTTCAAGTGCATTTTTTAAGGCTTTAGTTCTTTTGTTTCCACCGTCACAGTTTTTAAGGCGGACAGAAAAAATTGGGTTGAAAGAGGAGATCCACAAGGGGTAGCCTCATGGCTCTTGTGGAACGAAGATGTTTCGCACTATCAATTGTGGACCTTCAACCTAATATTTGCGGTGTTTAGTAATGTGCCTTTAGGGGGTTTGTAACGTCTTTGACCGCGCTGAAATAACTGCTTGTTGAAAGAGGAATCGAGATGGCTCAAATGGCTGGTTTTGACAAGAAACCAAGTTTACTTCGAGAGATAGGCTTGACTGGCTTGGTGGCAACAGGAGTGTGTTCTATGATGGGGGCATCTATAAATGTTGTGCCCATAATGATCCAGCGTAGTGTGCCGGGGATTGGACCTTCAGTAGTAGAGGCCTATTTATTTTCAATTGTCCCTGCTGGCTTTGCGGCCCTCGCTTATGCCATTCTCAGTTCAGCTATGCCAAGGGCAGGGGGTAGCTACGTCTATGCAAGTCGGGCTTTGAATCCCTACCTGGGTTTTGTCGCTAGTTTCTCACAATGGTTTGGGCTATCCATCGCAATAGGGGTGATATCGTACCTAATAGTTCCTTTTTTCAGGGACGTATTCTTAGTTTTGGGATGGGTACAAACAGCTGCCACCATTGATTCTGGACCCATCAGACTTCTTCTTTCGCTGGCAATCTTGTGGTTTTTCGTTGGTTTAAATCTTAAAGGAGTGCGGATTTATGAAAAAACCTTAGTTCCGCTTATGGTGATCATGTTCGTCTTGGGAAGTGTGGTGATAGTATCAGGATTTTTCTTCAGTCAGGAAGATTTTGCTTTGGCGGTTCTCAAGACAACGGGAGAAGTGATGGGTGATCCCGTAGCCTCTCCCTTGCGGGCTTCAGACTATTTTGCTGCCTCAGCCATACTTTTCACGAGCTTTATAGGTTTTGACTCTATTGCTCAGGCAGGAGGGGAAGCGCGCAATCCAGCTAAAAATTTACCATTAGCGATTGGTCTAGCTGTTCTAATTGTAGGTATTTTTGACATGCTTTTTACGGCTGCAATTTATCATGCCGTTCCTTGGTATTACATCGCAGAAAAAGCTCAATCGCAAGACCTTACGGCCCCTGGGCTTCTAGCATATCTACTTCCTGATAGCTTGACGGTTGCAATTATCTTGGGGGCTGCGATTGCCCTATTAAATGATTTACCAGCAATGCTATTGTCGGTCTCTCGGCTCATGTTTTCGTGGGCTAAGGATGGTATCGTACCATCTCGGATAGCCAAAATAGACGAAAGGTCTAGAGCTCCTAGAACGGCTATCGTGCTTAGTGGCTGCATGGCTTCAATTGGAATAGTAGGTAGTCATTTGGCTAGTGACTTCTTTTTGGGTATTGATATCCTTGTCACTTCAATGCTCGTCAATTTTATGTTTATGTGCTTGGCAGTATGGGCACTGCCAATGAGAAATAGAGATATTGCTGATAAGGTCATTGTTTTGAGTTCCTGGAAGGTGCGTAAAGCTGCCGCCTTAATTGGCATGGTATTGTTAGTCATTTTCCTAAGTGTGCATGTGTGGAAAGATCTAACCAGTGAATTAGCTGCTTGGTATTTTCATTCCACCTTTGTTTGGATCTTAGTGATGGGTTTAGCAAGCCTGATTTATTTTTTTGAAGTTAATCATTTAGAAAAAAAAGGTGTCGATATTAACGAAATCACTTCTAAATTACCCGTGGAATAGCAAGTGAAAAATGTCGTAAAGAAGACTAGGCTAGGTCCAGGACTGGAAGTGTCTGAAGTCCTGACTGGTCTCTGGCAGATAGCCGATATGGAGCGTTTTGGAAGCTTAGATCCAGGGGAAGTGACAAGATTAATGGGTTCGTACGTGGAAGCTGGTTTTACTACATTCGACATGGCCGATCATTATGGATCTGCAGAACTACTTGTGGGAAATTTTCTAAGGGATTTTCCAGGAACAGAAATAGAATGTCTGACTAAGTGGGTTCCAAAACCTGGCCCTATAACGCGGGAAGATACTAGAACAGCGGTGGAGAGTTCCTTAGAGAGGATGGGGGTCGGTGTGGTTAGTCTTTTACAGTTTCATGCATGGAACTACACAGATCCAGCTTGGTTGGACAGTTTGTTCTGGCTACAAGAGCTAAAAGAGGAAGGATTGATCGGTCAACTTGGTTTGACCAATTTTGACACCGCACACCTGAAAATGGCTATGCAGAGTGGTATCGATGTTGTGTCCAACCAGATCTCTTACTCTGTGATTGACCAAAGAGCAGCGCAAGAAATGACTAATTTCTGTCAATCTAACGAGGTCGATTTACTTGCCTATGGTACTTTGGCTGGTGGTTTCCTTTCAGAAGAATGGCTGGAAGTTGCCGAGCCAAGGATAAAGGACCTCGGAAAATGGTCACAAATGAAGTACAAAAGGTTTATCGAAGTTGGTGGTGGTTGGAGGGCCTACCAAAAGATCCTACATCGTTTGCACGAAATAGCTCAATCTCATGATGTTTCAATAGCCAACATAGCTGCTAGGTACATACTTGAAGACCCAGCAGTTACTGGTGTCATTCTTGGACTAAGAATGGGGAGTGAAGAGCATATTCGTGATAATTCGAGGATTTCCAATTTGCAACTGGATGAAACAGACAGGTCCGCTATAGCTGAGCTACTTGAAGTATTCGCTATGATACCAGGTGACTGTGGCGATGAATACAGGAGACATCCCTTTCTGACAGCATCTGGTGACCTAAGTGACCACTTTGACGAAGCGCCTTCTGTGTACAACAAAAAAAGACTGCCAGGCAGAAGGAGTGCAGTCTCGTCTGGTACATCCTGGGAGAGAATCGGCGGTTATTCTAGGGCTGTCAGAATTGGTGACCACATTTGGGTTTCCGGAACCACTGCGACGCATGGAGAAATTAATATTGGGGGGACTGATCCTGAATCGCAGGCTCATTTTATCATAGACAAGATAGAAGGTGCTTTGGAGTCATTAGGTGGGTGTTTGAGGGACGTTGTTAGGACCAGAGTATACCTTCGAGATATCTCAGACTGGGAGGTCGTAGCAAAAGTACACGGAAAGCGGTTCGGGGACATAGCACCAGCAAATACACTTGTTCAAGCTGGACTTGTCGGGGAAAAGTATTTGGTTGAGATCGAAGCTGATGCTCTTGTCAGTAACGAATAATGGAATCTCGAGTAATAATCAGAATTTGAGGATCGAATATGAGCGTTATTTCAACTGAAGAGATCAGAACACATTTTCCCGCATTACAGCGGATGCAATCGGGATACTCAGTAGGGTATTTCGATGGACCAGGTGGAACTCAAGTTCCTGTTGGAGTAGCACAGGCAGTCAGTGAGTATCTGTTATCTCACAATGCTAATACGGACTGGAGATATCCAACCAGCGAAGAAACAGACGAGCTCTTACATCAAGCAAGACAGATCTTTGCAGATTTCTTGGGATGCTGCTCAAGGGAGATCGTTTTCGGTAATAACATGACCACCCTTACATTTCATTTGAGTAGGACTTTGGGGAGACTTTGGGGTCCAGGGGATGAGATAATCGTTACACAGATGGATCATCAGGCTAATCAAGCTCCTTGGCGAAGTTTAGAGAGTGAGCGGGGATTGAAGGTACATACGGTACCTATGCTTGCAGAAAATGGAACATTGGATTGGGATATTCTCACTAAGCTGTTCTCTAAGCGAACTCGGCTTTTAGCTATAGGCGGTGCTTCGAACTCTCTAGGAACTGTGAATGATCTGAATAAGGCTGCACATTTGTGCAGATCCTTTGGAGCTTATTTTTTCGTTGATGCTGTGCACATGGCTTCGCACATGTTAATAGACGTTGCAGAAATAGATTGTGATTTTCTAGCGTGCTCAGCGTATAAGTTTTATGGACCTCATGTGGGGATTTTATTTGTTCGCAAAGATCTTGAAGAGTTTTTATCGCCACCTCGGCTACCATGTGCTAAAGATTATTTGCCAGAGTCACTAGAGACGGGAACTCTAAATCATGAAGGCATAGTGGGTGCGTCAGCAGCCGTCGAATTTTTGTCTAAGATGGTTGGAACGGATGGATCTCGTCGAGAACGTCTGGCAGATGTATTCGAAGTTTTACATGAGCGAAATCACAGGCTTGTGAGTCTCCTCTGGAAGGGTCTGAATGAGCAGGGACATGTCCAGCTATATGGTCCTGGACCTGAGCAATTTCGAACTCCAACCATCGGGTTTACGATTGAGGGAATGGATTCTGCCGACGTAGCTGAACAATTGGCAGGCGGTTCGGCCCTGTTTCTTTCACATGGCGATTTCTATGCTTCTGGTGTAACAGAGGCTTTAGGCATTGAACAACAGGGACTAGTGCGGGCTGGTTGTGCTTGCTATACCAATCAAGAGGAAGTAGAACGGCTTATTATGAGTGTGGCCGATTTATCCAATTGATGTGTCTTCTGCCTCTGACCTATAAGTCGTTCTCTATCTAGAGTATCTCGAGTAGTTCCAGTTCGAAGATTAAGGTCGAGTTTGGACCTATAGCGCCACCTGCACCATTTGCTCCATAAGCAAGATCAGAAGGTATAAAGAAACGATACTTGCTTCCTACTGACATGAGTTGCAGGCCCTCTCCGAATCCTGGAATCACTCCACCTACTCCAAATGTCGCGGGTTCTCCCCTGGAGTAGGAACTATCGAATTCGGTTCCGTCGATGAGTGTGCCGCGGTAGTGAACTCGGACTTGGCTTGTGCTTTCAGGTTTTGGACCAGTGGCTTCCTCGAGGATTTCATATTGCAATCCACTATCCGTGACGGTCACTCCTTCTGCCACAGCGTTTGCTTCAAGAAAAGCTTCTCCTTCTGCTGCATTTTCCACTCCAGACTCCTCCATTCTGATTCGTTGTTCTTCTTCAGCTCTTTGAACTAAACGTTGACCAGCTTGTCCTAATTCGGACATTGGCACAGGTGACTCGACACCATTTAGGGCATCCTCTATTCCTCTAAAAAGTTTTTCCAGTTCTAGGTGGTCTTTCAGGGCAAGCATGGAGTTGCCAATCTCGCGCCCAAATCCATAGGTACCTATTTCCTCGTCCCCTTCTAGGGAAACTGGCACTCCTGGCTCGTCAGTAGCTTCGCAAGCATAAAGGACCGATAGAAAAACAACGAGGAAAAATTTGTGATAATGTGTCATGTGACATCCCAGGTCGGGGCCGTCATAGTGAATAGTCTCCCTATTACTGAACGACCGAAAGCGTGTTGCATTTGGGAAAGATATATAAAGGAAGGTAAACCTTGTCTAGACTTAGATGGATTATATCCCAAGCCAGTAGTTCAATTTGACGATGATACGGTCATCTGGGGTTGAATTTAACAATGACTCAAAATTTCTATCAAAGTTGAAGTTTCCGAGAGCTAAATATGAAGTTTTCTTACGTTGCCATACGAGGAACAATGTAGAGCCAGGTTTATATTCCCAACGAAACACTGCGTTTCCTATTAATGAAGTTAGGTTGATGTCGCGATCAGTAAATGCGTAGTCCACTACATTATCGTTATTGAAATCAACGTGGTTTCTCACTGTTCCTGTGGTTTCGTCTCTACAGAGACTACCATTTTGACAGGTTAGAGATTGAGATGAATTGACTAGGGTGCCCTCTTCAAAATAGGTAAAGTCATAGGTTCGAGGAGATTCCAGCTGTTTATAGCGGGTGTAATCTGCGGAAGACATGAATGGTTGAGCGTAAAACTGAAATGATATTCTAGGTGAGAATATCCAACTAACTCTTGTGGCCATCTCCATGGTATGTCTTTCCAGGTCAGCAAAAATGTAGCGTCTTCCGTAAGTTTCGGTATATGGCAAAGTCGCAGTTGATGTAACATACTGCTGAGCCATAGTTTCTGAGGTTACACTAGGCTCTACCGACATTTCGAATTGCGGAGATGGTCGTATTCTAACTGTCCCGTAGAATTTCAGCTGATCTCCCGAATCTTTACGTCCAGAACGACGACTAAATCCACTTTTTAAGAAGAGAGTTTTTCGGGCGTCAGTGCTTACATTGCCTCTGACATTAAAGCTGCCAGGATCTTCCATTACGGGACCCCCTCGAGTCAGAGCAAAATTTCGGTGATCAGAACTATAAGTGAAATTAACTTCACTTTTCCATTCATTAATGAACGTCGATTTGAAACTTAGGTTAGTTGTTCCAGAAGCCCTTGATGCTTCCCAGGAATCCCATGAACTGTAATTATCCAGGGCTTCATGACTCCAACTCGATGCTGCCCAAAACCCAATATTGTAGGATTTGTACCATGAGCTGGGAAAAATCTCCTTATAATTCAATCTTGTTCCACCAGATATTTTCTCTCTAGCACGACTGTATCCCAGATCGTTCACTTCGAAGCCAGGACTTAGTTCTCCTAGCCAGAATCCACCTGTGAAATGCTCACCATTTTGTCGGTTTAACGCTAGTTGCCAGCGGCCTCCATTCATAGAGGTGGCTGTTGAATCGACAGCAAGACGGGTAGCATCTGGTCGCTGGAAATAATGGTTGCTAGAAGTTTGAACTCGGGTTATCGCATTCTCACTACCCCTTACCTGACTGGCAGCTATAGATCCTTCTATGGACCAGTCACGATCGTTCCATTGATGCTGAAAGTGCAATCCTCCAGTCAAAGCATCTTTGGGAAGAAAATCAAAGGTGTCATCTTTAGATAAATCCCTATTGACTCCTGTAAACAAGGCCCCGATCTGTGACGCTCCTCCTTTGAGATCTCTCTGTATTTTAAGTGCACCAAACTGTGACCTAGGTTCGGCACGGAACTCTTCAAAACGATTTTCATTTGTATAGAAAGCCTTTCCTGTCTCTTCCCCGACTGATGCTGCCAGTAGACCTATGGATAGGCCGGAATCGGTCTTTCCAGTTAATTTCATTGCTCCATCTATGGTTGCATCGAGCGGGATGCGACTGAAGTCGGCCCCAGATGGAGCACTTCCGTGAGGCACTCTCCCTATTCTCCGAGAGTAGTACAGCTTATCACCTGGAGACCGTGACAGGGGAAAATCAAATACTTGGGCATCTTCGACAAAGAACGGACGACGTTCATCAAAGCGAGTTTCGAACTCTGAGAGATTGATTTCTGCTGGATCTGCTTCGATTTGGCCAAAATCGGGATTGATCGTTGCATCTACAGTGAAAGCTGATCCTAATCCCAATTTTAAATCAGCACCGATTCGTTCGGTGTTTTCAGAGCCGTCAAAGAATGGGTTACCCTCTTCCGCGTGAGCCTTATGTAGGCTATTTGAAACATATGGTCGAGTTTCGATTCTACGTGAGCTTTCTGGTATTCGAACATTTTCCAAGATGCCAAACTGGCTGACGTAACCAGTTCGCCTTTGAGAATGCAGTGCGAAGTAACTCCATTCGTTTTCAACCATTCGTCTGCGCGACGATTGAAAGCCCCAGGTTTGGTTGGGTTCATTTGAATCATACCGAAGCTGGGATAGCGGTATTTTCATTTCTACCGACCATCCTTGGTCGTGGTGATGCACTGCTGATTCCCATACAGCATTCCATGCTCGGTCCTGTTGGGAGTCGTTGTAGAAATACTTGTCAAATTGAACGTTTGCTGCTGATACCCGAAAATAGTAACTAGTTCGCCGATCAAAGTTGGGATCAAAGGCCACATTAATGAAATCGTATTGTCCTTCTGTATCTCTCCGTACCAAATTCTTGTCTATTACAGAGGGGTCAGATTCATACATCTGAGCTCCGACGTAGATGAATTTTTCTCCGATCAATACATGCACTTCGGTTTCTTCTAAGGCTTTACTACCCTCGTAAGGCTTACCTTGTATATAGTTAGAGCCAGGAGTACTCTGTTGCCAGCTGATTTCATCCAGTCTTCCGTCTAGCTCGATTTCCCCCATGAGTATACCAGCGCTCATAGTGGGGATCTCTTCTTGAGCGAGGATAGACGAGTTCAATGAAAGGCCTGATACAATGAATGCTAACAGCCACAAGTAGAGATTATTTTTCATTTAGATTGAGATGAGTTGTTGGTGATTCAGAACCATTTTTTGTTTGAAATGTTTGGACGCTCATCCAAGGTATGCGCTGGAACGTTCAATAGTACGTTAGTATTCATAGATTTCGATAGTTCTTGGAGAATTTCCTATTACTTTTTAAAACTGTCAATTGATATTTCCAGACATTTTGTCCACGGTGCGACTGACGGCTAGAGCTAGTAAGCCGAAGGCTCCAGTGGTCATAGCTACGCTACGAAATAACTCGAACGGCTCCAGTGTTTCAAGATTCCCTGCTACAAGACCAGCAAATAAATTCCCTAATGCCGCAGCTACAAACCAGATTCCCATCATCTGACCAACTCTACCCGCAGGGGCAAGTTTGGTGATGGAAGAAAGGCCGACTGGTGATAGGGCTAATTCGCCGACGGTGAAGAAAAAATACATGACAACTAGCCAAGCTGGTGATACAGGGGAAAGGGATGCATTGACTGCACCCCATGCTATGACGAAGAAACCAGCTGAGAGACCCAGTAGTCCGAGACCGAATTTAACCGGTATCGAAGGGTTTGCCTTTCGCGATGCCAACCAGAGCCACAGTGAAGCAAAGATAGGAGAGAAAATAATTATGAATGCAGAATTCACCGATTGAAGGAATCCAGCTGGCATCAGCCATCCGAAAACGTTGCGATCAGTAAGGTTTTGAGCAAACAGGTTCAGAGATGATCCAGCTTGCTCGAACCCAGACCAGAAGATGGCTGATAACAAAAATAACCATAGAATGACAAGTAGTCGTTTTTTCTCTTCCGTGTTATGCCCTCCCAGGGTAATGAGATAAGCAAAATAAAGTGCTACGATTATCAGGATGGCGGTCCCGAGGCCTGTTGCTATTTGGGTCAAAGATAATGGGATGAGACCAATTCCAACCGAGTACGAGAAGACTGCAAGCAAACCTACGAAACAAATCGAACCACTCCAGAAATTGCGGGATTTTTTTGTCAGCTCTTGTTTCGAAAGGGTGGTTTTCAGCAGTCCGGCTTCTCCGAGGTGTGGTATTCCAGCTCTAAATTGTAATAGCCCGAAGATCATTCCTATTCCAGCAAGTGCAAAACCTAAGTGCCAATTATAGTCTTCACCCAAGAACGAACAGAGTATAGGCCCAATGAGGGCACCGATATTAATGCCCGTATAGAAAATTGAGAAGCCGGCATCCCTCGAAGCACCACCATCGGGGTAGAGATCACCGACCATGACACTAATGTTGGGTTTTAGGAAACCAGTCCCAACGATGATCAATAGCAGTCCTAAGTAAAATGAAGGCACCGAAGAAAAAGCCATGCTGAAATGTCCAGCTGCAATTATCCATCCTCCTACATAGACTGCCTTTCTTTGCCCCCAAAGATTGTCGGCTATCCAACCGCCAGGTAGAGCGAGCAGGTAGACCAGGGCAGTATATAGCCCGTAAACTGCGGAGGCAGATCCTACATCGAGCCCAAGTCCAGGATTTTCTCCAGTGGTGCTAGCTGTCATAAACAGTATGAGAAGGGCGCGCATGCCATAATAGGAAAACCGTTCCCACATCTCAGTGTAAAACAGGATGGAGAGTCCCCTGGGTTGACCAAAAAATGTTTTTTCGGTTGAGGTCTGATCCAAGGCTTCAGTGTTGGAGTTGTAGGTATCCAAGGCCACTCCATGTTTTTGAGGGTTAGCTGTATCGTTAATCGAATTATCTAAAAAGTAGTCTATCAAAAAAGTGTCATATTTGATACCTCCATTTCTGCAACAAGCTCTTTGAGATCTACCCTGGACAAGTTAGTTTATGAGGTCCATGATGGGATTTTTAACATTCTTCTTACTAGATGAGTCATCACTCTAGGTTTGTTGTCCTCAGTGGATGAGCTATCGATGAACTTGAGCTGACCAAGAGTCCTCTGTTGAGTGGAGATGAAAGTATAGTGAGAATACTGCTGGCAGTTGTCTTTGTTCTTGTAGCAACTTGCTTTGGGCAATCACCATTAGTTGCTCAAGATACCTCCGATCCTGTCCTTCAGGCGTTGCAGATATCGGATGGCATCACTTTGGATTTAGACGGGCAGATCTTAGAAGACATATGGCAACAAGCTGTACCTATAAGTGATTTTACCCAGCAAGAACCCGTTGAAGGTGGAGAGCCTTCTGAAAGAACAGAAGTGCGTGTCATTTTTGACAGTGACAATTTGTATATCGGGGCAATTATCTATGATGATCCCGAAGGAATCCTTGCCAACCAACTAGAGCGTGATGCTTCGCTGAGTTCAGATGATCGGTTCATGTGGATTTTGGACACTTTTAGAGACGGCAGGACTGGGTATTTCTTTGAAATAAATGCTGCCGGACTAATGGGTGATGGCTTGATGGGTGGTGGTGGTGGTCGTGGTGGTTTTGGTCGTGGTGGTTTTGGCGGCGGCGCGAACAAAGCATGGGATGGGATATGGGAGGCTCAGACAAGCAGGAGACCAGATGGCTGGTCTGCAGAAATTAGAATCCCATTTCGCACACTAAACTTCGATCCGAATACTGAGGATTGGGGGATTAATTTCCAGCGGACAATCAGAAGGAAAAACGAAGAGATTCTTTGGAGGGGATGGCGAAGAACAGAGGGGCTTTGGAGGCCGATTTTTGCCGGGACTCTGACAGGACTTAAAGGTATGTCGCAGGGTGTGGGTTTAGAAGCCAAACCTTCTGGGATAGTCAGTTATAGAAATACACCTTCAAATAGTGAGCCCACGACCTATCCTAGAGATGTCAGCTTGGACCTCGACTATAGCATAACTTCAAGTTTGAGGGCTTCCCTTTCAGTGAATACTGATTTTGCTGAAGTAGAGAGTGACAATCGCAGGGTTAATTTGACCCGATTTTCCATTCGATATCCTGAAAAGAGGGATTTTTTCTTGGAAGGATCAGGAGTGTTTTCCTTTGCACCAAGAAGTGGTCCTTCTCCATTTTTTTCCAGAAATATCGGATTAAAAAATGGCCAGCCGGTTCCAGTTAGTTATGGTGCTCGGACGACAGGTCAGGTTGGAGCGTACGAAGTAGGATTTTATCAAATTGGAACAGGTGCTAAGTCCTGGACTACGGGTGAGCAATCAAACTTTGTTCCAGAGGAACAATTCACTGTAGCCAGGATCAAGAGGCGTCTATTTGAACAATCCACTATCGGAGGGATTTACACCCGCAGAGCGAGTGCAGCTGAGTCCGATGGGACCGTGTTGGAAGATCGTCATACTGCGGGGGTTGATTTGCAACTCAACTCACGAAGTTTTCTGGGAAATAACAATGTGGAGATGGAAGCTTTCTACATCTGGAACTCTAACCCAGATCCTACGGAGGTTCATTCTACAGAAGACCTTTCGGCTCACGGGGTCCGCATAAATTTTCCGAACGACGTTTGGTCAGGCCATCTTTCTTATCGACAGTTTGGAGCGGAGTATAGACCAGCTGTTGGATTCGTAGCACGAAATGACTTCAGTCGAATAGAACCCAGATTAGGATGGTCTCCGCGTCCAGGGAATATTGACTGGATCAGAAAATTTGACTTTTCAGCACAATTTAGAAATCTCACTGAGTTAGGTACTGGGATCCTCGAGGAGAGAGAGTGGTCTTTGAAGCCTTTTGGGATAGAATTCGAGAGTGGTGACAGAATTAATTTCGACGCCACTCAAAAGTACGAATATCTAGACAGGTCTTATCAGGTCAGTGACGGTATCTATCTGACGGAAGGCGAGTATTCCACTTGGGATTATAGGCTTTCGGGTAATACGGCTGGCAGAAGAAAAATCTCTCTTTATGGAGGGTTGAGTTTCGGAGAATTCTGGAATGGACATAGGCTGGGATATGGTGGTCGAGTTACAATTAAGCCAACCCCTGGTTTTACTGTTGCCTTGAATACACAGATCAATGATGTTTCGCTTCCTCAAGGCGATTTCACAGCCAATCTTTATGAAATTGAAGGAAAATGGCAGGCCAGCCCTTGGATTAGTACTGTGACTCAGATCCAGTATGACGAGCAAAGCGATCTGTTTGGTCTCTTCTCTCGTTTGAGATGGATAGTTAAACCAGGAAATGAAGTGTTTGTTGTGTACACTCACAATTGGCAAAATTTGAGTACCAGCATTCTTGAGGACCCAGAGCTGAGGACTTTGTCTCGCGGAGCTTCAGTTAAGATGAACTACACTTACCGTTTTTAGTAGTGGTCGACCTGTCTTTGGCAGGTCTGGGTATACCATATGAATCACCAACTCTTGGTTTCTCTGGGAATCAGACGTAGGATAGATTCAAACTCCGAGATTTCTGTATGTGAGTTCTGCTATACTCTATTGATATGAAAACTTTCCTTCGTTATGTACCTTAACAAAACGATCGAAGATGGAGCGTCAAAATACTTAAAGACTGAAAATAGTGAGGATACTTAAGTGAGTGGTTCAAATGATCGTATCACAGGTGGACACCTTGTAGCTAAGGCCCTGAAAAATGAAGGGATTGATACAATTTTTACTCTTTGTGGGGGTCATATAATCGACATTTATGATGGCTGCCTGGATGAGGGTATCCGAATCATAGACGTGCGACACGAACAGGTCGCGGCTCATGCTGCTGATGGGTATGCTCGTCAAACTGGAGGGACAGGATGTGTGGTAACCACTGCCGGACCTGGTTTTACAAATGCGATGACTGGACTTGCCAATGCATTTCGGGCCGAAAGTCCCATATTGCATATAGGGGGCCAGGGTTCTCTGACTCAGCACAAGATGGGTTCTCTTCAAGATTTACCACATGTTGATATAGCCGCACCAGTGACGAAATTCTCTGCAAGTGTGCAGAGCACTGAGCGGATTGCCGACATGGTGTCTATGGCTGTTCGCGAATGTCACAACGGTGCCCCCGGACCGTCCTATTTAGAGATCCCTCGTGATATACTGGATGCTGAGATAGATGCAGAAACGGCTAGAATACCCGAGCCAGGAGGTTATAGGGCGTCGACAAAGAGCGTTGGGGATTTAGGTGATATAGAAAAATTAGCTGATTTGCTGGTCGCCGCAGAAAGACCATGTGTCTTATTCGGAACGCAGGTAGCTACATGTCAGGCTTACGATGAAGCTGTTCGTTTTATTAGAGAGCTGAATATTCCTGCATATATGAATGGTTCTGCAAGAGGGACTTTGCCTGCAGAAGATCCCCATTACTTCCACAGAACCCGTCGGATGGCTTTCAATGATGCAGATGTGATTGTGATTGTAGGTACACCTTTTGATTTCCGAATGGGATATGGCAAGAGGCTCCGGAGCGATGCGACAGTAGTTCAGATCGATATGGACTATCGTACTGTCGGAAAAAATAGAGATGTATCGCTGGGGTTAGTTGGAGATGTAGGTACGATATTGAAAGCGGTTACAGATGTTGCTAATGACAGATCAGACAACGGATCGTCTAAGAGAGTGGTCTGGATGGACCAGTTAGCTACTGGAGAAATAGCGGCAGAAGAAAAATTAACCGCATTATTCAAATCTGAGGCCAAACCGATTAATCCATATCGAGTTGCTTGGGAATTAAACGAGTTCTTAACAGAAGAAACTATTTATATAGGTGACGGAGGGGATGTTGTAACCATCTCTGCTCAAGCTGTACGCCCTCGATCACCTGGTCATTGGATGGACCCAGGCCCTCTGGGCTCACTGGGTGTCGGAACAGGATTTGCTATAGCTGCTAAGCTGGCTCATCCTGAAAAAGAGGTCCTCTGTTATTACGGAGATGGATCGTTCGGCATGACAGCTTTTGATATGGAGACCGCTAATAGATTTGGACTTCCATATATAGCTGTCATTGGTAATAATTCCGCACAGAATCAGATTCGATGTGGGCAAATAGCGAAATATGGTGAAGAAAGGGGCAATGTTGGGAACAAGTTGGGTGATGTGGATTTTGAGCATTTTGCAACGATGTTAGGGGGATATGGAGAAGCCGTTAGGGATCCATCTGAGATAGGTCCAGCTCTTCTGCGTGCTAGAGAAGCAGTTAAGACTACTGGAAAATCAGCTGTAGTGAATATTTGGGTAGATCCAAATGAATATGCTCCCGGTACAAAACGTCAAACTATGTATAAGTAGACTTGGGATCCAAAAAATATTTCTCGTTCAAAAATAAAATTTTTAGGTAAGGTATGGAAATGCGTAAAGCTTTAGATGGTGTTCGCGTTTTAGATATGACCCATGTTCAATCTGGTCCCACATGCACACAAATTCTTGCTTGGTTTGGGGCAGATGTAATCAAAGTGGAATTTCCTGGACGTGGGGATATCACCAGGAGTCAACTGAGAGATATTCCAGACGTAGACAGTCTGTATTTTACAATGCTGAACAGTAATAAACGTAGCATCACGCTGAACACTAAATCGGAAAAGGGAAAGGAAATTTTCTGGAAATTAGTTGATCACTGTGATGTTCTCGTAGAGAATTTTGCGCCTGGAGCATTGGACCGTATGGGGTTTACCTGGGAGAAAATCAAACAGGTAAATCCAGGATTGATATATGCTTCGGTTAAGGGATTTGGGCCAGGCCCCTTCGTTGACTGTAAGGTATACGAGAATGTGGCTCAGTGTATGGGTGGGTCTGCCAGTACTACTGGTTTTGAAGATGATGTTCCTACTGTCACAGGAGCACAGATTGGAGATTCAGGTACAGGTCTGCATTTGGTGGCGGGAATACTCGCTGCGTTGATTCAAAGGTCCCATACAGGAGAAGGACAAAGGGTCGAGTGTGCGATGCAGGATGCAGTTCTGAACCTTTGTCGAATAAAGCTTCGAGATCAGCAAAGACTGACAAGAGGCCCGCTAGCGGAGTATCCACAATATCCATCTGGGGAATTTGGCGATTTTGTACCTCGAAGTGGAAATGCTTCTGGGGGCGGCCAACCGGGATGGGTATTGAAGTGTGCGCCAGGGGGGCAAAATGATTTTATTTACGTCATCATACAGCCACCAGGATGGGCACCCTTAATGGAGGTGATTGGTCGAGAAGATTTGATCACTGATCCTGACTGGGCAACCCCTGAGGTGCGCCTTCCCAAATTGGACCAATGTTTTGCTCTTATAGAAGAATGGACCCAGACAAAGACCAAGTTTGAAGTTATGGATGTGTTGAGCAAGTTGGGGATTCCATGCGGTCCGATCATGAGTATGAAAGAGCTCGGAGAAAACAAAGCACTGAGAGATACAGAAACCGTGGTAGAGGTAGAACATCCAGAGAGAGGCACTTATTTGACGGTTGGTAACCCGATCAAATTGTCCAAATCTCCTAGCGATGTAAGTCGAGCACCTTTGTTGGGCGAGCACACTAATCAAGTCCTCACGGAGATTGGTTTCACGGAAGAAGACATAGAGAATGCTCGATCAGATGGAGCTATTTAGAGAATATTAAAGGAGTTTTAGATATGCGATTGGTAGTCCATGGTCAACAAGCTTTTGGGAAAAGTGTTTTGGAGGCTCTTTTAAATAGAGGTGAAAATGTTGTGGCAGTGTACTGCGCACCTGATAAAGAAGGCCGTCCGATGGACCCAATTAAAGAGCTGGCTCTTCAAAAAAACCTAGCTGTCTACCAACCTTCGTCTTACTCAGATGATTCGGTTTGTGACGAGTTACGTTCTCTTGCACCTGATCTAGTTGTGATGGCTTATGTCACTTTATTTGTCAGGGAGGAATTCCTGAATATTCCAACATATGGGACTATTCAATACCATCCTTCATTACTTCCATTACATAGAGGGCCTAGTTCTATCAATTGGCCAATCATCAAAGGGTCAAAAAAGACTGGACTAAGTATTTTCTGGCCAGATAATGGATTAGATACTGGCCCCTTGTTGTTGCAAAAAGAGGTGGACATCAAAGAAGATGATACACTCGGCAGCTTGTATTTCAATGAGCTTTTTCCATTAGGAGTGGAAGCTATGTTAGAGAGTGTGGACTTAGTGCGTGAAGGGAATGCTCCTAAAATCGTGCAGGATGAATCTCAGGCTACTTATGAGAGTTGGTGTAAGAAGGAGGATGTAGAGATCGATTGGGCGGCTGCAACGGAAGAGACTTATAACCTTATAAGAGGAGCCAACCCACAGCCTGGTGCCTGGACTATCCACGAAGGTCAGACTCTCAAGATTTTCGACTGTGAAAAAACCCTAGAAGTGAGGGGGTACCCCGGGGAAATATTGTCGATTGATGACAAAGGTCTAGTCGTTGCTACCGGGGATGGCGGAATATGTATTCAGAGGGTTCGTCCTGAAGGGGCAGGGAAGATGTCCGTTCAAGAGTACATTTCGACGCAGCAATTGGAGATTGGTACTCGTTTGGGGTAACCAGCAAGGTCGCTCTTGCTAAGGTTGGTTCATATCTTCCGTCAGATATCTGACGGCGAACCCATCTCGTTGACCTTTATACAGTTTGCACAGTTATTTGTCATAAGTAGTCAATTAAATTCCGAAGAGTGGAATCTGTAGCACCCGAGCAAAAAACAGTATTACGATCATCAAACTAAAAACAGCTAAGCTGAACCAGGCAAAATATCGGTCAAACCGACTCGGATAAAAGATTTTGTCTGTTTTGGGTATAACTGTGAGACAGTAATATAAGTTCAAGTAAAAAATGATGGGTGCTACGAAAAAAGCCAAGGCAGAAGCTATTAGCACCAAATAGACAGGTCGGGGAATCCCTGCCATAATTATGACGGCTGCAATCAACGAGTATATCATGGTAATTCGATAGATATTGTATTCTGAATACCACTTTGTTGAGCATTCCTCACTCACGTGATGTTGCTTTTCAATTCCTTTTAAGTTTGCTGTGGCTGGGAACAGGTTTCGACAACATGCTGCTACTAAACGAGGCCATCCGTCGAAGTAATTAAATGAGGTGGAAAAGGTCGCTGCGAAGGCTCCGATCATAAACACGACCATCATCCAAGGGGCAACACTTAGAGTAAAGATGCTAGCAATTTCTCCCATGACTGCGCGTCCCTCTACAGGACTCGGATATATCCATACTGCTGCTAAGAGAAGAAAGATGGTTGCTACAATGAAGGACGCTACGTGCCCAAATCGGAAATCCCACAGACCTATGCGAAACCATCGACGGCAATACTCTTGCATGTGGCTAGGCATTCTAGAAGCATCAACGGCAAGGTCTTCTTTAGGCGATCCAAAGGGATCAAAGCTAGAAGCCAACCCTTGCTTCTCTAATTGGGGCCTGATTCTCGCCATTCCGAGTCGCCTTGCACTACCCCATTCTGAAGCTTGGAGAGAAACATCCATACCAGTGGGAAGCAGGCCCAGGAATCCAGCAATAATTAGCCATGATCCTGAGGGTGTTTCGAAGAGGAAGAAATGTCCCATTTCTGACAATGGAGCTGGAGCTCTTAAGTAAACTGTAAGTGTTGAGATTAATAGTGCGCCAGCCAGTACCTTTGCTACTTTTTCAACTATCGCATAGTTCCCTCGCAGTAGGATTGCGACTGAAATTACTCCAAGGATTAGTCCATAGACTTCTAGATCGGGGTTGATCGGTAGTGACATGGACTCAGTGAAAAGGTAGTACATGACTGCAGCAGCAGCGACCAGTCTCCCTGCTTGACCTAGCGCACATTCGATTATTGTTACGATAAGCATATACCAGACTGGCCATTTAAATTTGGCGGTCCCGTAGGCATCCAGGAGGCTCTTTCCAGTGGCATTCGTAAAACGGAAAGCCATCTCAAACCCATAGTATTTAAATATGTAGGAAGCAGGTATACACCAGAGCAAAGCATATTCAAAACGGCCACCAGCTGTTGGGGCAGTAATGAGATGGCTAGTTCCAATCCCGGTCATCATCAATACGATTCCGGGGCCGAAATGAGCTAGTAAACTCCTAGGACTCATTGAAGGTAGAGTGAGTCCTCCCGATTCGTCTAGGTCGTTGCTTCTGGACAATCCTTCATCTGACATATTTGACCTCCCATTGTAAAAATACTGGGAGGCATTCTAATCATTTGTAGAGAATAACAGCAAGGATTAGGATTCTCCGCTGTATATCCGGTCGTTGATTCTGAGCATATGCGCCCTAAAAATCATGATAGATCCAGGTGGAATTATACTTCCTACCCAGTTGTTCCCATATGCCAGGTCTGGTGGCACTATGATTTGCCTTATTCCACCTAGCTTCATGCCTTCAACTCCTTGATCAAATCCAGGTATTACAGCACCTTCTCCTGGAAGTGTTTTTGCAGCGGTGGTTCCATCACCTCTAACAAAGATGATTTCTCCGGGATCTAATGCAGTTCCATTGGATAGCCAGGCTCCATAGTAGACATTAACAGTGTCACCTGCTGCTGCTAATGTTGTACCTTCTCCATCCGCAATGCTTTTATAATAAAGACCAGTATCTGTTTTGGTGTATTCGGAAAGTGTAATTTCTAGAGAGGCATGGAAACTGGTAGTTTCTATGACTTCTGGTTCACTACGCTCTCCGGGGCCCATTGGTAGGTCATCGCCACAGGCGGCCAGCGTGGCTACTAGGAACAAGGGAACCAATAGCTCAATTCTTAAATCAAACATCTGCATTTAGAACCTCCCGACTCTTAATAGCATTAGCAGAGTGTAAACTTAATGCCACTACCCGAATAAAATAAGACTATGGATCAATCATGTCTTACCTTTAGTCAAGATATTTGGCATAGCTTTGCGCTAAAATACAAGTTTTAGATTCCTAAGCGGATCATTCCTGTCAGCTCAGTCACATCAATGGAATAGGATATGCAAGTTTCGGGCCAAGCGTAAGAGCGAGTCCACTTTTTTTGCTACGTGAAACAAACCAAAAGGGCTTAGGCTTCTTTCTAGGATGGTTCCTCTTATATTTTGTGTGTATTATCCAGGTTTCCTAGCTAATGGTAACGGTAAATTCAAAGGGTAAATGGGAATGTTTAAAACGGGTTACATCATCAATCCCAAGCTCGATATGGTTTGGTTCTTGGGACTACCTTTTGCCGCGGTACTAGCTGCGCTTGGTGCTCAGGCATGGCTTCCATTTGTAGCGGTGGCCTCTATAAATCTCTGGATCACCATTCCTCATCACTATGCCACATGGGTGAGAACCTACGGAATGCCTGAAGATTGGATCCGGTTTAGACAGGAGTTGATTTTAGGGCCTATTATCATTGTGGCTATGGCAGCAGCCGGAATGGTGTGGGCTCCCATAACACTGTTACTTGTTGTGATGGCCTGGGACCACCAGCACAGTATAATGCAGCAACATGGATTCGGTAGGATCTACGACTTCAAGGCTGGTACAGGCATGTCGAACACTGGAAAGTTCGATCTTACCCTGCACTGGATTTTGTATTCTTTCATGTTCCTCAACGCTCCGATGTTTCGGAATTTGTGGATCCGGGAATTGTACAAGTTGGAAGTGCCGCTGTCAGTTCAGTTCGTAGAGTCTCTATTGTTAGCTAGTCGATTAGTGCTAGTTCTTTTCATACCTATTTACTTATTTCACTTGTGGAAAACGCTACGAAATGGGGAAGCTCTTAATCCAATCAAGTATGCCTTTATAGGAGCCAGTTATTTTTTGTGGTATTTCGCTGCGTGGCATACCAATTCCATTCTTCTGTTTGCGATCGCACACAGGCTTATGCACGGGTTACAGTACATCGTGATGGTCTACTTTTTTCTTCAGAGAAAGTATGAGCAAGGAACCTCTAAGCCTGGACTCTGGAGTCGGGTTTCAGGTCGTGGGCGTCTGAAGTGGTTTCTGATTGGAGGGGGTGCTTATGCTATAGGAGTTCAGTTACTCATAAACCGCCCACTGGATGAATTTGGTTTTGGTGTAGTGAATTTTGTTTCCTACCAGGCTATTCCGGAGTTTGGTATAGCTGGAATGGATTATATCGGCGGTTATGAGCTTTTCGCTCAAACGATGATTTCAGCTTATGCCTTGGTCCACTACTATGTGGATTCATTTATTTGGAAAGTCAGAGATACAAAGGTCCAGGTCGGTCTTTAGGTGGCCAGGTTCCGTCGCTACCGTATTCTCATTGTGGTTTATTCCATTGGGATTTTTGTGGGTGTGAGAGAATACTCAATTTCTCAGACGAGAGATCAGCCAGTAGATTTTTTGACTGGGGAAGGCAGTGGCTTCACTGACGTAATGATAGGGGTGAATCCAGGGGATCCAGATACTGATTTTCTGAGGGCAATGAGAGCACTTTCAGAAGCAGACGAAGAGGGGTTTTCTGAGCTTCTTGAAAAAGCTCTTTCAGCCGATATTAAACACAATGAATTGCTTTTACAGTTCCATGCACAACACTTGTTGAATCAGGGTGCTGAAACCTCTGAAATCAATCGGGCGCTGCGTCGGTGGCATGAGAACTTCCCATTCTCCGAAAGAATTATTACAGTGCCATTTGCGACTGGACCCACTACTGCGTATGAAGCTCTGTTGCTGGAAAATGCGTTGACGAATATACCTTGGATTGCTGATTCCGAATTTGATCCTTACGTACAAGGAAGTACTGGTGGGTGGCGTTTGAGATTGATGTTTCGCCGAGGGGAAGAAATAGATATTGGTTTGCTTACAGAAGTCCCATCGTGGGAATCGTTGATTTCACGTCAGTAAATGAAGAAGGAAGAGAAGAAATGATATACCAACCAAGGATAGCTTTTATTTTGATATTACTTGGACTTTTGGCTGGAATTTCTATCGCTGATGCGCAATCTCCACAACGAGTGGTTCGTACATTCCGAGAGAATAATGAAGCTGCAATATTGGGTGATTTCAGGGAATTTCTTAGGTATCCTAATCGTGCGAGAGATCTAGGCGATATTGAAGCGGTAGCCTCATATATACGCGATGAGTTAATAGAGGTTGGTGTCCATTCCGAATTGCTAAGGATTGATGGGGTTCCTCCCATAGTATATGGAGAAATCTTGGTTCCTGGTGCGACTAGAACTCTAGGTATCTATGTGCATTATGACGGTCAAGCGGTGGACCCTAATAACTGGACTCATCCACCCTTTGAACCCACGCTTTATACTGCTTCGATGGAAGCTGGTGGAGAACCTCGTCCATTTCCAACAGAGGGTGATCCAGTCGATCCAGAATGGCGAATATATGCGCGGTCGGCTGGTGATGATAAGGCTCCCATTGCAGCATTAATTCCCGTTCTGGAATCATTTAGGAATGCGGGGGTGACACCCACCTCGAATTTGGTGTTTTTTTTCGACGGTGAAGAAGAGGCGGGATCAAGGAATCTGGGTGATTACATGCGACGTTGGAGCGACAAGATAGAAGATGTCGACATCTGGCTTTTTTTTGATGGTCCAGCGCATGTAAGTGGGCGACCTCAGGTTACGTTTGGTGTTAGAGGATCAATGGGTCTTGAGGTAACTGTTTATGGCGCCACTAGAAATCTTCATTCTGGGCACTACGGGAATTGGGCACCAGATACTGGTAACATTTTAGCGAGACTCCTGGCCTCAATGAAGGACGAGAAAGGCCGTGTTCTAATCGATGGTTGGTATGACACTGCAGACCCAATAGGCGATGAAGAGCTTGCTGCATTGCGGGATATGCCTGATTGGGACGGACAGTTGAAGGAGGAGCTGGGATTGGTTTGGACCGAAGGCCAACCAGAAACATTACCAGAACGTTTAATGGTTCCTGCGTTGAATGTGAGGGGAATTACTAGTGGTAATACTGGGTCGCTAGCACGCAATGTAATTCCAAATACTGCCGTTGCGTCTTTAGGAGTAAGGTTAGTCAAGGGAAACGAACCAGAGCATATGAAAAATCTAGTAGTATCTCATATTGAGAAGATGGGCTTTCATGTGGTATCTGAGGATCCAGATATAACTTTAAGAATGCAGTTTCCCAGGATTGCGAAAATAACTGGCGGAGGTGGTTCAATAGCTTCTCGGACATCCATGGCAGATCCTTTTGCGCAAAGTGTGGTTGCGGCTGCCAGGGAGGCTGCAGAACAGACCTTTGGCGAGGATGCTTTGGTCGTGGCCCCAGGAATGGGTGGCACACTGCCTTTAGGAGTACTCACAGAGGTTACGGGAAAGCCAGCGATAATAGTTCCTGTGGCTAATCACGATAACAATCAACACGCTCCTGATGAGAACTTAAGGATAGCTAATCTGTGGTATGCCATTGACCTCTATGCCAGCCTTTTGACAATGCCTTCAACACTTTTCTAAGGTAGTTGGGCTGGTGGTTTTATCCTGGGCAGGATGACTCGTCGCAGGCCGAATCTATCGTTGTGCAAGGTCAAGAGGAGCCAGAGTAGAAGGGGGTAGGCGTTAATGCGTTCTCCGAAGCCTTTTCTGACGCAGGGAGGTGCAATTTTGATGAGTCAACGGCGTTGTAAAGATAGTTTAGTTTTTTTGGTCTTCATCTTAGGCGGATACTAGCCTCAATGAGAAGGTGAGGATATGCTAAGACAGTTCCGTTTGGGATAAATAAATTACACAGTCGAATTATAGTTCATTTAGGTGGGGGAGATCTTCATATGAGTTTGCGGCTCGATTTTTTAGCCTTTAGAAGTTTGAGGCAAAACACTTTTATCATGATTGTCAGCTTAGGATTCATGATGTCACCCAGTTTGCCTCTCTCGGCTCAACAGGCGACTCGGATTCAACCTGTAAGCGGTATGAGAGATAACTCAACTGGCTTTCATGCGCTTGTGGGTGCTCGAGTGGTAACTACTCCGGGTAGGGTCATGGAGAGTGCCACCATAGTGATCAGAGATGGGCTTATACAAGAGGTGACCAGTGACCTAACACCTCCAGCAGGAGCGAGAGTATGGGATTTGGAGGGTTACACGATATATCCTGGATTTATCGACGCTCACGCAGATCTAGGGATGGATGAAGTTCCTGAAGGAGGGGATATAGGCCCAACTCACTGGAATCCACAAGTACGGGCTTGGTTCAGTACCACAGAAAATCTTCAGGATGATGTTGATCGGAGAGCTGCGCTGCGATCACAGGGTTTTGGAACCGCACTTGTAGTCCCAAAGCAGGGAATTTTTCGGGGGAAGGCATCGGTAATTAACCTAGGAGATACGGGTGTTCGAGAAAGGATACTTCGGCCTGACTTTGCTCAGTCTGTTGGTTTTCAGCGTTCTTTTGAACTAGGAGGTGCTTACCCTAATTCCGCGATGGGAACTGTTTCTTTGATGAAACAGACCCTGATGGATACAGATTGGTACAGGAGAGCATGGGAAGCATATGAGGTAAGTGGCAGGGCGTTCCTTCCTCCGGAGACTAGCGCTAGTTTGAGTGCCCTTGATGATGCAATACAGGGCAGCCAGCCAGTAGTTTTTGAAACTGATAGTGAGGAAGAATACCTTCGTGCACATGCGATTGCGTCAGAATTCGGCGTTCAGGCATGGTATAGGGGTAGCGGGCAGGAATATCGTCTTATCGACGTGTTGAGTGGTCGTAATGATCCGCTGATTGTTCCGCTGAATTTCCCCGACGCACCGGATGTGAGTGATCCGGAGGCTGCACTTAACGCAAGTTTGGCTGATTTACGTGATTGGTACCTTGCTCCCACGAGCCCAGCAAAATTGGCTGAAGCGGGCATTCCCTTTGCGATCACGGCCGACGGTATGTCGTCGATCAACGATTTTTTGCTTAACGTTCGGATTGCGGTGGCACGTGGTCTGACGCCAGATGATGCCCTTGCTGCATTGACGACAACGCCAGCTGGATGGCTTGGGTTATCTCGCAGTCACGGGACGATTGAAGAGGGAAAGATCGCCAATCTTGTAGTTTCTCAAGGGGATCTCTTTACTCAGGAAGCTGAGGTTCGGGACGTCTGGGTTCAAGGTCGTGTTTATGGTGTCACCCGCCCAGCTCAGATCGACCCCCGAGGGACTTGGCGGATTGCTTCGAGTGATGAATGGGGATTCGACGCGATGCTCACGTTGGAAGGGCCATTAAATCGGATGCGAGGTCAGGTCGAGATCGCCGCGGGGCCGACTACGCGATTTGATGGTGCTGTCGTGAACCTTTCATCTGCTGAGGCAGTAGCTGAGACAGGCCGGCTCGAAGTGAGATTCGACGGAGAGGCCATTGGATATCAAGGTATGGTCCTTCTGGCTGGGTCTATTCGCGATGACGAGTTCTTCGGTTGGACATCTCTGCCCAATGGAGCTGACCCGTCGTTCAGTGGCACACGCACCGAGGCTTATGATGGCCAGGAGCGTGGAGCTGTAGCAATGAACGTACCAGAGCTGGATCTACCATTCATTCGTCCGATGATGGAGTACGGGGTCAGTTCGATCCCTGAGCAGCCAGATGCAGTTGTGGTACGTAATGCCACCGTCTGGACCATGGGTCTACAGGGTCGGTTGGATAATGCCGACCTCCTTATCCAAAATGGTGAGATTGTAGAAGTTGGGGTCGACCTCGATGCCCCACGTGGGGCAGTGGAGATTGATGGTGCAGGCAAGCATGTCACTCCTGGGTTAATAGACCCTCACATTCATTCGGGTGTGAGTGCTATAAACGAGAGTGGTTTTGCGATTGTTCCTGAGGTTAGGATGGGAGATGTAGTAACGCACAATAATATTTCAATGTACCGTCAATTGGCAGGAGGTTTAACTACTGCTCACATAAAACACGGTTCGGCGAATCCTATTGGTGGCGAGAATGTTTTCGTCAAACTTCGTTGGGGTTCTTTACCAGAAGATTTGATTTTAGAGGATGCTCCTAGAACAGTAAAGTTCGCTCTAGGTGAAAATCCAAAGAGGCGTCAGGGTCGCTATCCAGATACGAGAATGGGAACTCAGGAAATTATCCGAGATCATTTTTTGGCAGCTAGAGATTACGAGAAAGAGTGGCAACGCTGGGAAGATGATCAGACAGGAATACCTCCCAGACGTGACCTAAGGATGGAGTCAATTTTAGACATTCTAGAACAAAAGTTGCTGATATCTTCTCACGGATATAGAGCAGATGAATTTCTGGCACTAGTGAGGCTCGCAGAGGAATTCGGATTCAGAGTACAAACCCTGCAGCATGGAATAGAAGCTTATAAGATCGCACCTGAGCTAGCTGCATCTGGAGTAGCAGCTGTCGTCTGGAGTGATTGGGGCGGGTTCAAGCTAGAAGCCTACGATGCTTCGGTTTACAACGCTAGAATCTTAATTGAAGCTGGAGTCGTCACTTCCCTTCACTCAGACAATGCCGAAATTGCTAGCCGGATGAACTGGGAGGCAGGAAAACTTCTTCGCACAGGACTAACTGAAGAGCAAGCACTTTCAACGGTTACCAATCAAGCCGCTATGGCTATGGCGATTGATGACCGAGTTGGATCATTGGAGGAAGGCAAAGATGGTGATTTCGTTGTCTGGAACGGCAACCCGCTATCTCAATTCACTAGGGCTGAGCAGACATGGGTCGATGGTCGTCGTTATTTCTCCCTAGAGGAGGATGCAGCCTTGAGGGAACAGATTGATAGAGAGCGAACACAGCTTATACAAGCGATTCTTGCTGTCGAAAGTAACGGCAGTGGAAATGTTGCCGAGCAACGGCGGGGGAACTGAATATGACTATGAACGTGACGACTATAAGAGGAAATATGAAAAACTTTGTGGAGATGGTTCGTACTATTGCTGCTACCATGTTGGCAGTGAGTTCATTAACCTGGATTGTCATCCTGTTGTCACCGACTGCCACTATGGGACAGGTGCGAATGACCGTTCCTCCGCAATCAGAGCCAGTGGCATTAAGTGGTGCCACCATTCATACCGTTACAGACGGAATAATTGAGAACGGTATCATCTTAATGGAAAATGGTTTGATTAGCGCGGTTGGAACGGACATAACCCTGCCTAGTGGGACTAAGGTTATAGATGTCTCTGGGAAACACATCTATCCAGGACTCATTGATGCCTATAGCACAGTAGGGATAAGTGAAATCGGAGCTGTTGGCGTATCAAGTGATGTTAATGAGTTGGGCGACTTTAATCCCAATGTAAGGGCTGAAGTTGCAGTCAATGCAGAGAGTCGTCATATAGGTACTACGCGTGCAGCTGGAGTTCTCGTGACTCTGACGACACCAGAGGGTGGCCTCATTTCGGGCATGTCATCAGCAATGAGTTTAGAGGGATGGGATTGGGAGGAAATGTCTCTTGAATCCGCGGCGGCATTAAATGTAAACTGGCCAAACCCAAATCCTGGCAGACGAAGGGGACCTGGTTTTGGTCCGAATCCACAGGAGCCTCCTCCGACTTATGGTGAACAGATCCAGCAGCTCGATGATTTTTTTGCGGAAGCAAGAGCTTATCGTGATGCTGCGGTGGCTGGTACAGAAATGCGAACGGATTCACGTTATGCAGCGATGATCCCAGCTCTAGATAGGGACATTCCTGTAGTGATCTCAGCTGACGGGGCTGGGCAAATAAACGATGCAATTACTTGGGCTCAAAAAGAAGGCTTACGAATCGTGATTCGCGGTGGGGCCGATGCCATCCACGTGTCTGATAGGTTAGTGGCTGAAGATATTCCGGTAATTTTGACATCAACTATGGCTGCACCAGGTCGAGATTATGAGGGATATGACGGAGCATACAGTATGCCAGCAAGACTTTACAGAGCAGGTGTAAGGTTCGCTATATCGGGTGGTTCTGGGTCATTGTATTCTGACCGACTTCCATGGGAAGCGGGTGTTGCTGTGGCTTTCGGACTTCCCGAAGAAGAAGCTCTAAAGGCAGTGACAATAAACGCCGCAGAGTTCATGGGAATAAGTGACAGGGTTGGATCCCTAGAACCTGGGAAACAGGCCACTTTATTAATTACTACAGGTACGCCATTGGACATGACTAGTAACATTGAGCAGTCTTACATCCAAGGGCGTGAGATAGACATGAACAATATACAATATCACTTCTTTCAAAAGTACATGGAAAAGGTGAGGCAGCACCTGCGATTGATTAGCTAGTCAGTATATTCTGGTTATAAAGTGTTTGTCGCACAGCGGACTCCTGATCTTTTGTATGCTATCGTTTTGTGCCCAAGCCTTTTGGTTAAGTCAGCAAGGGTCCCCAAAGCTCAGTTTGGGAGTTGCTTTATCTGGCTAGGATGGCGTGAGTATGCTAGTTTTCATGGTGGAGCAGTTCGTGTTTGAGCTAGGACTTGTTGAGTGATCAGAAATTGGGGCTGAATTTTG
>MDTE01017408.1_pt1 | contig 50375 bp, 45 predicted proteins | sample 811231 | NCBI WGS metagenome assembly MDTE01 (sample SAMN05326651, study PRJNA326480) | marine metagenome | isolation source: seawater | place: Indian Ocean: Red Sea | collected 2010 | reverse complement strand
CTTATTTCTAAAAACTGATTTGCAACCATAAAAAAATTTATTCTCAACTGTTGAAGATGGTTACAGAAACAGGACGAAAGTTATTTACTTATATTCTGCTTAAAGTGCAGCAGCTTGCCCCGTTCCCGCGCAGCCATTTTGGAAAAAATGTTGGCTTTCATTTCACTCGGAAATGCGTCGGCCTTCCTTAGTAAGTTTGCAGACTAGCCAGTCTGGTTTGATCGGATTGGTGAACCAAGGCTCCGCCCATCCTTGGGAGATACAGCTTTTAATAGTCCTAATGTTCACCCGTTGGCCACTATCGTCGAAGAGCGGTAGTTTTCCGCCGGGCTGCGAAAGGCCGCGCTTGAGCCATGTCAATTGCGCTAAAGTTGGCCCCGTATTGGCCTTGCGAGTGCTCGGTTGCCGTTTCCTTGTTTTCATAGCCAAATCACCCCGCGCCAGTTCATTCCGAAATTGGCTGTGAGAATAATCGTACGTTAGAATGTGCGAGTCGCCAAGCAAGTCATAGCGCGGTAAGTTTTATAATGGAAAGAAACAGCGGCGGTTGATGGAAAATTGTCTCGTATACATAACAGCGGCGAATGCTAATGAAGCCGTTGCAATAGGCCGCGACTTGGTGGGGCGGAAACTAGCAGCCTGCGCCAATGTGCACTCGCCGGTAGTGTCTATCTATCGCTGGCGTGGAGTGATACAGCAGGATAACGAAGTCGTATTAATTGCGAAAACGCGGCGTGACCTGGTCGATGATTTGACCGTTCGGGTTACGGAAATTCACAGTTACGACTGTCCCTGTGTCGTAGCGATCCCTATTGCAGGGGGGCACGCTCCGTTTCTTGAATGGATCAGTGCCGAGAGCCAAAGTTAAACTGGCGGGGGGATAAGTTTTTGTGCAGAGTTTATTAGGTTTTTGATGTTTTCGGTAATTGGAGTCGTTTATAAAACTTCAAAAGGGAATTCCGTCGAATGACCGCGTCAGCCCGCTCCGCGATGATTTTCTCGTGCGCTGGGCATTTTTATATTCACATGATGACGGCGTTTTATTTCGTCATTGTGCTGACCCTTGTAGCCGAGTGGGATCAACCTTACAGCGAGTTGCTTCGGCTGTGGACAATTGCGTCGGCGTTGCTTGCGTTGGTGGCTATACCGGCGGGCCGTTTAGCGGACCGCTGGAGCGTGCGCGGTACCAAGGTAATTTTTTTTATTGGAATGGGAATTTCATCTGTTTTGTGCGGGATGGTTTCGACGAATCTCGCGCTTTTGCTGGCTCTTTCAGGGATCGGCATTTTTGGAGCGATTTATCACCCAGTAGGTATTCCATGGCTGATCCGAAGCACGACAAAAAATACCGGTAAAGTCCTGGCAGTAAACGGCATATTCGGTAGTCTCGGCAATGCAGGTGCGGCGGTTATTGCCGGCATTCTTATCGACCTTTATGGCTGGCGAATGACATTTATAATTCCTGGTGTCGTTTGCGCGGTGACAGGACTTTGCATGTGGTGGTTTGTATTGCGAGATAGGATCGTCGATGGCGCAGGGCCTGACGAATACGAAGTCGAAAATGCTAATAAGTACGATTTAATCCGTGTCGCGCTCTTGCTTCTCGTGTCTTTAGCGATCGGTGGAATTATTTATCAGTCGACCCAGACGGCGTTGCCGAAGCATTTTACGAATGAGCTTCAAGATTGGAGCTTCCAACTCTTTGGCGCGATTACTTTTGACACGAAAAGCGCTACCGGTTTGGGTATGCTGGTATCTATCGTCTATTCGTCGAGTATTGTTATGCAATATGTAGGCGGCGCCCTAGCCGACCGTTATCCTCTGAAGAACATCTATATCATCTGTTGGTTCCTTCAGATTAGTATGTTGGCAGCTATTGCGGCGACCACGGGCCTTGGCTTGCTCGGCTCAGCGCTGCTGGCCGTCGCAGTGAATATCACGATGCTGCCAGCAGAGAACATGCTGATTTATAAATATGCCCCATCACGCCACCGCAGTCTCATCTTTGGCATTAAGTTCGTGATCACGTTCGGTGCGGCTCCTGCATCCGTTGCATTGGTTGCGTATATCCAGGAGGTGACGAATGCGCTGAATATGCTTTTTGCGGGATTGGCTGCGGCAACGCTCGTCGTGGCTTTGTTGATGATGTTTCTGCCGGAAGACAAATCAGACGTCTTTGAAGAAGCATCGGCAAAATAGTTCGCGCTGGTTAGTTTAGCACCCGAGGACTATGCCAAAAAAATATTTAAATGCTTTAGGGGGAAGAGATGGCGACCATCATTGAGTTTGAGGGCAAACGGCCGAAAATTCATACATCCGTATTTGTTGCGTCGACGGCGGTATTGATTGGCGACGTGGTCTTGGACGAGGGTGCGAGCGTTTGGTATGGCGCTGTCTTGCGAGGCGATTCTGGAATTATACGTGTCGGTAAGGAAAGCAATGTTCAAGACAATGTCGTTATACATGCGGATACCGAAAATGGGACTATTATCGGCGACCGCGTCACCTTGGGACATGGTTGCATATTGCACGACACGAAGATTGGTGACGGGTGCGTTATTGGAATGTTGGCGACCCTGTTACATCATTCTGTTGTGGAAGAAAAATGCATGATCGGTGCTGGTGCTGTAGTTCGCGAAGGTTTTAGGATTCCCTCACGGTCGGTTGCTGCTGGTGTGCCCGCCAAAGTCATGAAGGAACTCAATGGCAGCGCGGAAGAATGGCTTAATATGGCTCATGAAGAATACACTGAACTTTCTGAGCGCTATAAAAAAAGTGCCCGAGTCATCATTGAATAAGCTTTATTCCGCTGCCTGCGCTGTCTTTAAGCTCGAGAGCGCATGGTCTAGGTCATCGATTACGTCTTCAACAGTCTCGATGCCAATGGAAATACGGATGACTTCAGGACCGGCACCTGCCGCCTTCAATTGCTCCTCGGTCAATTGGCGATGCGTTGTAGATGCTGGATGCAAAATAAGCGAGCGCGTGTCGCCAATATTGGCGAGATGACTGAGTAATTCGCACCTCTCAACCAGCGCGACCCCGGCATCGTAACCGCCTTTCAAACCGAACGTGAAAACGCCACCAGCACCTTTCGGCATGTAGCGTTTACAAAGGTCCTTGTATTTACTTGATTCCAAGCCGGCGTATGACACCCAGTCGACTTCAGGGTGGCTCTCGAGATATTTAGCGACCTTGAGCGCATTCTCACAGTGGCGCTCCATTCGCAGCGCCAGTGTTTCGATGCCAAGCAGAGTGATCCAAGCGTTAATTGGGGATTGGCACGCACCGAGATCTCGGAGGCCAACCGCATGGCTGTGCATTGTATAGGCGAGGTCGCCAAAGGTCTCCGCAAAGGTTAGGCCGTGATACTCCGCAGAAGGCTCAGAAAGACTTGGAAATTTTTCCTGTCCGGCAAAATCGAAATTACCCGAATCGACGACGCATCCTCCAACCGAACTGCCATTGCCCGAGAGGAACTTCGTTGTTGAGTGCACAATAATATCGGCGCCATGCTCGAATGGTTTACAGAGATAGGGCGTGGCCATCGTATTATCGACGATTAGTGGTATACCTGCGTCGTGAGCTATGGCGGCGACCGCTTCTATGTCAACGACAACACCGCCTGGGTTCGCTAGGCTTTCTATAAATATAGCCTTGGTCTTGTCAGTTATGGCGTTGCGAAAGTTTTCCGGAAAGTCCGGATCGACGAACAACGTTTTCCAGCCGAACTTTTTGTAGCTGATGCCCATTTGATTTATGGAGCCGCCATACAGCTTGTTAGCGGCAATAATCTCGTCCCCTGGATGCATAAGCGGAAACAGCGCCAAAATTTGTGCTGCATGTCCGGACGCTGTTGCAGTGGCGCCTCGGCCGTCTTCAAGTGCGGCGATCCGTTCTTCCATGGCAGAGACAGTGGGATTGGTGAGGCGCGAATAGATGAAACCTGGAAGTTGGAGGTTAAATAGTGAGGCGGCGTGATCTGCATCGTCAAATACGAAAGACGAAGTCTGGTAGATCGGCATCTGGCGGGCGCCTGTCGTCGGATCCGGTGGAGTTCCCGCATGTACGGAAAGTGTCTCGATACCAGGTTTTCGATTGCTCATGGGTCGCTCCTCAAGACTGTTTTCGTCGTTTGCTGGTAATAACGTGAGAGTTGATCCCATGCCAGCTTAGCTCGCCGTAAAGTCGTGCATATTCGATCTTTGGGCAACGGTTCATGACGACGCGCAAGCCGGCATCTTCCGCACGTTCAGCAGCCTCGTCGTTGCGAACACCAAGCTGCATCCAGACGATTTTGGCTTCCGCCTTAATAGCATCGTCGGTGATCTGACCCGCCGCTTTTGAGTTTCGGAAAATGTCCACCATATCAATTGGCTCTCGGATTTCCTCTAGGTTAGCCACAGCCAATTCTCCAAGGACTTCCTTTCCAGCGATGCCAGGATTGACTGGAATCACGCGAAAACCTTTTTGTTGCATGTACTTCATGGCGAAGTAACTTGGCCGGTTCCAAGTGGCGCTGGCACCGACCATCGCTATCAATTTGGTGTCCTTTAGGACGTCGATTATGAATTTGTCGTCGTAATCGTCGTGGTTCACGTCTTATCCCCTATTTTCCCCGCCAAACGGGTTTCCGTTTTTCTACAAAGGCGCCCACCCCTTCCTGGGCATCGTGCGACATCATATTTTTTGCCATCACTTTGGCCGTATACGCATAGGCCTCCTCAACGCTAGTTTCGAGTTGGCGGTAAAAGGCTTCCTTGCCGACCTTCATTGTATAGCCGGACTTATCAAGAATTTTATCAGTCATCTCCTTGACTGTCGCGTCGAGAGCATCGGCATTAACGACACGGTTTACTAAACCAATTTCGAGTGCTTTCTCGGCCGAGCATGGGTCGCCAAGGATCAACATTTCCATCGCCTGTTTACGACCGATATTGCGGCTTAAAGCCACCATTGGCGTTGAACAGAAAAGACCAATATGGACACCGGGGGTCGCAAAATGTGCCGTGTCTATTGCCACCGCCAGATCGCAGGTTGCAACGAGTTGGCAACCTGCTGCCGTCGCTACACCCTGCACGCGGGCTATGACCGGCTGTGGCAAGCTCATGATGCTTGTCATCATATGACCGCATGCGTCAAATAGTTCATCATAGAAATCGGATTTCCTGTTGGCGACCAACTCAAACATGTCGTGTCCTGCACAAAACCCGGGACCGTTGGCGGCGAAGATCACTGCTCGAACCGATGCATTCTCGCGAATATCGTCAAGTTCATTCTGGATTGCGGCAATCATCGCACGTGACAAGGCATTGCGTTGATGTGGCCGGTTTAGGGTCAGCGTTGTTACGCCACCAGCATCCATGCGGAGCAGCATGGGTTCATCTTCGTTTTTCCGTTCCGCGCTCACATCTAATCTCCTAAAATGATAAGTTATTTCCGCCATATAGGGCAGGCCACGTCAAGCCACCGGCCAGATGCCATGTACAGCAGGTTGAAGACCTGAGGCTGTCAAGTTACGGGTAGAGGTGTCGATCGCGATATTAATTTGCCATTCAAATTTCCATAGTTATTGAAAGACCAGCAAAGAAATATATCGCGATGAATGACATCCTGCTCTTATAAGCGGCCTGGTCTTAAACTTGCGAAATTTTCTTCGTCAGCCGATTACTCCGTAGAAGCGAGTAGAATTGACGCTTTTTGTAACCATCGGACTGAGCTCAGAACCAATTCGCTAACCGCCGGCCCCTTTAATGGCTACGGAGTCAATCTCCACCTTGAGACCTGGCGCCGCGAGTTGCGACACTTCGACTAAGTTCGAACACGGAAAGTCACCGCTAAAGAATTCTCGACGTGCTTTCCAAACCTCTTCGCGAAGACGAATATCTGTCACGTATATTTGCACGCGCACGATATCGTCCATATTTGCACCGGCTTGTTCGATCAAATGTTTGGTACGTGTGAAAATTTCCTTGGCCTGTTCGTATTCGCCAACTTGGCTCATTTTGTCCGACATACCACCCGCTGTAAGCCCAGCGATATGGATATGATCGCCGATGACTAAACAATTAGACCAGGTACCCTCCGGCGGTTCATTGACGTGCGGGCTGATTATACGTTGTTTTTTCATGGTTAACTTCTCCCTTACTCTCTCCAGGATATCATATTTTGGACTAACCGTGACAGTTTTCGGGCTATCCTTTTCAATGCACTATAAGTGGAATGGGCCGTGTTCAATTAGCAGAAATGCATTATTGGAACGAAGCCGATAAATATTGGTGGTCGATCATATAATAGTGAGCTCAAGGCGAAGGCTTAGTTTATCAACGTTAAAAGCAAAAACACGCCATCTTGGGAATTAGCCTGCTGCCTCGGCGCCCCTGGGGGCATGTTACCCAATCTCGCGCCAGTCGCGGTAGCGGTAAAGTGAGAGAGTGAAGGGGCGAGATGTCAGACGCAGAAATTTATGCATTCGCAGAGGCTCTATATCCGTCAGCGGGAAGGCGAGATCGTCTTCTCTGGCCCCCATTACGGCCTTTGCGAACTCATTACCAAGCGTGACGGAGAGGGCTACACCACGGCCATTGCAACCGATCCAGGTCCATCCGTTGGGGCCCAGGCGATGGAAATGTGGGGTATGGTCCTGAGTTGCTCCAACATAGCCAGTCCAGGAATATTCGATCTGTGGTTCTAGGTATTGTGGGAAGATGCGTTGCAATCGTTTGGCGATATGGGCCCGGATGCGTTTGTGGCCGTTGAACGGCATCGCGAGGGCGCCGCCAGTAATCAGCCGGTTCCGTGCGTCGTATCGAAAAAAGTGAAGGTCGCCATGGGTGTCGGAGATGGCTTGTCGATCAGGAACTACGGTCCGGAGGACATTGTCGCTTAGAGGTGCTGTTGCCAGCTGCCACGATGTGACCGGCATAACACTGCGCGCAAGCCGGGGGGCGAGGCTGGGGACAAGTTCGCCCGTATAGGCATTGGTGGCGATTACCAGGGCACGGGACCGAAGTACGCCCCGCGGCGTGGTCACCCGCCAGCCGTCGCCTTCTTGTGTATAGCTGAGAGCTGGTGATTTTTCATGGATTACGGCGCCATTCTTGGCGCCGACGCGTGCTAATTCACGCGTCAGGGCCAGAGGATTAATGTGTCCGCCGGTCCGGTTACCGAAGCCGCCGAAGAAAAAATTGCTGCCGATGCGGCGGTCGAGATCGGCTTTTTCGATAAGCTCGAAATCGGCTCCGTATTTTTCCCACTGGCGGAAGCGCTTCTCAGACACCGACTGGAAGCGCCCAGGACTATGTGCAGGCTGGATCCAGCCCGTCTGCTCTGCCTCGCATTCGAGTGCATGTTCCCGCACCAGTTTGAAGAGAAAAGCTGCCGAACCGCCAATTAGCTGAACGAACCGCTCGCCTGCTTCGCCAAACCGGGTGGTCAGCATTTCTGGATCAGCGCGTGTTAGCACGGGAATGACTTGTCCGTTATTACGTCCGGAAGCCCCGTAGCCAACTTCTTTCGCCTCTAGCACTGTGACTGAGTTTCCTGCTTTTGTTAGTTGCAACGCTGTGGTGAGGCCGGTGAACCCTGCCCCTATTATCGTTACATCAGTTTCATTATCGCTTAAGAGCGGGGCATAAGTGGCGCCGACTGGTGTATATGCTCGCCAGAGGGAAGTTTGTTTTGACATGGATGCTTCAGTTGACTGAGGGGTTTTATTAGTCAAGCCCGTGGTGCTTTATCCTAATCATCAGTTCTATGCAGGGAACTACCCAGCCCTTCCCAACAATAACACAAAAGATGTGAGCACCTGGCTTTTCTACGTGTGCTTTCTAAGAAATTTCATATAGGCATCGTTGAAGTCATCTTTTTGTTCTACATTTGAGAAGTGCAGCGCGTTCGGAATGACAACTAGCTCTGAACCTTTAATCTTTTCGTGCATAACCTCGTGGGCTGCGACTGGGGTGCCGGGGTCGTCCTCGCCCACGATCATTTGAGTTGGTACGGTGATGTTAGAAATTTTGTCCGTAAGGTCTAGCCCCTGAATCGCCCGACAGCAGCCGCAGAACCCCGTCACTTGGGTGTTGCGGATCATGTCTCGGACTTTATCGCATTCCTTGGGTTCGGCTGCCATGTAATCTTTGGAAAACCAGCGTGACATTGTGCCTTCCAGTAAGGATTCCATCCCCCCGGTTTGTGCATTTGCAATTCGCTCGTCCCAGGTTGGTTTCATTTCTGGTGTAACTCGGCTCATAGTGTCGCACAGTGACAGCGAGAGGAACCTGTTTTGATCCTTGAGGGCTGCCATCTGGCCGATCATGCCACCCATCGAAAGGCCGATATAGTGGGTACGGTTTATCTCAAGTACGTCCATTAGGGCGAGCAGGTCGTCGGCCAACATTTCGAGCGAGTAGTCAATATCTGGTGCGTCAGAAAGGCCGTGTCCTCGCATGTCATAACGGACGACGCGGTAGTCTTTGAGGACGTCCATCTGTGGGTCCCACATGGCATTTGTCGCTGCTAGGGAGTGGCTCATTACCACGGTCGGCGCATCCGTGGGACCCGATGCCTCAAAGTTTAATTGAATTCCGTTTGCGCTGATCCTCATAATATTCCTCCTCCGAATAGGTACCTGCAAATTCCTTGAGCGTATCTGCGTCAGGTTTTTTTCTTAGCCATGGCCTCTCTGATAGTAATGTTGCCTTTATTGCCGCGGCTTGCGGCACGGCAAACATTATAAAACTTTTCCGGGGTTCATCGTGTTTTTGGGGTCGAGCGCCACCTTAATTTTACGCATAAGATCGAATTCAACTTTAGATTTATAGCGGGCCAATTCTCCGCGTTTCAGCTTACCGATGCCGTGCTCGGCGCTGAAGCTACCGTCAAGTTGAACGGCGAGATCGTGGACAGCAACTTCGAGATCATGCGCCTTAGCCATCATTTCAGCGCCATCCGTCTTTGGCGGGCGGCTTAGATTAAAGTGAATATTCCCGTCGCCAATGTGTCCAAAAGGAATGACATTTACACCAGTGATCATGGCTTCGGCGATACCTGTAGCCTTCTCCAAAAATTCTGGAATATTGGTCAGCGGCACAGAGATATCGTGCTTCAGTCCAGCTCCGGCTAGCTTCTGCGCCTCTGGGATGCTCTCCCGCAACTTCCAGAGGGCAGCTGATTGCTGTCCACTAGATGCGATCACGGCGTTTGAGACTTCTCCTGCCTCGAAGGCGACGCCCAAAGCTTCCTCGACTGCTTCCATCAGACCAGAAGCCGCTCGGCTGGCACAACATTCTATGAGAGCATAGTGACAATAGGTTTCGGTGAACGGATCGCTTGCGCTGTCAATGTGAGCTAAAACCAGATCAACACAGTGGCGGTGGACATACTCGAAGGACGTAACGCCGTCGCTGGTCGCCGAACGCATCCGTGAAAGGAGCTCGAGGGCTGCCTGTGCTGTCGGCAGGGCTACGAAACTGGTAACGACTTCTTGCGGGCGAGGAAATAGTTTGAGCACCACAGCCGTGACGATGCCGAGCGTGCCCTCTGCGCCGAGGAAGAGTTGTTTCAGATCATACCCGGTATTGTCTTTACGTAAGCGCCGCAGTCCGTCCCAGACTGTTCCATCCGGTAAAACGACCTCGAGCCCAAGTACAAGGTCCCGTGTATTACCGTAACGGAGCACGGCGACGCCACCTGCATTGGTAGAGAGGTTGCCACCAATTTGGCAGCTGCTCTCAGCGCCGAGGCTTAAGGGGAAGAGACGTTCTGCCTCTTCTGCGGCGTCTTGGATAGTCGCAAGAACGCAGCCGGCTTCTGCCGTAATGGTGTAGTTCAGTGCATCGATGTGGCGGATATTATTCATACGCGTTAAAGACAAGATGATTTGCTCGCCTGTCTCGTCTGGTGTTGCACCCCCGCAGTATCCCGTATTACCACCTTGTGGTGTGAGAGGAACCCCTGCCGATGCGCAAATTTTAACCACTGAGGAGACTTCGTCGGTTGTGGCTGGGCGCAAAACCAAGGGTGTGTTTCCGTGGTAAAGCTCGCGGGCATCTACGACAAATGCCTCGGTGTCAGCAGTGTTTTCGAGAAAGCCGTTCGGACCGACTGCCTTCTTTAGCATTTGGAGAGTATCTTTTGAGAGTTTAGCCATGGTGTTCACCAATATTGCATTGTGTATTTGGAAGATCTTGTCGTCAGATCGGTCTCGAATTTTTCCAGAATAGCATTGTCGATACTGGCTTTTGACGAAGCACCCTTAACTGTCGCGATACATTTGAACTGCGCGACTATTTTGTCGATGTAGAGTGCAACTATAGATATGCCTAGTGCTTGCGCATCGCAGTTAACTCTCCGCAAAGAGCCGACGCCAAATCTGATTTTTTGCGGGGTGACGGTGAAGGCGTATTTATGGTCTTCCTCGTGAGTGTAGTAGGTGTGGCGTGTCATATTCGTGTCGGCTCTCTGTTCCGGATAGTCTGATTCGTGTATTTGACTGAGCGTAACATTATAGAATGAATAGGGTCTCGTCAGCCCGGGGGTTAAATTTATTATGATCGTAGTCGGTGAAAAAGAGACAGGCCATCTGTTGGGATTTGACGCTCTAGTCGAAGCCATTCGCGACGCCTTTAAGGGTGGTATAGAATCGCCAGCGAAGCATCAGCACTATGTGGAAGTACCCGGCGAGCCCGAGGGAAAAATTATGATGATGCCGGCGTGGCGCTCCGGCGATTATATCTGCGTCAAACTAGTGAACATGTTTCCTGGCAACGCTGAGCGCGGAATACCTGCGGTCAGCGGCATTGTGATCCTGTTTGACGCGAGAACTGGCGAGGTTCTGGCCCAGATCGACGGAGGAGAATTAACCGCTCGACGGACTGCAGCGGCCTCTGCACTCGCCGCCGACTATCTTGCGCGCAAGGATTGCGCTGCGCATTTGGTTGTCGGCACTGGTCGGGTCGCGTGGAACCTAATTTTTGCTCATCGTGCGGTCCGTTCGCTCAAAAAGACATTCATATGGGGTCGAAACCACAATAAAGCGACTGCCATGGCATTGGAAGCTGCGGGACTTGGTATTGATGTAGAAGCGGTCAAAAAAATTGAAGCTGCAACCCGTCAGGCCGATGTGATTTCATGCGCGACGTTTTCGCCGGAGCCGCTCGTTTTTGGCGAATGGTTAAAGGAAGGTGCGCATCTAGATCTTGTAGGCGGTTACCGCCCGGAAGTAAGGGAAACCGATGATACTACCATTCGTCGAGCGACCGTGTTTTGTGATACGTTGAGTGGTGCGCCGAAGGCGGCTGGTGATCTGACGCAGCCGCTGGCATCGGGCCTGCTCCAATTAGGAGATTTGAACGATTTATACGCATTGGTTGGTGGGAATCATCCGGGGCGAACGAGCGACTCAGAAATTACAATGTTTAAGTCCGTAGGTGCATCGCTTGAGGATTACTCGGCGGCTGTATTAATTTACGAACAAGTGTCAAAAAAAAGTCCTGACTACTCGTTGTAGGAGAGCAATGTAGACGCTTTAATGCCAAGCGCTTCTAGGCGACTTCGCCCTCTCAGGAAGGACAATTCAAGGATAAAACTTGCACCTGAGATTACGCCACCAACATCCCGAATGAGTTCGACTGCCGCGGAAGCGGTACCGCCTGTTGCCAAAAGATCGTCCATAATTACGACCGTTTGTCCTGGCTTGATTGCATCAGCTTGAAGTTCAATTGTATCCGTTCCGTATTCCAAATCATAAGTGTGAGAGATCGTCGGGCCTGGTAATTTTCCCTTCTTGCGGATCATGGTGAAGCCGCAGTCAAGTGTCAGTGCGAGGGGTGCCGCCGTCAGGAAACCGCGAGATTCGATGCCAACCAAGAGGTCTGGTTGTAGGGGCTGGACTTGGCTTGTTAGCTGATTCACACAGCTACGCCAGGCTCCGGCATGAGCGAGCAATGTTGAAATATCGTAGAAGAGGATACCCTCTTTCGGAAAGTCTGGAATAGTTCGGATGTGCTGTTTTAAGTCCATAGTCTCGCTTTCGTCGAACGGTATTAGCCAAGGCTGAGAACCCACTAAAGCCGTGTAACTTACTGATCTTAAATTATCTCTGCAATGCGCCAAACACTTTAAGCGTCTATTTCTTCGTGCTATTTGAAAACATTGAGAAAGGTGCAACAGCGTTGTTCAAACGGCGCGCATTTGAGGGTTTGAGTACGTGGAAGAACAGAGCTGTTGGCTCAGGACTTCAGTTGAAGGGCAATCGCTCACCATCAATGGGGGTGGTGATTGGACCGTTCAAAATTTGGCATACCTCGACCAGCTGTTAGGCGGTTTGGAGTTTGATGACTTTTCGCATGTAACCATGGACGTGGCGGGCCTCACTGCACTGGACACGGCTGGTGCCCATATAATCCATCGTCTAATGAATGAATTAGATAGAGGCAAAATTGAGGTGGTTCTTTCAGGTCTCGCCGTGGCGTATCGACCGCTGCTTGAAATAGTTGCGGAAGCGGATGATCAACAGCACGATCCTCTGCGCGAAGCCTCGAGTTTAATTCTGGCGATGTTCGAACGTGTTGGCCGGGCCCCGATTGACGCATTGATAGAAGCGAAGAGCCTAGTTAATTTTTTCGGCCTTACCATCGTAGCATTCGCTTCGGCGATTGCTAAACCGCGCCGCTTTCGCCCAATTGCGTTGATCAATCAAATCGAACAGACCGGTTTTAATGCAGTGCTGATTGTCTGCCTGCTGAATTTTTTGATTGGGATCGTCATCGCCTATCAAGGTGCGGTCCAACTTCGTCAGTTTGGTGCAGAAATTTTTATGATTGATGGGTTGGCATTTGGAATTCCAAGAGAGATTGCAGTACTCATTACGGCTATTGTGGTTGCCGGCCGGTCGGGTTCCGCGTTCACCGCGCAAATTGGTACGATGCAGGTAAACCAGGAAGTGGATGCTTTGAAGGTCGTCGGTTTAGACCCGATCGAAGTTCTGGTCTTACCAAGAATAAATGCGTTGTTGATCACACTGCCGATGTTGGTGTTTTTGGCAGATGTGGCCGGTCTTATGGGGGGTGGTTTGATGGCGGTCTTGGCGCTCGACTTGACAGTTGGCCAGTTTATGAATCGCCTTGAGGATGTAATTAGCCTGCAGCATTTCTTGGTGGGCTTGGTGAAGGCGCCTGTTTTTGCCTATATCATCGCGATAGTTGGATGTTTCGAGGGACTGCGAGTAACGGGCAGTGCTGAAAGTGTGGGGAAGATGACCACAAAATCGGTTGTCGAATCGATCGTATTGGTGATCCTGGCAGATGCCCTATTCTCGATCCTATTTAGCGCTTTGGGGATTTAAACTAGTGAACGTTAGACACGACAGCATTATCAAAATTCGTGGATTACGGACGCAATTCGGCGAGCAAGTAATCCATGACGGTTTAGATTTGGATGTACGGCAGGGGGAGGTCCTTGGCGTCGTCGGTGGCTCTGGCACTGGGAAGTCCGTTTTGCTCCGCACGATTATCGGACTGAATAGTCCGCAAGGCGGCACGATCGATGTTCTTGGAACGGATGTTCATCAATCGAGCGAGGCCGAGCGTCAGGCTCTTCGAACCCGTTTTGGAGTGCTGTTTCAGGATGGCGCATTATTTTCGTCTTTGACCGTTTGTGAAAATATCCAAGTGCCGATGCGGGAGCACTTACGCATGGGGATGGAATTAATGGACGAGTTGGCGGCTTTAAAAATTGCTATGGTTGGCCTGCCGCGTAACGCTGGACCGAAATTTCCATCCGAACTCTCCGGTGGCATGCGGAAACGTGCGGGGTTGGCGCGCGCACTATCTGTCGACCCGGAAATTATTTTTTTAGATGAGCCAACAGCAGGGCTTGACCCGATCGGCGCAGCAGCCTTCGATCGTTTGATACGGGAGCTGCAGTCGAGCCTGGGTCTCACCGTGTTTATGGTGACCCATGATTTAGACAGTCTGACGGCTATCTGCGATCGCATTGCAGTGCTTGTAGAAAAAAAGGTCCGGGTGGCGACGATGGCTGAACATATGGAGGACCCGCACCCATGGATTCGGGAATACTTTAAAGGGCCGCGTGCCCGGGCGGCGATGAACGCGGGGTCCGGTCAGGCAGAAATGGTTTAGATTTATGGAAACACGGGCCAGCTATATCTTAATTGGTATTTTTACGCTTGCGATTTTCATTGGTGGCGCTGTCGCGGTTATTTGGATGGCCGGTGTGCAGTTCGATGAAGAAGTAGCGCAGTACGACGCATATTTTGAAGGTTCGGTTACCGGCCTAAGTCCCGGCAATCAGGTCCGATATCGCGGCGTTCCGTTTGGAATTGTGACTGGCATGCGGATCGATCCAAAAAATGTCGAACGGGTGAAAGTAACTATCGAGGTTCCTAAGGAACCACCGATCAAAACCGATGCTGTCGCTTCACTTGAGTATCAGGGGATCACGGGCGTTGCTTATGTTCAGATATCAGGCGGAACGCAGGAAGCCACAATCTTGGAAACGCAAAAGGGGGAAAACAACCCGGTAATCAAGACAGCGCCTTCGCAATTCGACATAGTGATGGAAAAGGCACCGGAACTGGTAACCAGGTTCATTGCGTTGGTTGATCGCGCCAATCAACTGTTCAATCCAGCCAATCAGAAGCGATTTTCTGGTATTTTGGAGAATGTGGAAGGGTTCACGGGTGCGTTGTCAGATAGTTCAACTGATATCCGGACGATGATGAAGAACGGCGCTTCCTCGCTTGGTGAAGTTCAGGCTGCTGCCGCAGAAGCGAAGGCGGCGTTGTCAAAAATTCGTGGTAGTGCTGACCGAATGACCAGTGATGCGGAACTGGCGATGCGGGACGCGCGAAAACTTGTCGCTGATTTGCGTATCCAGGCCAATAATCTTGGCAAGGATATCGAAACAACGTTGGATGATGTTCGAGGTAGTGTAAATCGGGTCAGCATGGGCGTCGAAACTAGTGCAAGCGAAGTTACTGAAGGCGTCTTAAGAGTTTCGAACGAAGCGACTTTAACACTAAGTGAAATTAAACGTTTGGCATCAGAACTTCGCTCAAGCGCGCTTGAGTTTACCGGTGGTATAGGCAAGGCTCTTGAAACTATACAACGCGAGATGGACGGAATTGGCGGCGAGACCCAATCGGCGATTAAGACGTTAAATGTCTCTGCAGGGCATGTAGGCGATGCTGCTGAGCAATTAGCGGTATTGATTAAAGAGAACAGAGAACCTGTAGAAGATTTTACTGGCTCTGGGCTCTATGAATTAACCCAACTTTTATCTGAGACACGAGTTCTTGTCGGAGCGCTATCGCGGATTTCTTCGCAAATTGAACAAAACCCAGCACAGTTTCTGTTTGGCGAAACGCAACGCGGTATCGAGGTAAAGTAGATATGATTTTCAATTCGAAGCTATTGGTAAAAGTGATTTGCCTTGCTGCTTTTGTCGTTTCGGGTGCCGGCTGCTCTATTCCTATTCCTGGCGGTGGTCCGCCCCCTAGGCTTTATGTGTTGACACCGAAAAGCACTTTCCCCGATGATTTGTCGAAAGCGGAGTGGCAAGTTCTAGTAGAGACACCCATCGCAGCAGCGGGATTAAGCACCGCTCGCATTCCGTTGCAGGATAGCCCTATCGAACTTCGGTACTACAACCGAGCCAAATGGACCGATTTTGCACCTAAGATGATCCAAACATTGATAGTCGAGTCATTCGAAAATTCAGGAAAGATCGTTGGCGTTGGCCGAGAGCAAATTGGTCTGCGGGCGGATTTTGTCCTGAAGACGGAGCTACGTGAATTTCAGGCGGAATATAAGGATCGATTACCGAAAGAAACGGCGACCCTGTCGACATCAAGCGTGCCGCCAATAATTCGGGTGGGTATAAACGCGAAATTAGTTAAGATGCCACAGCGGAAGATCATCGCTTCCAAAACCTTCGAAGGTAAATTTACCGCTACACAAAATTCTATGGAGGCGATCATCGGTGCCTTCGATGAAAGCCTTGGTAAAGTGCTGAAGTCCATGGTCGTTTGGACGTTGCGAAACGGTAATTCGAATAAGCCACAACGGCTTCGTTAGGTGAAGTCTTAACAGTATTTGGAGCAAATATGTCCCGCGTATTTCACAGGCAAGCCAGGGTTGTTCCGCGCGTCGCAGCAAGTGGTGATGGCGTCTATATCACCGACACCGAAGGCAATAAGTTTCTCGACGCTTCTGGTGGTGCAGCAGTTTCATGTTTAGGCCACAGCCATCCAAAAGTACTTCAGGCAATTCGCGAACAGATTAATTCGATTTCATTCGCTCATACGGGGTTCTTCACATCGAAGCCGGCGGAGAATTTAGCTGACAAACTCATTGAGATGGCACCTGGTGGTTTAGCGAAGGTCTATTATGTGTCGGGTGGCTCAGAAGCAGTGGAAGCCGCATTAAAAATGGCGCGTCAATATTACCTTGAGATTGGGCAAACACAGCGCCGACATCTCATCACCCGTCGCCAAAGTTATCACGGCAATACGTTAGGGGCACTATCAGCGGGCGGTAATATGTGGCGGCGCGAACCGTTCGAGCCTTTATTGATTGAAACTCACAATATTTCTCCGTGTTTCGAGTACCGGGAAAAGGGGGCCGATGAGAGCGAGACGGCTTATGGGCTTCGTGTGGCTAACGAATTAGAAGCTAAAATTCTTGAGCTGGGAGAAGATAGTGTAATGGCGTTTATTGCGGAACCTGTAGTGGGTGCGACTGCTGGAGCGGTGACTGCGACGCCTGGATATTTCAAACGAATTCGGGAAATTTGCGACCAATATGGGGTACTTCTTATTTTGGATGAAGTCATGTGCGGTATGGGACGTACAGGCAGCCTTTATGCATACGAGCAAGAAGGGATCACGCCCGACCTTTTGACTTGCGCGAAAGGCTTGGGGGCGGGATATCAACCGATTGGTGCTACTATGCTATCCGATAAAATTTTTGAGGCGATCCGAGATGGCTCTGGTTTCTTTCAGCATGGTCATACATACATGGGGCACCCTGTCGCCTGCGCTGCGGCGCTCGCGGTACAGAATGCGATCGAAGAAGAGGATCTGATCAACCGTGTGAAAGGCATGGGTCTTCGTCTGAATGAGTCGTTAGGTGACCGGTTCGGAAATCATCGTCACGTCGGTGATATTCGTGGCCGCGGTTTATTCCAGGCAATCGAGATAGTCTCTGACCGAGCCTCTAAAGAACCTTTTGAGCCGTCCTTGAAGATCAACGCGAGGGTAAAAGAAGAAGCAATGAAACGGGGGCTCATTTGTTATCCGATGGGCGGGACGATCGATGGCGTACGGGGTGATCATGTGCTTCTTGCACCGCCGTTTATTGTCGAAGATACGCATGTTGACGAATTAGTCGAAAAGCTCGGTGGCTCGGTAGACGCTGCCATCACGGCTGCTCAGAACGTATGAGATCGTTTGGATTCTTAAATGCGTTAGTACTTGCATTTACTCTAATTTTGATGGTGCCAACTTCTTCCCATGAGGCTGAGTTGAAGCGTTTTATTGTGGGCGGAGGTACTCCATTTGGATACCATTTTGGATTGGCTGGTGCTGTTTGTGCGGCTGTTAACAACAATAAAAAATTGGGATTTGAATGCTTGAACCTTGCGAATGGAGATTCGGCAAATAACCTGCGGGACCTTGATGAAGGTGTGATTGAGTTCGCATTCGTGCAGTCTGATTGGCTGTATCGTGCCGCTCGTGGTAAAGGGCGGTTCAGATCGATGAGGCGAAGCGATGAGCTGCGTTCGCTTGTCTCAGTTCCGGCCGAAATATTAACTATCCTGGCGCACCCAAATGCAGCTGTGAAAATATTCACACAATTAATGGGACGCCGGGTCGGATATAGTCAGCCAAATAATTATTCCTATCTGCTTATGCAAGCTGCGGTTGATGCTGCACGAATCAACGTTTTGGACGCAACGCCACAAATCGATGCGAAGCTTGAAATTTCGGCACAGATCTGTGACGGCGGTATTGATGCGATGATGACCGTTGAGCGCCATCCGAGTGGGGCGCTTGGGGCTTTAGTTGAACGTTGTGATTTAACTTTTGTTTCAGTGGAGCCGCCGATTATCGAGCGAATATTAAGAGATCGCCCGGATCTTATGCCTTACCGAATAAAAGCAGGGTTCTATCCGGCTCTTGCATCGCAAATTCAAACGTTTGGGCTGATGGCGGTGCTGGTGACGAGGAGCAGCATTAGCGATGAAATGGTCAAGTCTCTGTTAGGGGCAATGTTTGAGGAAGAGGGAAGGTCGAAATTCATACCTAGATTCCCAGCCCTTATTTTGGAGGATATTCAGCGCACCGAGGGTGTGGCTCCATTGCACCCGGCTGCCGAGTCATATTTTAAAGACAAAGGATGGACCCGTTAAATGGCGATATTACTTTTTCATTGAAGTATCCAAAAATACTTGCTTGTGAATGGATAAACCGGGCTCCACGAGATTACATTCTATCTACCGTCTAAATAAGTGGGGTGTTACGCAGATGTACCGGTTATGGTATCTGTTGCTATGTCGCGCGGCACAACCGTTCAGGAATTATGAAATATATTCTTATTAGGCTCCGCCTTATCAGTGAATGAATAGCCGCCACATAATTTTCTGCCTCTGCGAAATGTAATAAACTTTGCAATATGGTATCACAGTGGTTGTGATGAGAGATGTCACTTAATTAGATAATTTAGGATTTGGGTTTGCTGAATTCTCTTCGTGATTGGCGATGGTTTTGGGCGCATCTGATCGTCTTCGTCATCTTTATGGTGGCGGCAGTAGTGCTTGGTGGGGAGGGCATTGGTACGCCTTGGCTCGGTATAATTTGGACAGCTGTCGTTGGTGTCCATTTTTTGACCAGCAAGTCGCTAAATGTCGACGAAAATTGGGGTGAAACCCGTGCCTATAAAATTCGTCAAAAGACATATGATCACAAGCATATCGAACAAATTGTGGATTCAGCCGTTGACGGTGACCCCAATGAAGATCCAGCCTCGCCAAGGCGCCCATAGTCCGATGCAAGCAGAAGACATGATGAAGCACGTCGTGATATATTAGATCAAAGCAAGCAATCATCCCCGTGACTGAATAATTATCGTTTAAACAGTAATTTTATTGCGTGATTTAATCTGTGTAAAAGAGGTATGGCGTTACAGAATTTAGAGATTAAATGTGATATTCCCGCTAATTTATTAGGTAAGTGTGTATTTTGATCTGCCTACCACGTAGGCGGCGTTGCGACACCTTCTCGCATGTCCGGAAAACGTCTGCATATCCGGATTATCCGGATTGTATAACGAAGCCAGAGCAATAAGAAAATAATGAGAGCGCTTTGCCCGACTTCGTGCAGTTTAGGTGGGAAACCATCGATTAGTAAAAAGAAAAAAAGTACAAGTGGCGCTGTCGCACTATATACGGCAGCGTAACTGCTCTTGGTCCCAGAAATAAAATAGAGTGAAATAAGGACGGTCACTGAATAAAATAGCAGTAAGAGGTAACCGAGATGCTCGCCGCGGGTCATGCCTGCGAGAGACATAAACCCGATTAGTCCGAAGGGCGTTCCGACAAACAAAAGATAGAGAAACAGCTCTTTCTTTGCTTGGAGTTTCGTGAGCTTTTCCACCGAAATAAAGAAGGGAGTTTTTTCATCGTCCCAAACGTATTTCTTTGTCCATTTTTCCCAGTTCGACATCGGACCTGCCTAGACGAGCCAGCTCCAAAAATTAAAGGTATGGCAAACTAGGATCAAAATAATAGTCATGGCGGCAAGTCCAACGTAATAGAAGAGTCTCTGTCCCTTACTTACTTGCGTTTGCTCGTAAACTTCGTCCGCTATTTGACGGCTCATAAGCTTGCTGCTGTCCCCGCGTTTTGCCTCGTTGGAACCATCGGTCAACGAACCATCGATGTTTTCTAACATCATCCGCTTTTCAATTTTCTCATCGTCACGTTCAATAGTGTAGAGAGCGAAATTGATTCCAGTTTTATTGAAGAGTGCGTATGCGGTTTGCAGCCATACCGCAATTCCGCCAAGAGCGGCGACGATCAGGCCGAACACCAAGATAGATTTGATTGCCCAACGATTGCTTAGACCGACTAGCGAGGCGGATTGTTCGTTACTGCTGAAGGCTTCATAGGCATAGTCCATTGCGAACCAAGCGACTAAGAGGCAGTACGGTATCATAAAACAAGTGCACCCGATGAGCTCGATCCACGCTTGCTTCTTGAACGTCAACTTTTCCCGGACCAAATCAACTCGTACATGACGGTTGTAGATATATCCGTAGCCGAGAACGAGCGTATAGAGGCATACATGAAAGTGCCATTCGAGTTCTTGAAGTAGCGTGGATCTAAATGGCAGAAATTCTAAAAGTGTTCCATACATCCAGTCGCGAGCGCCGAGCATTTCATTGTCTAACATCCAGTTGCCAATGAATGTCAGCGTTTTACGCTGCAAAACATCCCATACGGTTATGAAGACGAGTGGCAACATGAAGAGCGCGCCCCATTTCCCAATCGTCTCCACAAACTTTCCTAGTATGGCGCTTGCAAGAACAACGGTGGGAACTTTCTTGCCACTAATTTCAGCGTGCTCTGTTGTTTCTGCACTAGACATTTCAGTGCTCCCTTAACCTAAGCCTGGAAGCCACAAGGCGACCGAGGGGTAGCTAATTACAAGTATCAGGGCGATTAATTGCAGTATGACAAAGGGAATAATCCCTTTGTATATGCTACCTAATTTGACTTCACGCGGTGCGATGCCCTTCAAGTAGAATAGGGCATAACCGAACGGCGGTGTCAGGAATGAGGTCTGTAAATTAATAGCGACTAAGACTGTAAACCAATAAATCATAGCGCGGTTTTCTGTAGTCACGTGGTCGCCAAACTCAAGGCCAACTACGATGGGCGCAAAAACCGGCAATATTATCAGCGTAATCTCTACCCAATCCAAGAAGAAGCCTAGTACGAAGACAATCCCCATAATTAAGAAAAGTAATCCCCATGGGGTCAGGCCAGCTTCGTAGATTACCTCTTCGATAATGTCGTCGCCACCTAAGGCTCTAAATACGAGGGCAAAACAAGTGGCGGTAATTATAATGAAAAAGATAAAAGATACTGTCAGTCCAGATGACTGACATACCGCAACGGTCATGTCTTTCTTCAAACGACCGTTTATCCATGCAAGAAGCGTCGCCCCCCCAGCTCCGACTGCGCCCGCCTCGGACGGTGTAGCAAATCCAAAAAGGATCGAACCCTTAACAAGAGCGATCAGGAAAACCGGCGGGAAAAAACTACGAAGCAACAAAGGCGCCATTTCGCCTTTGGGAACTTGCAGGGCGTCGGCCGGCAGTGGCGGCGCAAGGTCTCTCTTAATTCCCGACGCAACAGCAATGTAAATGATGTAAAGGCCAGCCAAGACTAAACCAGGCATCAGAGCGGCCAAAAATAAGTCGCCAACCGAGATCGTCATAAGATCCGCCATTATAATCAGCATAATGCTGGGCGGGATTAGTATGCCAAGTGTTCCTGAGGCGCAGATTGTTCCTGTGGCCAGGCCGTGATTGTAATTTTGCTTCAACATCGTCGGCAAGGCCAATGCCGTCATCATCGTCACGGATGCTCCAATAATGCCGGTCATTGCCGCTAAGATCGTACCCATGATCGCGACGGAAATCGCCAATCCGCCAGGGACTTTCTTTAACAACACCTGGCAACAATAAAGCATATCATTTGCTACGCCTGAGCGTTCCATCATTACGCCCATAAAGACGAAGGTCGGCACTGCAACGAGTACTAGGTTTTCGGATGCGAATCCCCATATCCGAGGCATGAAAAGGAAAAATTGAATAAAGTTAAAAAGGTCAAAAAATATCCCAAGGAAACCATAAATGAGGGCAAGACCACCCAATATGAAGGCGACTGGATAGCCCGTGAATAACAATATCGCCAAAGAGGCGAACATCATTATCGGAAGAAAGTCGATAATCAAATCGGTCAATTCAACTAGCATGCTTCTTTGCTCGCGTATTAGGCGGATAATTATTCATCGCTATCTGCCTCTGGGCAAATTCAATACGAACGCTGGAACCCCTTTCGGAGTCCCAGCATCGCATTGCTTTTTTTGATTTCCGAATTTTTAGGAAATATAGAGCAGACTACTTAAGGTAAGTGCCCTTGAGGCTTTGCGCATCACCCCAGACTTTGTACTTGGCGCGAAAGTCGTAGAAGTGATCTGCAACCTTTTTAAAGATTGGATCTTTTGCGGATTCTTCTTTGACAACTTCGAACCAAGCTTTCTCGAACTTGGCAAGAGTTTCATCTGGCCAACGCTTGACTGTTACGCCGTGTTTATTTTGCATTTCCGCCATGCCACCAAAGTTTTTAGCTTCGGTTTCCGCATAGGTATGCATCACGCTGTCGCCAAGGCCAACTTTGATGATTGTCTTGTGCGCTTTGGAAAGCTTGTTCCAGGCGTCTTTATTCATCAGAAGTTCAGAGACTGAGACTTGTTGGTGCCAGCCCGGGAAGTAGTTGTATTTCGCAATTTGATGGAATCCGAGCTTGATGTCGATCGTTGGCATCGAAAACTCGGTCGCATCAATAACACCGCGCTCGAGAGCTGGATAAATATCTGCACCAGCAAGGAGTTGGGTCGCTGCACCCATCTTCTGCATAACTTTTGCGCCGAGACCAAAGAAGCGCATTTTCAAGCCTTTGATTTGCTCGAGAGACGTAATTTCGGTTTTGAACCAGCCGGATGTTTCAGGGCCAATTGCAAAACTGTCAAATGCGATCAAGTTATGCTTGTCGTATATTTCTTGTTTGAGATCGTTACCGCCTCCGAACCATTTCCAAGCCATGAATTCACCGATCTGCGGGCCGAAAGGCACAGTGGTGAAAAAGGCAAGAGCTGGATATTTAGCTGTATGATAGCCAGGCGTGGTCCAGCAAGATTCTAATGCACCTTTGGAAACTGAATCGAAGCATTCGAGAGACGGGACCAATGCGCCTGGCTCAAAAAACTTGATATTAAGTTGGCCGTCGGTCATGTCTTTGACGTTCGCAGTAAAGCGAACACCGGATGTGCCGAGGTGAGGCAGCTTACTGCCAAAAGTGCTTTGCATTTTCCAACGAACCTTCTTGGCATCGGCGTCCGCCGCTGTTCCAAGAACCAATCCGCCTGCGAGGCCAAGAGCAAACCCCATAGATAGAATCGACTTAATTTTCATTTTTCCCTCCCATAGAGCGGCATTTGCCGCGATAACAATCGCCTCTTCACATTCGGCGATCCTCTTAATTTACATCCATTAATGTAAATGTTGCGTTTATTTTTTTTTAATGCTAACGCCAAAGACAAAATGGGACAAGTTTTCATTCAAGCATCAATTGAATCCAAACCTCATCTAAAGATAGCTTTCAAGAAAGTTTCTGTGCACCCTTGATATAATTTTCAAAATTTATGAACCGAATAACTTTCCTTAAAAAGAGGCTTATCGAGATACCAATCGCTCATCTTTTGGGGAGTACTAACTCTGGATTTGTCGACGCGGATTGACGGTTTTAATGAACAGTAACAATTAGTTACTATTGGTATTAAGTGGCCCAGCTGCAAAAATTAGCATGACGCCAACTATCTGAGTGCGAATTGAAATAAGCTTAAGTAAGTTAGATGCGATAATTTTTCGTGAGCCTTTGCGCTCTGAGCACAACAATCCTCTTCAGATTATTCCTAGAGTTTTAAGAGTAATGTAGGCCGAGGGATAAACTTCAATTGTGCACGCGAACTTATCCAAACAGGTCGAGTTTTAATTTTCGTGCTGACCAGCGCGCTGCAGCAAGGAGGGAGGATTCAGACCCGCGGAGAGCTGTTAATTGTATTCCGAGGGGTAATCCTTTCGGACCTTTATCTACGGGTATGTGCAGACAGGGAAGATGTAGGAGGGTCCAAAGTCTATTAAATTCAGCGCTGCCAGTATGTGTGAGCCCCTCTGGTGCTTCGCCCGGTGCAGGGAGCGTAATAATGGTTTCTTCTGGACCGATAATATTGTGAAGTTGGCGTCGGCATGATTCGGCAAGGGCGGTTGCCTCAACGTAATTTTGTAATCCGTATTTGCGGCCTTCCTCCACAAGTTTTTTCGTTGGTTCGGGTATATCCTCCCAATGATTTTCTATTTCCCAAGCGATCGCTGAAAGAGGTTCAACTGCGCCGATGACAGTGTGCGCGTCGAATAGATCTGGGTAGGGAGCTGGCAGGTCCAACTCGCGTATTTGGGCGCCAGAGGCGCCTAGTTCTCGGAAAACGTCTTCGACGAGATCGCGTGCCGCTTGGTCGGCTTGATCCCAACTCGTTGTTCGGATTAGCGTAATCCTGGGTGCCTCAGTATCGTCGCCAACTGGCAATGTACCTTCCAGCCCTTGAAGCGCCGCGCTGGCGATAGGGATATCATCCAGACTGCGAACGTAAAATCCAAGAGTGTCGAGCGTGGCTGAAATCTGTTTTGTTCCGCCGAAATTAATGGCGTCGAAAGCTGGTTTGTAGGCGAGCACGCCGCAATAGGCGCCGGGACGCAGCACTGAGCCGCCGGTTTGCGTACCAAGCGCCAACGGAATCATGCCATCTGCGACAGCGGCGGCGGAACCGCTGGACGAACCGCCTGGAGAATGTCCTGGATTATGTGGATTACGGGTTGGGCCAGGATTCCGGTGGGCAAATGTGGTTGTTACCGTCTTACCGAGAATATTACTGCCAGCATTCTTTAGGATTGAGACGACCGCTGCGTCGACTGGTGGGCGATAACCCTTATAGATGATTGAGTTGTATTCCGTTCCAAAATCGGACGTATCTATTATGTCCTTAAGTCCCACGGGGATCCCCCCGAGGCTACCTGGCCGTCCTGCAGCATCCATCGCCGCCGCCTTTTCCCGTGCAACCTCGCGGTCCATCGTTACCCAGGCAAGGACTTCGGGTTCCCGCACATCGATGCGTTCAAGGCAAGCGTCCAACAGCTTTACTGCAGTCAGGTCACCGGATTTCATTGCGCGCAGCGCTGCTGAGAGGGATAGGCGTGCGGGATCCATAATGGGTCTGCCTCATTGAAAAATCGATTGTCCGTTAACGACTTATGTCCCGGTTGCGCACCGTCGAGCGGCACGCCTTAATCTATTGCCAGTTTTCGTTCGTTCCGTTTTGAAGGCCGAGTAACATAGTTTGGGAATTGCGCAGCCTGGGAGAGTACTGTCGCAGCGGCCGGCGAAGCGGCTCATCCAAATTTGTATTCCACGGCTGGAGACATAGGGCCACTTCGCGGTTCTTTTATTATGGAACACAAAGACCGTTAGAGGTATAGACGCCTAAGGATAGAGGCTTTGGCGGGAAGGCTAATTAAGGTTTTTTGATTCTGAGATAGTTTTAAAAAGAAACCGTGAGGCATATAGAAATTATTTATGCCTCACGGATTGCATTAGCTAAAAACTTATCATAACGCTTGCGGCCTCAAGCGTTGAAAACTCATTAGCCTTTGCTATTAAATCTTGCATCTCTTCTGAAGACGCCGACCTGTCCAAACTCTCACCTAGGTGCTCCAGTGATTTGTATTGATAATTTACACTTAGGCGGCTCATATCATTACTTAAAACTGGCAAGATTGCTCTGACATTGACTTCTTCTTTGTCCATAATCTCTTTAACTCCTCCCAGAATAGACAACGCCTTTGCAACGTCTGATCTCGAAATTGAATACCTTCTTAACATTGAAACCGGATTACTTGCCCACTTTGCTTCACCAAAAATGGAGCGGCCAACCATTCGGTCGACGACCATTTCACCTGCAGGGTCAGTTTCTCTTGAGTTTCTGATTTCTTGAGCTTCAGCATCATTAGCCAATTTTGCAAGTGTCGCGAAGCCTGTTTTCATATCAGGATATGAACGCATTAAACCAATGCACCCCGCATATTCTCCAGCAACAAAATTTGTCGTCTTTGCTGTAACCCCGAACCGTTCGAATACCGAAGCCATTTTTTTTAATCGCGCTTCCGCTATGGATCTTTTGCCGGGGAATGGTCTTAAAACATTTCCATTTACGATGGACATAATTAGTTTTCCTTTCTAGTAGCCCTTCCTGGCGCATAGAATGGCAGAAATGAATGGCATTCTAGCGACAGAAAGCCTTCTCATGATTTTTTCAAACTTCGCATGAAATATGTATGATTTTTTAAAACCAAAAATACGGATCAGGGTATTTTTTTCACCAAATTATTTGCGCCAATTTTCTTTTGTTTAGAAAGTTTTGGAGGTTAAAAATCAATAATTTATATAATTAATGATTTATTATTTTAATTTTCCATGTGGGTTAATTTTTTCTGCAAAGTTTTGGTTTAATTTTTCGTAAATGAATTAGGAACGTTAAATTCACTTCTTAAAATGCGTTAAATTTGCGCTATATTGAAAGTTGAATTTTTTGAGAAAATCAGAAAACAGACCGCAGCACTTTTTTTGAATTTTGCCATACTTCTTGGGAATGATGGCACGAGTGCGAATACTAATTTTTAAAAGAGGTTTACCGCATAACAAATTGGGGGTGGGTGTAACCGGTCTGCGAGAATGGACACCTCTTGCCGAACAGGGGAGTACCCGCGTCCAAGGGAATTTGATTGTGGTGTATTAAATGAGAGCACGTATAAAATAATGTGAGGTAAATGTTCATCTTTAGATATATATCACCGCATCATCTGGTCACAAGCATACTCTGGAAAAGAGACATAATTGAGCGACGGTTGACCTCAAATCAACTGGAAAATTCATGAAAACTTGGTGGCCAATGTGTCATTATGAGTTACAAATGGTATTAATTGAAACTGTAAGGGAAATAGGATTGAAGTGGAAATCTGGACATTGTTCCAGAGTTAAGTTTGAAGGAATTTTCTGTTCTTATTCTGTATCGGATGGAACATAAAAGCCGCGGGTGAGCAAAAGGTATAGAAAGACAGTAAACGACTTAAAATAATCTAGACACTCGTTACTGGCTTTCGTGTTCAGAAGTTATATTCCGTTGAAAAAGTGTGGGATTGGGAAACTAGCCACGCACTAAACGTGACTTATCTTAGCACGTAATGTCATTATTAGCCGACATCATTTTAGTTACCCATTTTGGGGTTATATTTTTCATAATCTCTGGGTTTTTTGTTATCCCAATCGGTTACAAATTAAATTGGAAGTGGATAACTAATAAAAAATTACGACTATTCCATGTTGGAATGATGACATTTGTCACTTTAGAAACGTTTTTGGGTGTCACGTGCCCACTTACTACAATTGAAAATAGTATTCGTAAAGACAATCAGGCCGATTACTTTGTTTCTTATTGGATTAAGCAAGTGATTTATTGGGATTTACCAACCATATTTTTTCTTATTTCTTATAGTCTATTTTTAGGGTGGACACTGTTGCTTTGGAAATTATGTCCCCCAAGAAAAAATAAATAGATGGGAAATTAAGAATTGACCCGGACCAATCTTAATTGGTTGATATAGCTAGTGCCTTGATTAAAAAGATTACAAAGTAAAATACGATATCATTCGGCCTTGCTGTGGGTCTCTATCGTTTTCTATGCAGCCCATGTTTTACCTATAGCCGGTTTGGCCATTATCAGGAGGAAGAGGATTACAATTCCCCTAAAATTTGGAGAAAACTGACGATTGATGCATGAATCGCCCCAAAAAACACGAAGATGTATAGTGCTGTAAACTTGGAAAGCTTTATCTAGAGACTGGATGAAAGAAGCAAATACAAGGTCATGGGCCAAGAAAGAGGGGCAAAGCAGAGGATTATTTTAAGATATGAAAGATTGGTATTTCAACGCATCGAAGAATGATTCTGAGGGTGAATATGAAAACACTAGCTACGATACGAGAGGTATTTTAGTCGGGACGCATCTGGTTATAAAAAAACGGCAGTAAATTTAAAGTAATGTGTGTTGCTACAGTAAGGAATGTAAAAGTCTATAATTAGTGTCATTCTATGGTGGCCAACTAGATTAACGGAATTGGGATAGGCCAGTGGAACCATTTTTCAGACCAGACAAACCGGTCAGAGCGTATGTCGTTATTTTTATCGTTGCCTGTATCGTTTTCGCTGCGATGGGGGGTGAAAGCGATAACCCGCTAGCGGATTTGTTCGGCTGGTAACTGTTGTCTGGCGTTAACCCGTCTTGCGAATTCTGGCAGTCCACCTGCCATTTCTTTTAATGAACGAGGCCATGATTTTTCCTCACTGGCACAAAAGTGGCACAAGTGAAGAACCAGAAGCCTTAAAAGCTAGTTAAATGCTTCGAGTAGAATAAAAAAAGATCTGCTAAATCATATGTCTAGCAGACCCTTTTACTGGTCGGGGAGAGAAGATTCGAACTTCCGGCCCCTGCCTCCCGAAGACAGTGCTCTACCAGGCTGAGCTACTCCCCGACAAATTCTCACGGTTTTATCGGAGCGGATGGAGGATGGCAATGGATAAGGCAGCGCGCTTTCGAAAGAACCCTCCTCTTTGAGCCGGATCCTCGCGCTTTTCCGACAACCTAAAATTTGCGAATATTGGGGATCAGATTTGCAATATTAGTCCAAGGAATAAAATGTCGAAGACAGCTTTTGCCGGAAAGCGCGCGATCGTAACTGGCGGCGCTCAAGGAATCGGGCGTGCAATTATGAAACGATTGCACGACGGTGGAGCACAGGTTTGCCTGTGGGATATGGATGCCGACTTGGCGGAGGGGGTAGCCGACCAAATGGGCGAGGGAGTGGTTGCGCGTGCCGTCGATGTGACGGACTTTAAAGCTGTTGCATCTGCGGCGACGGTAACGGCCGAGCAATTTGGTGGCATAGATATCTTGGTAAACAATGCGGGTATATCGGGTCCCAACGTGCCGACTTGGGAGTATCCAGTCGAAGATTGGAGGCAAGTCCTAGATGTTGATTTAAATGGCGTATTCTATTGCTGTAAGTTTGTCGTTCCGATTATGCTTCTGGGTAAATATGGCCGGATAGTTAATATTGCGTCGGTAGCAGGCAAAGAGGGAAACCCAAACGCGCCCGCATACAGTGCCGCGAAAGCGGGGGTAATTGGCTTGACCAAGTCGCTCGGTAAAGAATTGGCGAATACGAATGTCCTGGTGAACTGCGTGACGCCGGCGGTAGCTAAAACGAGAATTTTTGATCAAATGACCGAAGAGCATATTAGTTATATGCTCTCGAAAATACCGATGGGTCGCTTTGTTGATGTTTCGGAGGTGGCATCGCTTGTTGCGTGGCTCAGCTCGGAAGAGTGCTCGTTTTCAACAGGGGCTGTTTTCGATATCACAGGTGGACGTTCAACCTATTGAGCGTTCACTTTAGCGGTGTTAGATTTTTGTTGAAGGGTTAATCTGGAGAGCGCTAAGTGTCGGACAGTGATGGTATTGGTAATATTGCGACGGATCTGTTTGCCACGTCCTTGCAGCGACAACAGGGGGACTCCCGGCTCGTTCAACAACAACAGGTTCAAGAGCAGGGGAAGCTGAGTGCGGAAGAAACGTCCGAACAATCGGGCAAAGACGGCCGCAGCCTACGTGAACGTGAGCGAAACGAAATTTTGGAACTAGCTGGCCCGGGACTGCGTCAGGAGAAAGTTCAGCGGGAAGGCGATTCTCCTAGATTTCGCCAACTTTCGGATGAAACGGCCGGAATTGATACGGCCCGCCTTCAGAGAGAGGGAAGGGGGCCTGCTCTGGAAGAGGAAGCCAGTGCCGCGGGGGAAGATCAGGTTAATTTGAGTGAAGAAGCGCAACGCCGAATATCGCAAGAAACTCAGTTATCGCCTCCACCTGGGGAAGCGCTAAAGGCGGAGGCAAATGACCCGCTTCTAATCGATACGGCGCGAGAAAAGCAAGACGAGCAATTATCAAACCAGGTTAATCGCGGGCTGAATGAGACACAAACGGGTCGCCAGCTCGGCCGAGTATTAGATCAATTCTCTTAAAAGCACTCAATAGAGCCTAACCGCCAACTTTTAAAACGACACCCAAAATGGAGTGACGAGGGGGCTGAGAGCCTCCTGCTGAACTATTTCTGCTTGCGAAAGTTAAATTTTTAATAGTTTTTTTTGCGAAAAATTTTAAATCAAATGCGGCCAAAATTGGGAACAACAAGTTAAGGCTATTGTGCCAGTGATTTGAACTCATTTTCGCACGTTTTCGAATTTCAAAATGCTCGCTCGATCGAAAAATCGATAGCTTCGTTCATTGCTGATTTAGTCTCGCTGTCAGAAAATATACCCAGTGCATCTCTGGCGATCGAACCATAGTGTCTTGCTCGTTCGATCGTATCACGAAGCGCGCCGTGCTTCTCCATCAGCGAGATCGCGATTTCCAAGTCACATTCTTTTTGTTCCTGATGTTCTAGCGTCTGACGCCAAAATTCGCGTTCTTTGTCGTCGCCGCGACGCCACGCAAGCACAACCGGCAAGCTTATTTTTCCTTCTCGGAAATCATCACCGACTGTTTTACCCAGTTCGGCTTGGTTGGCGGAATAGTCGAGTGCATCATCGACTAGTTGGAAAGCGATACCTAAATTCATTCCATAGCTTTCCAAAGCTTCTTCTTCCGCTTTTGGTCGTTCGGCTACAACAGCGCCGATCTTTGCAGCCGCCGCAAATAAGGTTGCAGTTTTGGAGCGAATGACTTCGAGATATGCTTCCTCGCTTGTTTCCGTGTCGTTCGTCGTCAATAGTTGTAAAACCTCTCCTTCCGCGATAACGGCCGATGCATCGCTAAGGATTTTTAAAACTTTAAGAGAGCCATCTAAAACCATCAATTGGAAGGCTCGTGAAAACAAGAAATCGCCCACAAGGACAGAGGCTTCATTACCCCATAAGGCGTTTGCGCTTTCCTGACCTCGGCGTAGCATTGACTCGTCTACAACGTCGTCATGAAGGAGTGTTGCCTTATGAATGAATTCTACGCAAGTGGCGAGCGCAATATGTCGCTCGCCTTGGTAGCCGCATAGTCGCGAAGCTGCCAATGTTAGCATTGGTCTGAGACGCTTGCCGCCTGCGGCAACTATGTGCCCCGCTAATTGTGGGATAAGTGGTGCTCGGCTTTCCATCTTTTCGACAATAAGTCGGTTTACACGGATGATGTCGTCCGCGACAATGGCATCTAACGCATCAAGTGAAGGCTTAGACCCTTCCTTGCGCGGTTCTTCGAGACTGACGACAATACCCAATGGATGGACCTCTCATTCTCATACTGTTTTTAACGGCATCGAAGATAGTTGAAGGCCATCGACGGTCAAGAGTGCGAAACAGCGCAGGTTGAGGGCGGACGGATGAAATGAAGGAGCTAATTCACACGAACGATTCCGAGAAAATGTTACGGCTTGCAGAGGTGCTTACAGAGCATGGCATTGAGGCTATTGTGCTCGATACGGAGATTAGTGTCTTAGAAAATCGGGTCGGTATGCTTCCTTTTAAAATAATGGTTGACGACAAGGATTTCGCAGCAGCCAACGCACTTTTTACTTTGGCTGAGCATCATATTGAAGACATTGAGACGTTTGACACGTTGCTTGATGGGCGAGTTTTACTGCGGCAACCTAAGGAAGGGTATCGCGTCGCGATTGATCCGGTTCTTCTTGCCGCTAGTATAGAAGTCAATCCAAAAGACCGAGTTTTGGATGTCGGTTCAGGCGTCGGTGCCGCTGCACTTTGTTTGGCATCGCGAAGCGCTGGCGCGGAAATCTTTGGACTTGAGGTGCAGCCGGAGCTCGTCGCCAGGTCGAGATTGAATGCTACGGCATCTGACTTGAGCATAAAATTTCTGCAGGGCGATCTCCTAAGCCCGCCACCTATTATTTCGGGCGGAGGTTTTGTTCATGTTATGGCCAATCCGCCATACCTTCCGCCTGAGCGGGCTGACCCGAGGATCAGCGGAGCGAAAGCAAAGTCTCATATCGAAGGTGATGCACGTCTTTCTCATTGGGTTGAGTTTTCGCTTCGCATGGCGTCGCCCAATGGCACTGTTACGATGGTGCATCGGGCTGACCGTCTCGATGAGATACTCACATTATTCCATGGACATGCCGGTGGGATTGTTGTTTTTCCAATTTGGCCTCGACTAGGGGTATCGCCGAAACGTGTAATTGTTCGCGCTAAGGTAGGAAGTCGGGCGCCTTTGCGTATAAGTCCAGGGATCGTATTACACGAGGCAGATGGCCGCTATACAGAAATAGCCTCCAGCATTTTAAACGAAGCGTCATCCCTCATTATTTAGAACTTGGAACGGCAGGCTCGCATCACCATTTCATATCTCATGACTGAATTTAAATCGAAAATGGAAATTTTGCGCTGTTTGCCGGTCGTTGGTAGCCGCATTGCGAACTGGCTCGAAGGTGCACCAACGGTCGGAGTATTACGTCTGACAGGCGTCATCGGGCAGGTTGGCATGGGCCGTCGGGGCGGCCTTTCACTGGCGGAACAGGCACGTTCAATCGAGCGCCTTTTCCAGTTGCCAAGATTGAAGGCTGTGGCGATCGCAATCAATTCACCAGGCGGATCTCCGGTGCAAGCCTCCCTGATCGCGGGCCGTATTCGTCAATTGGCGGATGAAAAAGAAATACCAGTCTATGGATTTTGTGAAGACGTTGCCGCGTCGGGTGGTTATTGGCTTGCATGCGCTGCTGAAGAGATTTACGCAAATCCTGCCTCTATAATTGGTTCGATTGGGGTTGTCAGCGCAGGCTTTGGATTTGTTGAACTTCTGGAGAAGATTGGGGTTGAACGCCGGGTTCATGTCTCTGGAGATTACAAAGGTATGCTGGATCCATTTTCCACAGAAAAAGAAAACGATGTACAGCGTCTGCGGGATATCCAAGAGGATATACATGAGCAATTCAAGGACTACGTGCGCGAGCGTCGGGAGTCCAAGCTGATTGCTGATGAAAAACTTTTATTCAGTGGCGAAATTTGGACAGGTCGGCGCGCTGAGGAACTTGGGTTGGTGGATGGGCTTGGAGATTTGCGTGATGTGATGCGCGAGAAATTTGGCGAGAAGGTCAATCTGCGAATTGTTGGTGGCCGTAAGCGCTTTGACCTGGGCCAATTGGTCAGCGGACGTTCGGATATCGCTGATAAAGCTATCGCCGCGGTTGAGGAACATTTTCATTGGGACCGTTTCCGTCTTTGATGTCACCGCTTGTCGCGATGAGTTGCGGGCGATAGATTAGAACCATGTTTAGTTTAGGTAAGATATTCGTACTGACTCTTATAATTCTAGCGATTTGGTTCGGATTTAAATACATTGAACGCATTCGGAAAGACAGTATTAGGAAGATCGAAACTGCACGGCGCAAAGATGTTATTAAGGACGCTGGCAATATGATTAAGTGTCCTCAATGTGCCGCGTTTGTAGTCGTAAATGGGGCGACAGCTTGTGGAAAATCTATTTGTCCTTACTAAGTCTCGGAAATCCGAATTGTCTGGTTGATTCATTGGCAGGGCGCCGATATGTTTCGCCGCATTTAAAGCCGGCGGTTTAGGCATCCGGATGGAGTCGGTGACAGAAAACTTAAAACCAAAGACTGACTTTCAATCGCTGATACTCACCCTACAGGCGTTTTGGGCTCAACACGGCTGTGTGATCCTGCAACCCTACGATATGGAGGTAGGGGCTGGCACTTTTCATCCGGCGACCACTTTGCGTGCGTTGGGGCCATCGCCTTGGAGGGCCGCCTACGTGCAACCATCGCGTCGACCGACCGATGGGCGGTATGGTGAAAACCCTAACAGATTACAGCACTACTACCAGTTCCAGGTGCTCTTGAAACCGTCGCCGGAAAATAGCCAAGAACTCTATCTTGATAGTCTCCGCGCGCTAGGCATTGATCCGTTGGCACATGATATCAGGTTCGTCGAAGACGACTGGGAAAGTCCGACACTTGGAGCCTGGGGCCTTGGATGGGAAGTCTGGTGCGACGGCATGGAGGTAACTCAGTATACTTACTTTCAACAAGTCGGTGGCTTTGATTGCGACCCGGTCTCCGTAGAATTGACATATGGCCTCGAGCGTTTGGCGATGTACGTGCAAGGCGTCGACAATGTATACGATCTGGACTTTAATGGGAAAGGCATCACCTATGGCGACGTTTTTCATCAGGCCGAGGTCGAATTTTCCGCTCATAACTTTGAATACGCAGATGTAGATGTTTTGCGCCGCCACTTCGACGATGCGGAGATGGAGTGCATGACTTTGTTGAAAGCGGGACTCGCGCTACCGGCCTATGACCAGTGTTTAAAAGCGAGCCACCGTTTCAATCTCTTGGATGCCCGTGGAGCCATCAGTGTGACCGAACGCCAAGCTTATATTCTGCGGGTTCGTGAACTCGCCAAAGGTTCCGCTACTGCATGGCTTAAAAGCCAAGGCTTGGAGATCGATTAATGCCGGAACTCCTGGTCGAGCTATTTTCTGAAGAAATTCCAGCGCGGATGCAGAAACGAGCATCGGATGATTTAAAACGTCTAGTAACCCAAGGCTTGAATTCAGTAGGATTAGAATTCTCATCCTGCGAAACTTATTTCACGACAAGAAGATTAGCACTTGTTGTAAATGGAGTGCCGGAAAAGCAGCCTACTGTTCGCGAGGAACGTCGCGGGCCCCGTTCGGACGCCCCTGAGAAAGCTATCAATGGTTTTAAGGGCTCATTGCCCGCAGGAACGGTGATTGAGGAACGCGAGACAGAGAAGGGTATATTCCTCTACGGCGTGGTCGAGAGGCAGGGTGCTGACACGGATAGCGTAATGCCCTGCGTAATCGCCGAAACGGTGCGCAAGTTGCCATGGCAGAAATCAATGCGATGGGGGACGAGCGATCTGCGTTATGTGCGTCCGCTGCAATCCGTTCTTTGCGTGTTTAATGGCGTGCCCATCCGGGGAGAATTCGACATTGGTAGCGATGTAAAAGTAGTATTTGGAGAGCAGGTTTTTGGACATCGCTTCATGGCGCCGAACTCGTTCACGGTTACATCTTCACAAGACTATAAGCAGGGTCTCATTAATGCGAAGGTCATGCTAGATCCGACTGAGCGTCGTGAGAAGATCGAAAACGACTTAATTGCTCTGGCGAATGATGCCGGCCTTAAGATTCGAACAGACCCTAGCCTTTTGGATGAGGTGACAGGGTTGGTTGAATGGCCGGTCGTGTTACTCGGAACAATTGATGAAGAATTTATGGACGTTCCGGACGAAGTGCTAATTACGTCGATGCGGTCGCACCAAAAGTATTTTTCTTTGTTGAATGAGGATGGTTCCTTGGCGCCGCGATTTGGTGTCGTGTCTAATATAGAAGCGGATGACGGAGGTAAGGCGATTGTTGCGGGTAATGAACGTGTTCTTCGTGCCCGGTTAGCCGATGCAAAGTTTTTTTGGGATCAGGACCGGAAAGATTCCCTTGGGAGCAAAGCGTCATCTCTTAAAGGTATTATATTTCATGCAAAGCTCGGTTCGCTTGGCGAGAAGATTGATCGCGTTCAGTCGCTTGCCACGAGTATTGCCTCATTCGTGCTAGGTGCTGATCGTGAGCAAGTTTGGTCTGCAGCTCGGCTGGCGAAAGTAGACCTGGTTACTGATATGGTCGGAGAATTTCCGGAACTGCAGGGCGTCATGGGGCGTTACTACGCGCGCCACGACGGTGAATCCCGAGAGGTCTCAGAGGCTATTGCGGATCACTATGCACCACAGGGTCCTAATGACCATTGTCCAAACGCACCCATTTCCGTATGTGTCGCGTTAGCAGACAAGATAGATACCTTGGTGGGTTTCTGGGCGATAGATGAAAAGCCGACAGGATCGCGTGACCCGTATGCTTTGCGCCGTGCTGCGTTAGGCGTAATCCGTTTAATTGTTGAAAATAAGCTAAGAATGCCACTCCTAACTGTTTTTGGGAAAGCTGCTGCTCTTTATGGTGATCCTGGAAAATCCTTTCAAAGTGAAGGTCTACTAGGTTTTTTCGCAGATCGATTGAAGATACATCTTCGAGAAAAAGGTGTTCGTCACGATCTAATCACCGCTGTTTTTGCTTTATCTGGAGAGGATGACCTGGTTCGGCTTTTGGCTAGGGTTGAAGCATTGACGACCTTTATTGCGAGCCATGACGGAGTGAATTTGCTGACCGCCTACAAAAGGGCGGCGAATATTGTCGCTATAGAAGAGAAAAGGGACCACGTTACTTATGACGAAAAAGCGGACAGGAATTTATTAGAGCAGGATGAAGAAAAAGCCATGGCGCTGGCGTTAGATGAAACTATTCGAAAGGCAGTCAGTGCCATTAATGCGGAAGACTTCGAAGGCGCGATGGGCGCTTTATCTGCATTGCGCAAAACGGTCGATATTTTCTTCGAGGACGTCAAAGTAAATGTTGATAACACAAAAATTAGAATTAATCGATTGAAGCTATTGTCGGAGATTCGCGCGACGATGAACTTAGTGGCTGATTTCACTCAGATCGAAGGATAGTTCGTATATGAGCAAATGGGTGTACCTGTTTGGCGGTGAGCATTCAGAGGGCAATGCAGGGATGCGTGAGCTCTTGGGCGGCAAGGGCGCGAACTTGGGTGAGATGGCTAGCATCGGTTTGCCTGTTCCGCCTGGCTTCACAATTACCACGGAGGTATGCTCCCATTACTACGAAAATGACGAAAACTATCCAAGCGAATTGGTCGATGCAGTCGCGGTGGGAGTCGCACATATCGAAAATGCTGTGGGCGCTGGGTTTGGCGACCGAACGAACCCGCTTTTAGTATCGGTGCGATCTGGCGCTCGCGTTTCGATGCCAGGTATGATGGATACGGTCCTAAATCTTGGTCTGAATGACGAGAGCGTTAAGGGTTTGGCGATTGCGAGTGGCGATGAGCGCTTTGCCTACGATAGCTACAGGCGCTTCATTCAAATGTACGGTGATGTTGTGCTCGGCATTGACCACGCGGAATTTGAAGACCTTCTCGAAGCGCATAAAGATGTGAAGGGTGTCTTGCTCGACACGGAATTGGACGGGAGTGACCTAAAGGTACTGGTTGAAGAGTATAAAGATTTGGTTAGGTCGGCGTTGGGTGAGCCGTTCCCTCAGGACCCGAATGAGCAGTTGTGGGGTGCAGTGAGTGCAGTCTTTGGAAGCTGGCAGACCCCAAGGGCGGTAACTTACCGGCGGCTCCAGGATATCCCGGAAGAGTGGGGCACGGCGGTTAATGTTCAGGCTATGGTTTTCGGTAACATGGGGGACGACTGCGCGACTGGTGTCTCCTTTACGCGTGACCCGTCCACGGGCGAAAACGCCTTTTACGGCGAGTATTTAGTCAACGCACAGGGTGAGGATGTTGTTGCTGGTATCCGAACGCCGCAACAATTGACGACGTCTGGTAAAAAAGCCCAAGGTTCACGTATGCCTGCAATGGAAGAGATGATGCCGGGCATCTTCAAACAACTATGCGAAATCCGGGATTTATTAGAGACGCATTACCGCGACATGCAGGACATCGAGTTCACGATCCAGAAGAACAAACTCTACATGTTGCAGACGCGCTCCGGAAAACGAACCGCAAGTGCGGCTATCCGGATAGCGGTCGAGATGGAGAAGGAAGGTCTGATTGATAAAGTGGAAGCAGTATGTAGGGTCGATCCGGCGGCTCTTGATCAATTGTTGCACCCACGGCTTGATCCTAATGCGCCGCGGGAAATTCTGGCTAAGGGTTTGCCGGCGTCACCTGGGGCAGCATCAGGCCAAGTTTACTTCAGCGCTGATGAGGTGGAAGCGGCAGCGTCACGAGGCGAAAAAGCAATATTGGTTCGCGTTGAGACGAGCCCTGAGGACATTCATGGCATGCATGCGGCACAAGGAATTTTGACGGCGCGTGGCGGCATGACTAGCCACGCAGCGGTGGTCGCACGTGGCATGGGTAGGCCTTGTGTTGTTGGCGCCGGGGAGTTGGCGATTGACTATCCCGCGAAGACGATGTCAGCTGGCAATGTTACCATTGCGGCGGGTGAGAAGATCACCATAGATGGCGCAGCAGGTCAGATTATCCGGGGTGAAGTTGTGACCATACAACCGGAATTGTCAGGTGATTTTGCGACTATAATGTCTTGGGCGGATGAGGTGCGAAGCTTGGGAGTGCATGCAAATGCGGATACACCAGAAGATGCGCGGACCGCGAGGGAGTTTGGTGCAGAGGGTATCGGACTTTGCCGGACTGAGCACATGTTCTTCGAAGCTGAGCGAATCTTGGCCATGCGTGAGATGATTCTTGCGCAGAATGAGTCTGGTCGCCGGGCGGCGCTAGCTAAACTTCTGGTTATGCAGCGGGGTGACTTTTTGGAGCTTTTCCGGATCATGAAAGGCTTGCCTGTCACGATCCGACTGCTTGACCCACCGCTCAACGAGTTTCTGCCAGCTGGTGAGGAAGAGATGGCGGATATCGCCAGAGCGGCTGGTGTTAACCTTGAACAAGTGAAGGCACGTGTGGCGCAGTTGCATGAGCTTAATCCGATGCTAGGACATCGCGGCTGTCGGCTGGCGATTAGCTATCCCGAGATATGCGAGATGCAATCTAGAGCAATGTTCGAGGCGGCGCTGACAGCGGCGGAAGAGACTGGCGAGGCTGTGAAACTCGAAGTTATGGTGCCCTTGATCGCTACAAAGGCGGAGCTTGATATTTTGAAAGGCGTTATAGATCGCGTTGCAGGAGAAGTTGAGTCTGAGAAAGGCAGGCTTCCAGAATACATAACTGGCTCTATGATCGAATTGCCGCGGGCCGCTCTACGTGCTGGAGAGATTGCCGAGACTGCGGAGTTCTTTAGTTTTGGAACAAATGATTTGACGCAAACGGTATATGGCCTGAGCCGGGACGATTCGGCGGGTTTTATCCCTACCTATGAGCGCGTCGGTATACTGCCAAAAGATCCATTCGCGTCGATCGATGTTGAAGGGGTCGGCGAGCTAGTTTCGCTTGCAGTTGAGCGTGGCCGCAATACCCGCAGGGCCCTCAAGATAGGTATCTGCGGCGAGCATGGGGGCGATCCGGCTTCGGTGAAGTTCTGTCACAAGGCTGGTCTCAATTATGTCTCTTGTTCACCTTTTCGCGTGCCCATCGCACGGCTCGCTGCTGCACAGGCAGCCGTACAATCTGAATAGCAATATTTATTGCTGATATTCAATTGATATAAGACGGTTTTTCGAGTTCACGGGTGATCAGTGTGAGCCTGCATGTTAAGATAATGTTAACTGTGCTAGCAGTGGAATTAGGAGCAAAGAATGCCAAAAACTCAAAGTAAAATGCGTAGGTGATGGGATCGGTTATAAATTCGTTGGCGAAAAGCTCTCAATTTTTTGTCAAACCGTTCGAGTTTGCGAGAGCGAATCAAAAACGTCGCCTTCCCTCGATTTGTTACCGATCAGAGCGTCGTGCCAGAGGGCATAGAATAGCAGTACCCAGGCTGCGTTGCCGGCACGTTTGCTAGCACTTTGGAATAACTTTTCAACGCGATCGCTATGGCAGATGTCGTTGATCGCCGGGTGCGCTGCAACCAGGGGGCCGAGCTTTTTTCCTTTTCCTCTGATCCATTCTCCAACAGGGACCGTGAAGCCTCGCTTACGCTCAAATGGTTTGGCCTCAGGTAAAATGTTCTCAAGCCATTGTCTTAACAGCCACTTACCAAGGCCCTTCTTTATTTTCAGCTCGTCCGGTAATAAAAACGCAACTTTTGCGACTTCTCGATCGAGAAAAGGTGTTCGGCCTTCAAGGCCGTGTGTCATCAGGCACCGGTCAAGCTTTGTTAACAAATCGTTAGGAAGCCAGTCGGCACAATCTGTGGCTTGAGCAATCTGCAACTTACTTCGGTTTGGAAGGGTGGCGGTTGTCTGAGCAGCATAAATGGAATCTCGCCAGCTTTTCGGCTCAGAGCGTAAGACGCCAAGCCCGTCTAACAAACCTCTCGAACGCAATGTGCGACCGCCGCGCCACCAAGGTCTCAACTGACTTCTGTATCGGCCGTATCCCGCGAAGAGTTCGTCGCCACCTTCGCCGCACAACACTACCTTTAGTTCTTGGGCGGCTTCACGTGCGAGTTTCCATGTTGGCAAAATTGCGTAATCCGCTGTTGGATCGTCAACTGCTGCAGCGACCTGCGGCAAAAATTTCCAAAAATCGTTCTCACTAAACTCAACTTCCAAATGCTCCGCGCCCACGCTTTTTGCAACCTTGCGGGCATGATCCCTCTCGTCGTTTACAGACGTGTTAGAAAATCCTATGGTAAAAGCGCGGATCGGATGTTCGTTTAGACGAGTCATTAAAGCGAGAATGGCTGAAGAATCGACCCCGCCAGATAAAAACAAACCGTAAGGGACATCAGAACGTTGATGCATTCGGACCGATTCTTCGAGCGTGTGATCCAACTGATCTAATGCTTCGCTCAGTGAAATTTGATGAATTTGATTCGGGTGTTCCGGTGGTAGCATATCGATTTTTAGACGTTCAATGATTCGGCCGCCACGTACCACAAGTGTTTCCCCGGGTAGAACACGGTAAATTTTGGGAAATATCGTTTCGCGGCCGCAGGTGAATTGCAATTGAAGCAATTCTTCTTGGCGCTGTCGTTTTAGGCCGGACGGGACAATATTGGCGGTGAGAAAGGCTCGTGGTTCGGATGAGAATGCAAAGAAGCCGTCTGCCTCGCAATAGTACAAGGGTTTTATGCCGAACGGGTCGCGAGCAAGAAGTAAGTAGTCCTTTGCCGCGTCATAGATTGCGATGGCGTACATCCCACGGAGGTGTTCGGCAAAATTCGAACCATGTTTGCGGTAAAGATGCAGTGGTGGCTCACAATCTGATTTGCTCGAAAATGTGACCTTTGGTAATTCTTTGCTAAGATCGCGATAATTATAAATTTCGGCATTCGCAACGAGCGCTGCTCCCCCTGGTTCATGAATTGGTTGGTTGCCAGTTTGGAGGTCGATAATGGCAAGTCGAACCTGTGCCAAGGCAGTACCGTGGGCGACATAGCGCCCTTCGCCGTCTGGTCCACGATGGCTGATCGAGGCAGTCATTTTGTTCAGTAGTTTGCTGTCTGGCGGTGCCCCATCCCGAGTCATTATCCCTATGATGCCACACATTAGCGGGTAACCTTTTCAAAAAATTCCTGATACTGACCAACGACTTTAGATTCTGTAAATTCGGCCTCGAAAGCGGCAAAGCCATTGGAGATAAGGGTTTTGGCCAGCTGGTCGTCCGACAATAAGCAATTGATTGCCTTGGCGAGACCCTTACTGTCATCAATCGGGACAAGCAGGCCTGTTTCTTGATTTTCAATAAGCGCACTTGGCCCTTCTGATTTCGCGGCAACAACTGGTACATTGTGTGCCCAACCTTCTATTACGACGTTGCCCAGTGGTTCATGGCGGGAGGGACAGACCAAGATATCCACGGTAGCTAATAGCGCCGCAGTGTCCTGACGCCAACCCAGAAAACGTACTCGTTTATCGACACCACTCTGAAACGCTTGCTTACGCAAATATTCCTCGAGTGGCCCATCGCCTGCGATCCAGAGAAACGCATTTGGAATATCGGCTAATGCGGCAATGAGTGCGTCGAAGGCTTTGTTCTCGTGCAGGCGACCGAGAGCTAGCAACAGAGGAGCATCCATCGGTGTTTTGAAATGATTTCGGCATATGGCATTCTCACGTTTGCCATTAACAAAATTTGGGATGTGCCATGCGCGAGTTTTGGGCCAGCCTTGGTCAATTAGATATCGCCTAATATCAGCGGTATTACAAATGAGGTGGTCGCAGTGTCTATAGTATTTAAGGTCGTAATAGCCACCCAGCCGAGCGACAAGTGTGTGACTACCGGCCGGACAGTAACGTGCTGCGCGGTTCATCCATGCTAGAACAAGGTCTGGTTTAAAATTATCTATTTGGCGTCTAATAATTAGTTTTGTTGTAAAATCCATAAGACCACCGAAAGGGGTTTCTATCACCGCGAGGCCGGCATTTTCCAAACGGGATCGACGACCCGTATGCTTTCGGAGAATGATCCGCTGGTCTATATTGGTGCGGGAAATTGCGGGTGCCAGGCGCATAAAGAATTCTTCCGCGCCGCCGTTCTCCGCTCCAGCCATCACCTGGAGCAACCTTTTCACTGGTCCTCCAGTTTAGCTTTCAGATAGGAAAGGATTGGGTATAATCCAGCAAAGAGCGCGATAAGAAATCCATATTTGCCTTCACGATATCCTCTCCGGCCAACATAGCATTTGTAAAATCTTGAAAAAATTCGGCGCACATTTCGGGCAAAACTTCCAGAATTATTATTCTCTCGAATGTCGTGAGCACGGATTGTTGTATATCGGTCAAGTCGTTGGATCATGTCTGAAATATTTTTATCCACATAGTGAAGCATGCGATTTTTAAGATGTCCTTCTGGACCTGTCAGCTTGAGGCTCGGATGAATCCGCTCGACGCCCCATCGTTTATGTTCTTTGCGTGATAATCGAGGCGCAGCGCTGACGCCCCATGAGGCTCCCCAACCGTATCTTACCAAAGTTTCACCAACGTAGTTGTCAAAAGGGATTAGGAAGTAATTATAACGGTTGGATCGAATTGCTGCACGAATTTCGTCCGCAAGTTCGCGTGTTACCCGCTCATCGGCATCGACTTCAAGTATCCAATCGCCAGTGCACGCTTCTCGACCAATGTTACGGCGTTCACCTTCAATATCCCATGACCCTGATATCAGGTTTTTCGTAAAGAGAGTAGCAATCGCATAACTGCGATCGGTGCATTTATCTAAAACCACGACTAATTCGTCCACAAATTCCAGACATTCAAGGCACTCGGCGAGCTGATGTTCTTCATTATGCGCGACTACGAGAGCGGAAAGTGTAGATGCCTCTTGAGCGGTCATTGCGGAGTGAGTCCAAGATTTTTAGCCAATTGAGTTGCCGCGAATTCTACTGCATCGACGGTTAAGCCGCCCATCAAACTTCCAGTTGTACGATGATCATATCCGGGCGTACTGACTAATTCGTCATATGACTCTTTTGTTCGGACATAGCTGCATTTTGGCCCCCACGGCGCATAATGTTCGGTACGGCTAGGTCCAAATAATCCAAGTGTGGGAATTCCTAGTGCCGCTGACATATGCATTAAACCAGAATCATTTCCGACAAAAAAATCACAAAGACTTAGTAAAGATGCAACGTCTGATAAATCACCTGCACCAACAAAATCCTCGCAACGTTCCTTCGGAAGATTTTCGAGTAACGGTTGGATCTGATCCCGCTCAGCCTCGGCCGCAAAAATGGCGACCCGCGCACCAGGGAATAGGCCAGTACTTGCGGTTAGGCGTACAGCAAGCTCTGTAAAACTTTTGGCTGACCATTGTTTGCCGATCCAATTCGCTGCTGGCGCAATTGCGATTCGTTTGATCTTTTCTGTTGTAATTTTAGATGACTTTTCGGGCCATAGTGTTGGCGGCGGTGGCATTGACCTCAAGCCAATTGTCGATGCGAGGAGTTCAACACGATGCATCGGGCGTTTTGCTTTCGGTATTACAAAACGCTGACCAGCTGGAAGACAATAGGCAAGTAAGGACCGTCTTAGGTCGACAATAATGTCCCAATGCTGGGCCACACAGTGACGCCATAGCGCTAACCAGTGTGCTCCATAGCGTTTTTTTTCCATGACGATCAGTTGGCCTAGATTGGGTAGTCGGCGGAACAATGATGCTCCTGATGGACCGGCAACCACAGTAACCTGCGCACTCGGATGTTTGGCTATCAAGTGGGCCAGAATTCCTGTCGAAAGAACCGCGTCACCGACCCGATTTGCCGTCACGAAAAGGATACGCATAGAGTATTTGCCTTCCGCTTACGTTATACGCAGCAGCTGCCCTGATCACAAGCAACACCTTGCGGCGGAAAGGACGAAGTTCTAAATGGAGAATAAGATCAAAGGTAGGCTGTTAATGACCCAAAATTTCAAAGTACCACTTGAAGAGCGTGGATTGATCACCATCGGCGGAACTGATCGACGAAAGTTTCTCCAAGGCTTGATCTCAAATGACATAGACCGGGTGGGAGCCGAACAAGCAATTTGGGCAGCCCTTCTTACTGCGCAGGGGAAGTACCTGCATGATTTTTTTATTATTGAGATTGGCAATCAATTTTTTATCGATTGTGAGGCTGCACGGATGATGGATCTTGGGCAAAGGCTCAGTCGCTTCAAACTCCGGGCGAATATCAATTTAGGTGTGGCAGAAGAATTCACAGTTTGGGCGCTATTTGGTGCCTCACCGGCTGATACTATAGGATTAGAAGTGCGACCCGGTCGAGGCAAGGTTTGGAAAGGGGGCGTTGTTTATTGTGATCCGCGCCTGACTGATCTTGGTTGTCGAGCAATTTTGCCAAAAGCCAGCGCAATCAAGGATTTAGGGAAGTTAGATTTAGTCTCTGGTAAAATGGGGGAATATAATAAGTGCCGCATTGAACTTGGCGTGCCGGATGGCAGCCGTGACATGGTGGTTGAGAAATCAATTTTGCTGGAGAACAACTTTGATCCTTTGAATGGTGTCGATTGGGGAAAGGGATGTTATGTCGGACAAGAGCTTACCGCTCGAACGAAATACCGTGGACTGATCAAGAAACAATTAATGCCCGTCGAATTTGATGGAGTTACTCCAGCGACTGGCACCTTAATTTCATTGGAAGGGAAAGATGCGGGCGAAATTCGTTCGGTTCAAGGTGGTGTGGGGCTGGCGTTGCTGCGGTTAGCAAAAGTTGAGGAAGCGCGGGTTGGGGGGCAGCCTTTACTAGCGGAAGCTACGAAGGTCATTCCGAAGTTACCGGTTTGGGCGTAGATAATGTGGAGCAGTGATTAATAATCAGCCTCTGAATTTTATTATGCTAATAGTAACATCATAATAATTGCATAATTATTACTGAAAAAATTTGTTATTTGATTATTTTTATAATTTTTCCTCTATATTTTAAATTAAAAAATTGGATGTATTAATTATTATTTATTTATGAATGGTTTTTATTTATATTCATTTAATACTTATGGTTTCGCATTATTGAAAAGGTCTGCTATAAATTAGAGTAAGTCTTGATATATTCCGGCTTTGAATTGTTAGTAAATTCGACAATTGTCGGTACAAGTATGTTTGCAGACGCTTTGGGTCTTGAAATTGGCGCGGCCAGAGACGTGCGAGTTTTGCGACGGGATTAAGACGTATGACGGTAACATACGAGGTATATACGCTTGTAAACGGTCGCTGGCAGATTCACGTGCGCTACGAAGAGGGTCGCCGCGAAGAAGCTATTACCGAAGCGCAAGTGCTCGAAAAAGAGTCGCATATTGAGCGGACTCGAGTTGTCCGAGATCAATATGACGCCCTTACTAATGCGTCGCGAGAGACAACGGTATACGAGACGGTTCTCGGGGGGGATGCAGATAAGAAGCGCGGGGGCGGGGCACGCGGTGAGTCTTCTGTCGCAAACCTAGACAAAAAGGCTAAGACGAAGGGGCAAGTGCAATCACAAGCCCAGTCCGAAACGACTAAAGCTGAAGCTAAGAAGGGAAGGCGTGCGCAAGGGGTCGGCTCGCAGCCTTCAAAAGAACCGAGCGCTATGGCCGTGGCGGCTGAGAGCGTCGGCGCAAGCGCTGCAGCAACGGTCTCTCGAGCACGCCAAATGATTGGGCGACGGCCAAATCAAGAGGAAGTGGCGAGGCGAATGTTGCAGCTTGCTGTTGCTATATCAGTCAGCACACTTGTCTCGATCGGTGTTGCAATTGCAGTCTGGTTTGGGTTGGACGGTATCCATAAGTCCGGTTTTTACGTCTTTCAAAGCCAAAATACATTTATGGGATTGGTGATTGCCGCTTTTGCACTGGCGTTTGCCCAAACATTCATCCCGATGATGCGCAAAATAAAATTTACAAACGTTGGTGCGGGTACACATGTGGCCTCGATGCGACGGTCTGCGCTGTCGGCACCAAAACCAATTCAGCAGGTGCCACAAAGTCATGCGGCACTAAATTCTGATACCGACATGTTCGATGATGACGAAGATCAAATTCAGCAGAATAAAGAGCTCGATCCGGAGATAAAGAAACAAGAAATTGTAGAGCGGACAAAAGATGGCCCGCAGCACTTGCAGGATGCAAGCGGTTGGATGTTGTCTTGTATGAACGCTGGTTTGGAAACGATTCCGGAGCAAATGGCAGGCCTGGGTGCGTTCAACCGCTTTGGGTTGACCCTTTTTTTTGCAGGTGCTGGCGATTTTGTTGGAACCCGTTATCGCTGCGATCAGACGCAGCGCTCGGATATGTTGACCGAGCGCATGCAATTGTTGGGTCATGATGAAAATACTGCTTTTGCATTCTGCGCCAACATAGATGAATATTTGATGCAGCCGAAGTATCTCAAAATGTACGATCTCGGCCGCACGGCAATGAAAAACTACCTCGAAAATCAAGGTGCTGACCTTAAAATTGAGGGCGCCCTGAAGGATTGGAACAAACCTGCAGCTACGGCGGAAGAAGAAGCAGCGTCGGATTTTGTTGTTGTTTTATTCACCGACATTGTCAATTCGACGGCCCAGACACAGGAAATTGGCGACGAAGGTGCGATGGAAGTTGTGAGGGCTCATAACCAGATTGTTCGTGAAGCGCTGATCATGTACCGGGGAACTGAGGTCAAGCACATGGGTGATGGAATTATGGCTGTGTTTCAAAGTGTGCCGGATTCCGTGCAAGCTGCAATCCAAATGCAGAATGCGATCGAAGCCTATTGCCAGACCACGCCGGACCGTCAGTTTCGCTGCCGTATTGGTATCAATGCGGGTGAGCCGATACGTGAGGGTCAGGACTTTTTTGGAACTCCGGTCCAATTGGCGGCACGCGTCATGTCGAAAGCCGAATCTGATGAAATTGCAGTCTCTCATATTGTGCAGACGATGTATACTGGCAAGGATATCAACTTTAAAAACGTTGGTAGTTTCGACTTGAAAGGCTTTGACGAGCCTATGGTGATATTTCATGTCATCTACCGCCCGAGCCAAATGATTGCTGCTGAGTAATATTGCGGATAGGGCGTGCGGGCCCATATCGTATATGGTAAGGAAACTTAAATGCGCTCCGGCTTGAGCGGAGTGGGTTTTGTTGCAGGAATTTGGTTAATAGGGGAAGATTATGACTGGTTGCATTGTTGGTTGGGCGCACTCAAAGTTCGGCAAACTTGAAGGACAGGATGTGGAAGCTCTGATTGTAGAAGCATCTGCGAATGCAATGGCGGATGCGGGCGTCGGGCCAGATGATATTGATGCTATTTATCTTGGTTTTTTTAACAATGGGTTTGCGGACCAGGATTTCCCATCGTCGCTGGTGCTTCAGGCTGATGAAAGATTTCGCTTCAAGCCCGCAACTCGCGTTGAGAATGCTTGCGCGACCGGTTCGGCGGCCATTCACCAGGGTCTAAATTTCTTGGAGGCCAAGCAGGGAAAGATTGTTTTAGTAGTCGGGGTCGAAAAGATGACTGATACGCCGGGACAGGAGATCGGCGGCATCTTGATGAAAGCGAGTTATTTGAAGGAAGACTCCGAAATTGAAGGTGGCTTCGCGGGAGTTTTTGGACAAATTGCGCAGCAATACTATCAAAAATATGGAGACCAGTCAGACGCACTAGCGAAAATTGCAGCGAAGAATCATAAAAATGGTGTAAGCAACCCATGGGCGCAACTGCGCAAGGATCTGGGCTATGAGTTTTGCCGCGAAATTTCTGACAGGAATCCAATTGTTGCCGGGCCACTTAAGCGAACTGACTGTTCTCTGGTTTCTGACGGTGCCGCCGCTGTTGTCCTAACCGACATGGAAACAGCGTTAACGATGGAAAAGGCGGTTATCTTCAGGTCGCGTAGTCATGTTAATGACTATTTGCCAATGGGCCGGCGCGATATGTCTAGGCTTGAAGGCTGTGCCGAAGCTTGGGCGAATGCGTTGTCGGATGGAAAGCTCACGCTCGATGATCTTAGTATGGTTGAGACACATGATTGCTTCACAATGGCTGAGCTAATGGAGTACGAAGCGATGGGGCTGACTAAGCCTGGCAAAGGTGCACAGGCATTAGAAGAAGGTTGGACGGAAAAGGACGGAAAGCTGCCAGTAAATCCATCCGGTGGCCTCAAATCAAAGGGGCATCCAATCGGTGCGACCGGAGTTTCCATGCATGTTTTGGCCGCGATGCAACTACGGGGTGAAGCCGGTGATATGCAGGTCGATGACGCAAATCTGGTTGGGACTTTTAATATGGGCGGTGCTGGTGTGGCCAACTACGTTAGCATCCTAGAAGGTTTGAAATAAGGCGGTTTAGCCGGATTGCATATCTTAATCGCTACCGGTTTTTGGAGCATCCAATTTTCGGTGGCGATTTTTATTAGCGGGTGAAAAACCACATGGCGGAAAAATTCGAAGCGCTGGTCTTAAGTCAGACCGATGATAAGACTGAAAAGAAAGTGATGAAACTTGGCGTTGACGCCTTGCCAGAAGGGGACGTTCTGGTACGTGTTGAATATTCGGATGTGAATTATAAGGATGGCATGATCGTCAATGGTATTGGTGGCTTGGTTCGCCAGTATCCACATGTGCCAGGAATAGATTTCGCTGGTGTTGTCGAGGAATCCAGCCATTCACGCTTTAAACCTGGCGACAAGGTCGTTTTGACTGGTTGGCGCGTGGGTGAAGTTCACTGGGGGGGATATGCTCAAAAAGCGCGTGTGAATGGCGATTGGCTTGTCGCATTACCGGATGCGCTTTCTACCCGCCAGGCAATGGCTGTGGGTACAGCCGGTCTCACATCGATGCTATGTGTCAAAGCACTTGAGAACCATGGTATTACGCCAAACGTTGGCCCGGTTCTCGTTACTGGAGCCGCTGGCGGTGTAGGTTCTGTTGCAGTGGCAATTTTGGCACGTCTTGGCTACAAGGTGACTGCGTCGACCGGTCGCGAAGCATTGCATGGTTACCTAAAGTCGCTAGGTGCAACAGAGATTGTGGGCCGCACCGAACTTTCTGAACTGAGCAAGCGGCCGCTTGAAAAGGAAATCTGGGCTGGCGCTATAGACACCGTCGGCTCAACGACCCTCGCCCGGGTATTGGCGCAGGTAAAATATGGTGGCTCGGTCGCAGCTTGTGGTTTGGCGGCAGGCCCAAAATTAGAGACAACAGTCATTCCCTTCCTTTTGCGTGGTATCAATTTACTTGGAATTGACTCTGTAATGCAGCCGTATGAAAACCGTGTTGCCACATGGGATCGCATTTCAAGCGATTTGCCGCACGAAAAACTAGAAGAGATGACCGAAGTTATTGGTCTTGATGACGTGGCCAAGGCGGCAGCGGATATACTCGCGGGGCAAGTGCGTGGCCGCCTAGTCGTTGAACTTTAGCACTCTTCGCTCGTTACAGTTGGGTAAATATGTGCGCTGTATGCTTCATGGGATGTGGTTTACGCCTGCCGGTGGCTTCGCGTGTGTTAGTCTTTGACTGGTATAATTTCCGTTCATTTGCCGGAACTATGAATTGCTACTTCGCTTTGTTTTATAAGCGCCGTAATTCCATTGAGAGCCAACGTTCTATTTTTTAATTGATCGATTTCACTATCCGATAAAAGCGCGACGACAACGCCGCCGGCTGCTAGAAAAACTTCTGCACCGTCTCGGCTTGCGGCTTCTCCGGCCAATCTAAAACCATGGAAGGGGTCTCTTCGCTTAGATTTATCTTGGCAGGTTGCCTTCAGGTCAAAAATTTGAGGAAAGATTATAGGGTGCATTCCGACCAACCACCGTTCCGCATTGAAATATTGGATCATACTTTCAGTCGCGCTAATACTTTTCGGTTATGATGATTAAATCGAAACGTTCACCCATTGTCCGCACTACACCCATGGATGTTTCTCCAAGACCGAGTATCCGAAATCCCGCAATTTTACGCGCTTTTAATAAACCAGGATTTGCTATATTCCCAATCAGGAATGCGTCGAAACTTTGTTCAATGGCCCGGTGTACATTTGGCGGTAACTCGACCTACTGCAGAAAAGCGAGATGTCTATACTGGTCGCCCGCTCGACCTTGGCGATCTATGCCAGAAATATTGACTACCGTGTCTGGCTTCTTAACTCTTTCGATGATCCTGCGTAAGACTTCGTTATGAGCCAAAAATTGGCTGTTACGGGTGACGCTTTACTACCAGATTTTCATTGCATTTCCGAATG